>VAPK010705098.1_pt1 | contig 13222 bp, 6 predicted proteins | sample 3395031 | NCBI WGS metagenome assembly VAPK01 (sample SAMN08290443, study PRJNA428436) | hydrothermal vent metagenome | isolation source: Deep-sea hydrothermal vent chimney 1 | place: Pacific Ocean: Juan De Fuca Ridge | reverse complement strand
TTTTTATTTTGCCAGCCTGGGCGTAATTATGCCGTACTGGGGGCTTTATTTACAATCGGTTGGTTTTTCTGCACTTGAGATTGGTGAGTTGTTGGCCATTTTAATGGCAACAAAGATGGTTGCACCCTATTCTGTGGGCATGGTTAGCGGATTCCTCGCTACGACGAGTAAAAATCATACAAATTAGCTCGCTGGGGGCGGCGATCTCGTTTTTGGGTGTGTTTTGGGGGGAAAGTTATGTCTGGATGGCGCTAGTCATGTTGTTGTTTAGTTTTTTCTGGAATGCAACCTTGCCTCAATTCGAAGCAGTGACGCTGAGTCATCTTGGTGATCAGTCTCATCAATACAGTAATATACGGTTATGGGGCTCTATCGGTTTTGTTTTCGTTGTATCTGTCACTGGGCCGTTTTTAGAGCGGTTTGGTGTCAGCCACGTGCCGACCATTATTTTTGTGATATTGGTTATTATTTGGCTATTAAGTTTGTTAGCACCGGAAGCTAATAACAAACCATCTCCCTCGGATTCAGTGAGTTTGTTGACGGTGTTGGCGCAGCCGCCTGTTATTGTATTATTCGTTATTTGTTTTTTGATGCAGGCCAGCCATGGTCCTTATTACGCCTTTTATAGTATTTTTATCGAGGAGTCTGGGTATTCCCGTCGCGTAATTGGTCAGTTATGGGCATTGGGCGTGGTGGCTGAAATTATCGTATTTTTGTTTATGTGCCGATGGCTGCAGCAGTTCGATGCGAAGCATTTGTTGATCGTTTGTTTTGTGCTGGCTGGTATTCGATGGTTGCTGATTGGCTATTATGTTGAGTATTTATCAATAATTATCGTTGCTCAATTGTTGCACGCAGCCAGTTTTGGGATGTATCATGCGGTGGTGATTCATCTCGTTCATACCTGGTTTTCTGGAGGGTTGCAAGGACGTGGTCAAGCCTTGTATTCCAGTGTCAGCTTTGGGGCGGGTGGTGTTGCGGGCGCTTTGTTTAGTGGTTATTTATGGAGTGATAAAGGGGCAAGCTTTGTTTTTACAGTATCCGCAATATTTTGTATGATTGGCTTGACTTTAACCGTTAAATCGCTGAATTTTAGATAATTTGATTGGATTGTCGTTTGGGCTATTGAAAAAGCCGCTGCTTTTTGGTTTACTGTCACGCCTTTATTGTGGGGCCGTTAGCTCAGTTGGTAGAGCAGCTGACTCTTAATCAGCGGGTCGTTGGTTCGAGACCAACACGGCCCATCACAACGATATTTTGTTTGATGTGGCTAACATTGTTTGCAAGTTGCCTATTATTTGATATAACACGAGGCCATTATGGTTGAGATTTGGGTGCTTGGCCGGCATGAGTGTAGTTGGTATTTGTTTGAGTTTAATATTTTTAGTTCCTAAGATTTTAAAAGTTTGCAGCGAGAGTGGCGGAATTGGTAGACGCGCTGGATTTAGGTTCCAGTGGGGTATCCCGTGAGAGTTCGAGTCTCTCCTTTCGCACCACAAACGATTATTTTTGAGTAATTTTCTTTTGTAGACTTTGAAACGGCAAACGATTTCATCATCTAGTTCGTTATTCCAAATTTGAACAATTATTGTTTTTTTGAGAATCCGCTTACTGCAATTTTAAGTCATGATGATGGCATTGCATACAGGACGTAAGCTGGATGGATGGTGCTGTAATTGTTTGGTTTAAAATAAATATAGATGTGAATATCTATCAAGGCTTAATGAGGTAAAAAAATGCAGGTATCTGTTGAAGCCACCGAAGGGTTAGAGCGGCGACTGACTATAGCGGTTCCTGAGGAGCGTATTGAGGAAGAGGTGAAATCTCGTTTAGACTCAATGGGATCTAAAGTCAAGATTGCTGGATTTCGGCCTGGCAAAGTGCCTTTCAAGGTCATGCAGCAGCGATATGGTAAGCGTATTCGCCTGGAAGTGCTGGATAGTATGATCCAAGAAAGCCTGTCGGAAGCCATTATGCAACAAAAGCTTAAATTGGCAGGTACGCCTCAAATTTCACCGACCAAAAATAAACCTGGCGAAGCGTTTGAGTATACTGCAACCTTTGAAGTATATCCTGACATCGAGTTAATGGGTCTTGAGACGATACAAATTGAACGTCCAACGGCTGATATTACTGACGATGACATTAACAAAGTGATAGAAAGCCTAAGAAAACAGCATTGCCAATGGAGCCTGCGTGATGGGGGGGCGGAGCAAGGCGATCGGCTGACAATCAATTTCGAGGGAACCATTGAGCAGGTCCCCTTTGAGGGCGGTCGGGCAACGGATGCTAAGGTAATTCTTGGTTCCAACTCAATGATTCCTGGATTTGAAGATCAGCTGCTTGGTGCGAATTCAAGCGATACAGTTGCGTTTGATATTACATTTCCCGAGAATTATACTAAAACGGAGCTTGCGGGCAGAGCGGCTCATTTTTCGGTTGTTGTTACCGCGACTGAATATCCAACACTGCCTGAAGTGAATGACGATTTCGCAAAATTATTGGAAGTGAAAGCGGGTACGGTTGATGCTTTGAGTAATGATGTGCGCCAAAATATGCGACGTGAATTAGATCGAGCCATGAAGGCTAAGGTTAAAAGCCAAATAATTGACGCGCTCCTAGAAAAAAATCCGATTGAATTACCTAAAATTAGGGTTCAAGAGGAAAGTGAGCTGATTGCTAAACAAATGAATGCTCAAGTAAGTAGGCAGCATGGTCAAAATATAGGCGCTGAAGCGTTTAAGCCGCAACAATTTGAAGCGGAGGCCCGACGGCGTAGTGCGCTAGTGCTATTATTTTCGGAAATTATTAACAAAGGTGCTTTAACAGCTGCCGCTGAAAAAGTCCGTGCTGAAGTGAATAATATTGCATCGGCTTATGGTGATCCAAGCCAAGTGGTTAGTTGGTACTATGAGGATAAAAGTCGATTGGCAGAAGTGGAATCATTGGTGCTTGAGAACCAAGTCATCAATTGGCTTCTGGAGCGAGTTCAAATCACTGATACTGTAACAACATTTGACAAACTTGTCGGAAAAGAATAGCGTTAGCCCCTTCAGAAAAAGGATGATGCTGAATATATGACCTGTTTTGAAAAGGAAGAATAGCTTGAGCCCAATAGAAATGAATTTAGTGCCAATGGTTGTTGAGCAAACGGGACGTGGTGAGCGGGCTTTTGACATTTATTCCCGCCTGCTAAAGGAGCGTGTTATCTTTTTAGTTGGTCAGGTGGAAGATCATATGGCTAACTTGGTTGTTGCTCAACTTTTATTCTTAGAATCAGAGAATCCCGATAAAGATATTTATTTGTATATTAATTCCCCCGGTGGTTCAGTCAGTGCGGGGTTATCTATTTATGATACCATGCAGTTTATTAAACCGGATGTTAGTACTTTATGTATTGGTCAGGCGGCAAGTATGGGGGCATTGTTATTGTGTGGTGGCGCCGCCAATAAGCGGCATTGCTTGCCTCATTCAAGAATGATGATCCATCAGCCATTAGCTGGTTTTCAAGGTCAAGCTGCAGACTTAGAAATACACACAAAAGAAATACTTAGGGCGAGAGAGCGATTGAATAACATTATGGCTAAACACACGGGCCAACCCCTAGATAAAATACAGATTGATACGGATCGAGATTTCTTCATGGGTGGAGAAGATGCCGTAGAATATGGTTTGATTGATAGTGTATTATCTTCGCGGGGAGAGGCTCTAGCTAAAGATAATTCGTAATATTTTATTAATGCCTGGGCGTGCGAATCAGTTAGCAAGTTGAATTTAATGTCGGCGGTGTGTTTTTGATCGGACAGTCTTATTTACCCAGCAAGTATGTAAAATTTATTGTCATTAGCTGAAATCGAGGCTTTGTTTAAGCTCTATAGAGATATACATGATAATTTTGTCGAGGGAAGGTCGGGAATATTTATGAAAAATTTAGTTCATGGCTGTTTAAAACGCCATGTAGCCGCATTGCGGTCCTCTAAACATATTATTAAATGTAGTGGGTAAGGATTATTTAATTGCTATTGATCAAACTGGATTTGTTTTTAGCGCATTTGGTATCGCGTTGTAGATCTAGTACACCACAAGCAGCGAGGTGGACCCATGAGTGATGACGGGCATGGCAAAAACAGCAGTGGCGATAAATTATTGTATTGCTCTTTCTGTGGCAAAAGCCAGCATGAAGTTAGAAAATTAATTGCAGGACCTTCAGTATTCGTTTGTGACGAATGTGTTGAGCTCTGTAATGATATTATCCGAGAAGAAGTTCAAGAAAAGTCACCTTCTATTCAAGGTAATAAATTGCCGACGCCTCGGGAAATTAATGAAGTATTGGACGAGTATGTGATAGGCCAGAATCGTGCAAAGAAAATCTTGGCGGTGGCGGTGTATAATCACTACAAGCGTTTGGATGCTGGACTGAAAAAAGATGAAGTAGAGCTATCAAAAAGTAACATTTTGCTTTTAGGTCCTACCGGTTCTGGTAAAACGTTATTGGCTGAGACGTTGGCTCGGTTGCTTAATGTACCGTTTACCATTGCCGATGCAACGACTTTGACCGAAGCTGGGTATGTGGGCGAAGATGTAGAAAACATCATCCAAAAGCTACTCCAAAAGTGTGATTATGATGTGGAAAAAGCGCAAACAGGCATTGTCTATATTGACGAAATTGATAAGATTTCGCGCAAGTCTGACAATCCTTCAATCACACGAGATGTCTCCGGTGAAGGTGTCCAGCAAGCGTTATTAAAGCTGATAGAGGGGACTATTGCGTCGGTTCCTCCACAAGGTGGTCGAAAGCATCCTCAGCAAGAGTTTTTGCAAGTAAATACGGCGAATATTTTGTTTATTTGTGGTGGTGCTTTTTCTGGTCTTGATAGAATTATTCGGGATCGGACGGAAAAAGGCGGTATTGGTTTTGCTGCGGAAGTTAAGAGTAAAGCTGATAGCAGTGATGATATTGAGATCCTTAAAAAGGTTGGTCCCGAGGATTTAGTTAAGTACGGCTTGATTCCTGAGTTTATTGGTCGCCTACCGGTTATTGCTACTCTGGATGAGCTTGACGAGCGTGCGCTAGTTCGTGTGTTAACCGAGCCTAAAAATGCGGTTACTAAGCAGTATGGTAAGCTTTTTGATCTCGAGGGTTGCGAGCTAGAATTTCGGGATGATGCTCTACATGCGATTGCTTGCCGTGCAATGGAGCGTAAGACTGGGGCACGTGGGTTAAGGTCCATACTGGAAAATGTTTTGCTTGATATCATGTATGAGTTGCCATCAATGAATGATGTAAGTAAAGTGATTCTCGATGCAGATGCGATTAAAGGCAAGACCGAACCGCTGCTGATGTATGAAGGTAAAGACCGAGTAGCTTCTGATTAATACTCGATAGGGATTTGATATGACACCCCACGATAGGACGGGGTGTTTGTCAATTCCTTTAGGTGATAGATTAACTATTTTTGAATGTGATTAATCTGCCGTCCATTATTTTTGCTTTTCTCCTCTCTATCCTACCCCCCCTATGTTTTATTTTGTTTGGCTGGCCGTTTAGCTTTGTTGTTAAGTTGTCTGCTTTGTGTCTATGTCAACTCTTGATTTTCACATTGATATCCCTCATATCAAGCTAATGTTAGGCGCGAATCAAATTTTTGCTTGTAATAATTGAAGTATTTTGATTCTGATCAGCTAAAATAGAAGGGCATGGAGTGCTAGCTTACAAAAAGTCAGTATGCTTTTTTTTGCGTCTGAGTATAATTTGGCCAATTTTATGAAAGAGGATTCACCGCAATGGAACAAAATGACAAAACATCTGAGCTTGTAGATGATCAGTTGATGGTGATTCCGGTACTTCCGTTACGGGATGTTGTGGTATATCCGCATATGGTGATTCCTTTATTTGTCGGCCGGGAGAAATCGATCAAAGCCCTAGAGGCGGCGATGGAAGAGGATAAGCAAATTTTGTTGGTAGCGCAGAAAAGTGCAGCACAAGATGATCCGGATATTGAGGATATCTACCGCATGGGAACTGTGTCAACCATTTTGCAGTTGCTCAAATTGCCTGATGGCACGGTGAAGGTGCTGGTTGAAGGGGTTGAAAGAGCAAAAATATTGCACTTTATCGGTTCTCAAGAATACTTTGCAGCACAGATTGCGCCGGTGGTTATGAATGTATTGGATGACCGTGAAACGGAAGTGTTAATGCGTTCAGTGCTAGCTCAATTTGACCAATATGTAAAACTGAACAAAAAAATCCCTCCCGAAATTTTAACGTCATTAGGTGGGATTGATGATGCTGGCCGTCTAGCCGATACCATTGCGGCACATATGGCTTTAAAAATTGATGAAAAGCAAAACATTCTGGAAATGGAGGATTTGCGCGAGCGTTTTGAGCAGCTCATGGGCATCATGGAGTCAGAAATCGACCTGCTCGAAGTTGAAAAGCGCATTCGTGGCCGGGTAAAACGACAAATGGAAAAAAGTCAACGAGAATATTACCTGAATGAGCAAATGAAAGCTATTCAGAAGGAACTGGGTGAATTGGATGAAGCGCCAAATGAAATAGAAGAACTCGCCCAAAAAATTGAGTCAGCCGGATTGTCCAAAGAGGCGAAAGAGAAAGCGGTCGCTGAGCTAAACAAATTAAAAATGATGTCTCCTATGTCTGCCGAAGCCACCGTGGTAAGGAATTATATTGATTGGATGGTCAGTGTTCCGTGGAAAAAACGGACGAAAATTCGTCATGAAATTGCCGCTGCTGCCAAGGTACTAGAGGAGGATCACTATGGTTTAGAAAAAGTCAAAGAACGGATATTAGAGTATTTGGCAGTTCAGCAGCGGGTGAAAAAGTTAAAAGGCCCAGTGTTGTGTCTGGTGGGACCACCTGGTGTGGGCAAGACCTCATTAGGACGTTCAATTGCGCGGGCGACCAATCGAAAATTTGTTCGTATGTCACTCGGGGGTGTTCGGGACGAGGCGGAGATTCGCGGTCATCGCAGGACTTATATTGGGTCGATGCCAGGCAAGATTGTTCAAAATATGTCGAAAGTGGAAGTCCGAAATCCGTTATTTTTGCTCGATGAAGTGGATAAAATGTCCATGGATTTTCGCGGTGATCCATCCTCAGCTATGTTGGAGGTCTTGGACCCTGAGCAAAACAACACCTTTAACGATCATTATTTGGAAGTTGACTATGATTTATCCGAGGTCATGTTTATTGCCACAGCCAATAGTTTAAATATTCCCGCGCCGTTACTGGATCGCATGGAAGTGATACGGATTTCTGGTTATACCGAAGATGAAAAAATAAATATTGCGATGCGTTATTTATTATCTAAGCAAATTAAAAACAATGGCCTCAAGGCATCGGAAATATCACTAACAGAAGCGGCAGTTCGGGATATTATTCGATTTTACACGCGTGAAGCTGGTGTTAGAAATCTGGAAAGAGAAATATCAAAGGTTTGTCGTAAAGTGGTTAAAGAAATCCTATTAAAGCCTGGCCAAAAGAAGATTACCATTACCCCTCGAGGCTTAGAGAAATATTTGGGGGTACAGCGGTTTCGATTTGGCCGCGCTGAAGAATATGATCAGGTGGGCCAAGTGACTGGCTTGGCTTGGACTGAAATGGGTGGTGATTTATTGACCATTGAGGCGGCAATGGTTGCTGGTAAAGGTAACATGACGATTACCGGTCAGCTCGGTGATGTGATGAAAGAATCTGTGCAGGCCGCCACCACCGTGGTACGGAGTCGCTCGGAAACTTTGGGGATTGATCCTGAATTTTATAAAAAAAATGATATCCATATCCATGTGCCTGAGGGCGCCATTCCAAAGGATGGGCCAAGTGCGGGTGTTGGCATGTGTACTGCCATCGTTTCGGTGCTGACCAATATTCCAGTTCGGGCTGATGTGGCGATGACAGGTGAAATCACTTTGCGAGGAGAGGTTTTGCCCATAGGGGGTTTGAAGGAAAAGTTATTAGCGGCGCATCGCGGTGGAATATCCACCGTTTTGATCCCCAGCGAGAATCGTCGAGACCTGACTGACATCCCTAAAAATATCAAACAAAAGCTAGACATTAAGCCAGTGATGTGGATTGATGAAGTGCTGCAAGTTGCCTTACAACATATGCCTGAGGTTCCCTCTGAAACAGAAGAATTGGCTGAGCATGAGGAGGGTTCTGAGAAAAAACCACAGTCAGATACGATGCGACACTAAATTTTACACGGTTTGCTTGACAGTTGTTTTGTCGTGCTGGTATAAAGCTCTGTGTGGATTGCTTCAGGCGCAATAGTGGCGGGTAAAGGTTGAATTGTGGCGGTGCGATTGGATTTGTGCTTGTTTAAATCCAGGCATGTTTTGTTTATTCGTATATGCCTAAAAATGAAACAAAAAAAATGATAGTTGGGTCTGGTAAAGCGCTCTAAGATGCCGTAGACTAGCGGCCATTCTTCGGGTGCTTAGCTCAGCTGGTAGAGCGTCGCCCTTACAAGGCGAATGTCGGGGGTTCAAGTCCCTCAGCACCCACCAGTTTTGGAGCGGTAGTTCAGTTGGTTAGAATACCGGCCTGTCACGCCGGGGGTCGCGGGTTCGAGTCCCGTCCGCTCCGCCATCATGATGAAAGAACGGCTAATACCAAGATTAGCCGTTCTTTTTCTTTATATTGAAATCCATAATACATACATTTTCCGCTGAAACAGCGGTAAACTCTTTGTAATGATCTGCTAATCATACTATCATTTCGGGTTTGTGGCGCCTTTATTTGAAATTAGCCTCTTGATCGTTAGCTTTGTCTAAATGAAGACATTTTTTAATCATTTATTTGTGAGCGTATTATAACTTATGTTGCAATCTATTCGCGACCGGGCGCAAGGATTAGTTACTTGGGTGATTGTTGGTCTTATTGTTCTTTCGTTCGCGCTTTGGGGGGTGAGTGAATATCTCACCGATGGGGATACTGGGATGCAGGTGGCCACCATTGACGGTGAAGATGTGTCCTTTTACGAATATCAAGTCGCTTATCAAAACGAACGAGCCAGGATGCAACAAATGTTTGGCGAAAATTTTGATCCGGATATGTTTGATGATCAAATTAAACGAACGGCATTGGATCGCGTCATTGATAATACGGTTGTAACAAAAACGGCATTAAATGCAGGTTTTAGGGTTTCTAATGAGCAGCTAGCGATGCAGGTTCAGTCGGTGAATACTTTCCAGGAAGAAGGTAAGTTTTCTAAAGAAATCTATCAGCAAGTACTGCGCAGTCAGGGAGAAACCGTGGGTGGTTTTGAATACCGTATTCGCCGAATGTTATTGGCTGACCAAGTGATTTTAGGGGTGGCTGCAACGGGTTTGGCTACCTCTTATGAGATTGAGCAGATTTATCGCTTACAGGAGCAAGAGCGGGAGGTTGGCTATTTGGTTGTAAGTGCCGATCAATTCAAAGAAAAAATTGAGCCGAACGAACAGGAAATCGCTGATTATTACGAGAAGCACAAAGACAATTATAAGACTCAGGAAAAGGTCAAGCTAGATTATTTAGAATTGAGTGTTGATGAGTTGATGTCGGATATTAGTGTGGATCAAAGCGAGCTTGAAAATTACTACGATGACCAAAAGCAGAGATTTGCTGAGCAAGATCAAGTGAGCGCACGGCATATTCTCATTGAAATTGATCCAGAGGCGGATAGTGCGGCATCGGAGCAGGCGTTGGCAACGATAAAAGAACTCCAAGAAAAGATTAAAAATGGCGAGTCTTTTGATGAATTGGCAAAATCCCAATCGCAAGATTTAGGCTCGGCGCAACAAGGTGGTGATTTAGGGTTTTTCGGAAAAGGTATGATGGATGAAGCGTTTGAAGAGGTGGCATTTGCCTTGGAGATTGGTGAAGTGAGTGAGCCGGTTCGATCGCAATTTGGTTATCATCTCATCAAGCTGGAAGAAAAAAAACCAGGGGGTGAAAAATCCCTTGGCGATGTGAAGAACGAAATAACCCAGGAATTGAAAAAACAGAAGGCCCAGCGGCTTTATTTTGATCGAGTGGAAATACTAGCCAATCTTGCCTATGAGGCCCCTGAGTCCTTGGAGCCTGCCGCTGAAGCGTTAGGACTAAAAATAAAGACCAGTGATCTAATACCTCGTCTTGGAGGTGAAGGGATTTTTGCTCATCGCAAAGTTCGAGAAGCCGCTTTTAGTCATGATGTGCTAAAAGAAGGTTTAAACAGTGAGACAATCGATGTTGGTGATAGCCAGTCTATCGTGGTTCGCTTGAGAGAGCATCAGTCTGCAGACAGTAAACCGTTATCTGATGTGAAAGAACAGGTTGTGTCTCAGCTTAAACAAGATAAAGCCAAGGAGCAAGCTAAAGCCCTTGGGGAGACGTTATTTAAAGACCTAGCCGACGGTAAAGAGCCAGTAGAATTGGCGAAATCACATGATTTGACTTGGACCGAGCGTACTTGGGTGAAGCGAAATGATACCACTTTGAACCATGAGATTATAAAATCTTTATTTAGTTTGGCATTATCGACAGACAATGATGCACTCCACGAAGGGCTTGCATTAGCGAATGGGGATTTTGCAGTATTTAGTTTCTATGCACTACGAGATGGAGATATCACTAAACTAACAGATGAAAAGCGATCGGAGCTTCGTAACCAAATTGCGAATTCCAGTGGTAGTGACGAATTCTCATTGTTGTTAGATGCGCTGAAAAAGAAGGTCGAAATAAAACGTTTTACAGCAAATCTCTAACTAAAACATGGCAGAATAAGTCGTCTAAACCTTGATGTCGTATCAATGGCTAATCACGGGTTTTTTTATTGAGGTATTATTGGCAAGATACTTATTTCAGGGCGGCTTTCGCTGCCGCTCCTGTGTTTTGGTTGATTTATTATTTGTTTGTTGCCCGGAGAGAAGGTGTATTTGCCGTTTCATCGAGTAATTTTTCTGAGTACTTGTTAGTTGTTTTGCTTTACCCGGTTTTAGAAGAGTTCGCTTTTCGTGGATTTATTCAGGGGCAATTGCTAGCGCATTGCTTTTTTAAAAGAGAGCATTATGGCGTAACACTTGCTAATGTTGTTACTTCAGTCGTGTTTGTTAGTTTTCACTTTTTGAATCAGCCCATAATTTGGGCGTTAGCTGTATTTTTTCCGTCGCTTGTTTTCGGTTTTTTTAGAGACCGCTTTCAATGTGTCCAACCTGGTATTTTGTTGCACATTTTTTATAATGCAGGTTGGTTTGCTTTGTATGGCTTTTAGTCTTTAATTGCCTGTTTTTACAATTGGCATAAAAGATTAAACGGGATCTATTTAGATGATGGAGTGCGGTTTTGTGCTTCGAAAGAAACATGTGATAACGTTTATTCGAGTTTTTTGTGCGGATAATATACAATAGCGGCATAATTGTTGGTGTTAAGCTTAATGTTTTTTATCACTGATGTGAGTGCTAGTGTCAAATTTATAGGCATTGTCATTAAGCTCTTCACTGTGTCTCAATAAATTTCTTCTCTTAAAAATATTTTAAGATATACGCTCGGTGTTCATTGCCTCGTTTTTAAGAGAATACAAGAATGACTTTAAAGAATAGGTGATTCTCGTGTATGAAAGCTTTTACGGATTATCTGCTTCGCCGTTTAGGCTCAGTCCTGATCCAGAGTTTTTCTTTAATAGCCAAGGCCATAAAAAGGCCATGGCTTATTTACGTTATGGACTGAATCAAAAGGAAGGGTTTATCGTTGTCACCGGTACGCCGGGGACGGGGAAAACGACATTAGCTCGATCGCTTCTTCAGGAGTCGGGCCAAGGCCGCATTGTCGTTTCAGAATTAAATACAACGCATTTAGAGGCTGAAGATGTATTGCGGATGGTGGCTGCCTCATTTGGCTTGGCGCACGAGAACCTGTCAAAAGCGTCTTTACTAAAGCGCCTGGAGTCGTTTTTCATTGCGCGATTTCGAGCTGGCTGCCATGTATTGTTAATGGTGGATGAGGCGCAAAATTTACCCAAAAGCTCGTTAGAAGAGCTGCGCATGCTATCGAATTTTTATTTGGGTAATCATGCGCTCTTGCAGATTTTCTTGCTGGGGCAGGAACAATTTAAGGATGTATTATATTCGCAAGAAATGGAACAGTTGAGGCAGCGAGTGGTTGCTGCATGTCATCTAGAGCCATTCAATGCAAGTGAGACAAAAGAATATATTGAGCACCGTTTATCGCAAGTGGGGTGGACGGATGATCCTTTATTTTTACCCGCTGCCTACCGCAAAATACATACATTGACTAAAGGTATTCCTCGCCGAATAAATACATTTTGCGAGCGTTTGTTACTGTATGGTTCAATCGAGGAATTGCATGAGTTTGATGTCACCACGATTGATGTGGTTGGCAATGAGCTTATGTACGAAGTGGTTAAAGAGGGTGAAACTCTCGCTGATATTGAACCTAATGAAAAACCTTCGTATCACTCTGAGCTTGATGATGATAGCACTTTTGATGAACGAGATCCGCAGGACTCTGCGCTTGACGCGACACGAATCGTCGATGTCAGTGAGATTGATGATCCTCCATTAGCCAAGGAAAGTCCATCGCAAGAAATACGAGCGGATGAAAATGATGAATTAGAGATTCCGTCATTAGGCAAAGCTTCAGCCAATGATGAAATTGGTCTCAGTGATCAAATTGATCATTTGGCCCTAACAACAGAGGCGCCTAAGAGCGTTGATCTGCTAGAGGCCGATTCGTTCAAAAAGGAAGTTTTGTCAGACAGTCTGTCGCAAGTGCAGGATAATGTGTCTGAGCCGGCGGATCAAGAAAATAGTCGCCTGCTTAGCGGTGGAGTGGAATCTACGGCGGGCAATCTACTGAATCCAGATCAGCCTCCTCTAAAAAAGGGAAAAACACGAGGTAGAAAGAAAGCGAAAAGAGCTGACAATTTGTCGACACCACCGTTGTCGAATGTTGTCGCCAAGCCCATTGCGTCTGTTGTACCACAACAAAACCACCGGGCGATTACCGAGCCAAAAATTGCAGATAAATCAGAAGTGCAACGCTTAGTCGCTTCAGCATTGCGATTTTTCCGCCAACCAGAACAAGAACAGGGCAACGTTGAGTCCCAAGTGAGAGAGGCCAGCGGTGAGTCCATTCGTTTTTTGATGAATTTAGCGGTTGGCAAAGCGCAATTACCGGCGAATGTCGAGGATCCTTTGCTTAAAGATGTGGCTGCTGGGG
>VAPK010773309.1_pt1 | contig 13225 bp, 9 predicted proteins | sample 3395031 | NCBI WGS metagenome assembly VAPK01 (sample SAMN08290443, study PRJNA428436) | hydrothermal vent metagenome | isolation source: Deep-sea hydrothermal vent chimney 1 | place: Pacific Ocean: Juan De Fuca Ridge | reverse complement strand
GGACGTAGCGTAGATGTAAAGGATTGGAATCGGAACGGAGTTGTTTGGTTGTCAGAATAATGGGAAGTTTGATATTTAACAATTATGGTTGTATAATTCAGTAATGGAAAAAAGCGAACATATAAAATATTGGACTGATTCTTCTGAAGATGATTTAACGGCAATGAATAATCTTTTCAAAAGCAAAGATTATGTTTGGTCTTTATTTTTGGGTCATCTAGTAATTGAAAAGCTATTAAAGGCGGTTGCGGTAAAAAAAGACGTTGATTCCGTGCCTAAAATCCACGACCTTAATAAGATAGCTAAGAAAGCTAATTTGGTAATAGATAGCGAGATGGAAGATTTGTTGGATGTGATTACCACATTCAACATTGAAGCAAGATATCCCGACTATAAAAGGGAGTTCTACAAAAGATGTACCAAGGAGTTTGCTTCTAAATACAACGATAAAATAAAAAGTTTGAGATTATGGCTGTTAAAACAGATAAACACATAAAACAAATTATTGCTAAATATGCTTTGCAGTTACGTAATGCAGGGATACCGGTTGAGAAGATAATATTGTTTGGCTCTTATGCCCGAAATATGGCAAGAGAGGATAGCGATATTGATTTGGCTATAGTGTTGAAAGAAATCGAAGAGGATCGATTTGCTGCTAGGCTTAAGTTAATGAAATACTGTAGAATCTTTGACGATGTAATTGAGCCTCATCCATTTTTAAATGAAGAGTTTAACATGCAAAACCCATTTGCTGCTGAGATAATGAAGGATGGGATTACAATTTATTCATAACTGCCTAAGCCAAACTTGGCGATAGTCCTTATCCCCAACAACGGAGGGTGTTTATATGCGTTTATTAGTTCGTTGCATTAATTAAATGCAGACGATTATTCTTGAGATAAAAAGGTAATTTCTTCATATTAAAAAAACAGAAATTTTAGTATTAAACATCTTATTAAATTTTACTTGGCTGATTAATCTTATCAGAAAATACTATAGTAAACTTTGTACCTTTGCCCTTTTGGGTTTTCACAAATATCTCGGCACTGTTTAGTTCACAAAACTTGTAGATAAGTGCTAATCCCAATCCATTACCTTCAAATTTCCGAGTGTATCCGTGTTCTTCCTGTGAAAATGGCTCAAATAAGTGTGGAAGATATTCATCGTCTATTCCAATTCCTGTATCGGATACTTCTAAACACAGATTTCCCCCCTTTTTAAAAATAGTAGTTGTTACGCTGCCTTGCTTTGTGTACTTAATTGCATTATCCAATAAATTATCAATCTAACGGAATATTCATCAAAGTAACTTTCACAATTTTTTGCATTTGTACTAAAATTAAAATCCAATTTTTTGTCAACAGCCCTTTTCTTAAACTTTCCAATTATTTCTTCAGTTATAGAACAGAGGTTGTACTTTGATATTTTTAATTCATATGTATTCGTTTGTAATTCCGACATATTTATAATAAGCTCTACTGTTCTAATAATTCTGTTTCCTGCATTTGTCATACCGTTAAATACAAATTGCAAATCATCATTCAATAAATCTTTTAATTGTTCATTAATTAATGATGAAAAACTCAACAATGTATTTAGCGGGGTACGAATTTCGTGTGACATTTGGGCAAGAAATTCAGATTTTAATTTGTTGGCTGATTCGGCTTTTTCTTTTGCAACTAATAATTCATCTTCATATTTCTTTAGCTTTGTTATATCTTGACTTACTTTTAGATAATAGATTACTTCACCAAAATCATCAAAAATCGGGGCTATTTGTGCCGATTCATAATATATTTCGCCGGATTTTTTTCTATTGATAAATATTCCCTGCCAAATTTTACCCGCGTTCAACTTACTCCACATTTCCGTATAGGTTTCCGGCGGTGTTAAACCGGACTTAAAAACTCTCGGCGTTTGGCCAATCAGGATATCTTCGGTGTATCCTGTAATTTCTAACAGAATTGGATTTACATAATCAAGTATTTCATTTTTGTCCGTAATTTCAACAATAGCCGGACTTTGAGTTACCGCCAATGTTAACTTTTTCAACTCATTTTCTGTTTTTTTTCGTTCGGTAATATCACGTGAAAACCCTAGTATGCACGGTTTTCCATCCAATTTAATAAGTCCAATACTGGTTTCCACAGGATAAGTAGAGCCGTCTTTTCGCTTATGCTCTGCTTCTACTATTATTGGTTTACCAGGTTGTAAACCTTCCCAAATTCTAATTACTTTATCTTTTGTATCAAATTTGTTATCTAACTCAAATACACTCCTTTCCAATAACTCCGCCCGAGAGTATCCCGTACTTTTACAAGCTTTCTGATTTACATCAATAATTTTTCCGTTCAAATCCGCAATGAGCATCGCATCATTTGCCTGTTCAGTTAAAGCACGGAATCGTGCTTCACTTTCTTTTAATTTTTTCTCTGCAATTTTTCGTTCAGTAATTTCTCTCGCAATAGAATAGACGAAAGGTTTTTCATTGATATGAATCAAGTTAGCCGAAACTTCTATTGGAAAAGTTGAGCCATCCTTGCGAACATAATTAGATTCAAATCTTAAATGCTCCCCGGATAATAGCTTAGCCGATCTATCCGGCAATTCTTTTACTATTGTCTCATCAACAATTATTGATAAGGGTTTGTCAACTAATTCATACTTTGAATATCCCAGATTATTGAGAGCAGCTTTATTAATTTCTCTAATAATAGGTCCTTCATTTTCCGTTTTCTCAATTATTAAAATAGAGTCAATCGCCTCGTTAAAAGTTACTCTAAATTTTTCTTCACTTACTTTTAATAATTTTTCCGCCCGTCTTTCTTTTGTTCTGTCTCTAAAAGCCAGAACAACACCGGTAACAACACCATATTCATTTTTTAGCGGTGAACCATTATCTGAAATTAATAATTCTTTTCCGGTTTTTGTTATTAAAAGAGTGTGATTAGTAAGACCAACTGTTTTACCTAACATCAAAACTTTTTCCACCGGATTTTCAATTTTTTCCCGTGTTAATTCGTTAATTATTTTAAATCTTAAACCAAGCTGTTTTCCAATGGATTCTTCTTCTGTCCATCCGGTCAACTTTTCGGCAGCCGGATTAAAGTGAATAATAAATCCTTTTAAGTCGGTAGAAATTACACCATCTCCAATTGAATTAAGAGTCCCATATAAACTACTTTCGGTTTCCCTTAATTCCTTCGTTCTATCTTCAACTAATTCCCATAAACTTGTAAACATAAGAGAATATCTGAAAAGCAGTGTAAGCGGATTATTAAGATACTCCAAATCTCGAATTATTAAATTCAAATTATTTCCTGAAGGCATACCAAGCAGAAGATAGTTCCCGTAAATAACGCCATTAAATTTTAATGGAACAATGAGAGATATTTCAAACCCCAGTGCTGAGAGTTTTTCATATTCATCGGAATTATCTTTTTTTGTTACAACAATAATGTCTCGTTTATTATGAACAAGATTCACCAAATCCAAAATAATTTTATTTTTTGCGACTTCTATTTTTTCTTTAGGATTTATTCCCAATAAAACATGTTCGGTTCGTCCGTCATGGAAACCTTCGGGACATTTGAATATGGCAGTAACTTCAGCTCCGGTAATTTCACTGAGCTTATCAATCATTTTTGCTATCGCTTTTTCGGGGTCATTAGCAAAGGCAAGTACATCTTCAGTTAGCTGGAAAGCTGTTCTCTTTAAAATATAATCTTGTTCTTTATTATCCATATCAAACCCAAAAAAGTTTTTCCAATTTATCTATTAGTCCATTCTAAAACGTAATATTTTGACTGACCCCGATTTCAGTCGTGTGGAAACAGACTAAAAACGAAATTCCCCAAACGAACTTTAGTCTGTTTGGGCTTTTTAGAGTAAACCCATCTATTTTTACAATTCCAAATCTGTCGCCTATGATTAACTTTTTTCAAAGTTGAAATTTAAATTGCAAATATTTCTTTTTTTAAAAAAAATGTACGATGTGGATAGTTACAAGGACACATTGTCTTGTGAAAGTTTCATTTATTAAATTCAATTGATTTAATATTCAGAATTTGGCTTAATTTTTTGCACGCATACACTTGTTAATTTTTTTTATAAAAAGGTGGAAAACAATGATTGGGAGCAGAATATTAATTTACTTTTATAAACTGTTAGTGTAATAGTACTCAATTAATATGGATTTTCAAAGTGAGAAATTTGGTGTAGTAATTTCACTTCACTTTATCTATAGGAATTTCTAAAATATACAATTGGAAGGACACAGAAATCCATAGTTTTGCAAAGTTTTAAATTGTTTCAACACAATAATGCATTATATCAACAGTTTTAATTATATCGGCACCAGAAATTATGGGTGAAATATTAAAACCGTTATCGCAGACCCGCACCAGAAAACGGTTGCAAATGTTCTAAGCTCTTATTAACCAACGACTTAAGTCGTTGGTTAATGATAAAAACAATAATTGATTAACCGGTTTACCGGTTTTAAATTGCATAATTTAGCGAAAAATCTCCAAAGTTATTTGCGTAACTTGTTATTATAATTAAAGTTATCTTTTTACCCATAATTTTTAGGACTTCGTTGGCAAAGTAAATATAAACTTACTTCCTTTTCCCAATTCACTTTCAACCCAAATTTTACCGCCATTCTTTTCAACTAATTCCTTGCATAGAATAAGTCCTAAACCGGTTCCGGTTTCTTTCTCCGTTCCATCTTCTGAAACCTTCTCTGTAATACTAAATAGTTTTTTAAGTGTGCTTTCAGGCATTCCTACGCCGTTATCCTCAACTGCAATTTCTGTAAAAGCATCGTTCTCTTTTGCGGATAGTTTAACCTCTCCGCCTCGCTCAGTAAATTTAATTGCGTTGCTAATCAAGTTTCGTAAAATTGCTTCAGCGCAATCTTCATCAGCAAATAGAGTTGTCTTGGCAATATTATTTTGGATTGTAATATCTTTTTCATTTGCAGAAAGTTGTAGTGTGTGAACAACGCTAAGTGAAATTTCCTTGAGGTTAATTATCTCGGGAGATATTTCAAATGCTCCCATTTGCAAACGCGACCAACTAAGTAAGTTCTCTATCAACTTATTAAGGTTCTGCGTCGAATGGTATATTGAGCTTGTCATCTCTTTAACTTCTCCAACAGACATGCTATCCATATCTTCAGAAATCAATTGCGAAATTCCCATCAATGCCATGAATGGACTACGAAGATCATGTGCAATTATTGAGAAAAATCTATCCTTGTTTTTATTGATTAGCTCCAAGTCTTCTTTTGCTTCCGATAACTTTTGATGAGATATTTGAAGTTCATTTTTTGCTTTTTTCTTTTCTGTAATATCGTGAATAATTGAATGTAGAAAAACTTTATCTTTAATTTTTACAGCACTACTGTAAACCTCCACATCACTTATTGAGCCGTCGGATTTATAATGTTTAAATTCAAAATATTCTTTTTTATTTCTAACGGTTTCATTTATTCTTTTTTGAATTTCTTCCGGTGATAATATATTTATCTGAGAAATATTCATAGACTTTAGCATATCAATTGACCAGCCGTAGAACTCAGCAGCGGATTTATTTGCGTCAACAATATTTCCACTATCAGGCTCGATTAATAATTTGATGGCTGAATGATTTTCAAAAATACTCCGAAATTTTTCTTCATTTTCCTTTAGTGCTTTCTCTGACTCTTTTCTCTTCGTCACATCCTCTATTAATCCTACACCACCAATTATTTTTTTGTTTGTGTCGTATATTCCGTTGAAATGGATTATTACCGATGTTGTTTTTCGGGCTGTTACAGATTTGTAATTACCATCATAATGACCGGAACCGTTATTTAAAGTATTCATAACAGCGCCAATCATTTCCCTATCTTTGAGTTGCTTAGGCATATTTAATCCGATTAACGCTTTACGCGAAGAACCAATTATTCTAACAAATTTATCGTTGCATTCAGTAATTATTCCATCAATATCAAAATGGAAAATACCAAGTGGGGCATGCTCAAAAACACTTCTGTAAAGTGATTCGCTTTCGCGTAATGTTTCTTCTGCTTTTTTACGCTCTGTAATATCACGAACAATACCGAGTACAACTGTTTTCTTTCCTACTTTTACGGGATGTGTTCGTATTTCTGCATGAACTGTACTCCCATTTTTTCTATTAAGAATATACTCTTCATGTTCCGTACTTTTTCCTAACACATTTTTTGCAAGACTTTTTGCTGCTCTTGGATAATCTTTAAGTTGAAGAAGATTGAGCTTGTTAAAATTTTTGCCAATTAATTCTTCCTTTTTATATCCCAGCATTTTTTCAGCAGCCCGATTTCCGTCAATAAAAGTTCCTTTCAAATCACTCAAGTAATACCCGTCAGGGGCAGAATCAAATAGCAATTGCAATCTTTCTTCAGAGTTTTTTAGATCAAACTCAGCTCTCTTACGCTCTGTGATATCTCTTGCAAAGCCCAATATTGCTTTCTTCCCATTATAATTGATAATCCCGGTTCGCACTTCTACGGGAAAAATACTTCCATCCTTTCGTTGGTGTTTGACCTCAATAATAATGGTTTTCCCGGGAACCATTTTTTCCCACATTTTTTGCTTATGATTCCCGGGAATAAAAGTCGGACTTAAATCGGACACTTTTTTGGAGAGTAATTCTTCGTAAGAATAACCAAGCGACTTACATGCCTGCTGATTTGCAAAAATTATTTTGGTTGTTTCATAATCAGCTACATACAACGAATCCCCTGCTGACTCTACAACAGTTTCAAATTGCATTTGTTTGTTTTTGATTTCTCTTTGCACTTGCTTGCGCTCGGTTATATCAGTAAATAAAGTGGCAAAATAATTTTTTCTATTTGAATAAGCTAAAACAGAATACCATTTTTTATATATATCAAAATATTGTTCAAATCTTATTTCTTTCCCTTTTAAAGCAACTTTGCCATATGTTCCAATCCAATCCGCTGAGTCATTTTCAATACCCGGGAATACTTCAGTTACTCTTTTCCCAATTACATCATCTCTTTTTATCCCTAACATTTTTTCAAAAGATTTATTAACTTCAATAAATATATAATCAATAGGAGTATCATTATCATCTAATACAATTTTATGTAGGGCAAAGCTATCGTTCATTTTTTCAAACAAGGAACGATATTTTTCTTCTTCTTCTTTTAATTTCTCTATCTCTTTCTGTAATTTTTCGTTGGCATTATTTTCATTTTTCATTGCTAACTCAGTTTTGTTTTAATTATTATTCATTAACAAGAATTGCAATTGAACTGTATTTCTAAAAAAAACTCCCTTCCTCAATAATGAGAAAATCGAATAAATTATAAAACACTATTCTGTTGCAAAGTGTGTATGGATAGCATTTAGCAAAATTATTTGGTGCTTGCTTTTTTATAAAGTTATAATAACAACTACAATTTTTACAGACAATAAAATAATTTATGGAATCAATAACAAAATATTTTTTTAGGGAAAGGTTTAATACTTGTACAAAATCATATAATAACGTTCAAAAATAATAGAATGTACCATTTCCTTTACTCTCAAGAAAGCTAAATGATTTACATCTATCCGGAAATCACGATTCTTTCCAAGTTTTAAAAACTTTTTTTTGCGGTTTTCTATTGTCGGGAATTTCTCTAAGAGGTTTACACTCCTTATATAATTCTTTCATTTGTGCAGGAAGTTTCTGATACAATTCTGTCCCTTCGGTTTTCCATTTTATCATTTTATCAGAAACATCCTTTATTATTTTGAATGGATTTCCAACAACGACCTTTCTATTAGGGATAATTTTGTCCGATGGAATTAATGTAAGAGCTCCGATTATACATTCTTCTCCGATTTTAACATTATCCATAATTACCGCATTCATTCCAATAAGTGAATTCTTGCCAATTTCAGCACCGTGAATAATTGCCCCGTGTCCAATATGTGAATTTTTGTGCAGAATTGTTGTAACACCGGGGAACATGTGAATAATGCAATTTTCTTGTACATTACAGCCGTCTTCAATAACAATTGCTCCCCAATCGCCGCGTATTGCTGCACCGGGACCGATATAAACATTTTTCCCGATTATAACATTTCCTGTTACTGCCGCCTGCGGATGGACGAAAGAAGTTTTATCAATTACGGGTTTATATCCGTTAAATTCATATATCATTTTTTGATTCTGTTTTTTAAAAAATATGATTTCTTTTATCTATTTACATTCTGCAACAATACAGCCATTCCCTGCCCAACACCAACGCAAAGCGTACAAATTGCAAACTCTTTGTGCTGTTCTTCCAATTCAATCATTGCCGTCTGCATTATTCTTGCACCCGACATTCCGAGCGGGTGCCCGAGTGCAATTGCTCCGCCGTTTGGGTTTATTCTTTCATCATTATCATCAAGCCCAAGCTCACGAATACACGCTAAACTTTGAGACGCAAACGCTTCGTTTAATTCAATAACATCAACTTGCTTTAGTGTCATTCCTGCTTTTTTAAGGAGCTTTTTTGTGGCATAAACCGGTCCAATTCCCATTATTCTCGGTTCAACACCAACAACAGTCGAAGCAATAATTTTTACTCTCGGTTTTAGGTTAAATTTATTCACACTCTCGTCAGAAGCAACAATCATTGCACATGCCCCATCATTTATACCGGATGAATTTCCGGCGGTAACTGTTCCGCCTTTTCTAAAAGCGGGACGCAATTTTGCCAATATTTCCGGAGTTGTATTATCTTTAATAAATTCATCAGTACTAAATATTATTGAGTTCCCTTTACGTTGTGGAATTTCTACTGAGACAATCTCTTTAGCAAAGCGACCGTTATCTCTTGCTTTTGCAGCCTTCATTTGGGAATGGTAAGCAAATAAATCTTGGTCTTCGCGTGAAATGTTGAATTTGTCTGATAGATTTTCTGCAGTTTCTCCCATACCTTCAGTACCGAATAATTCTTCCATTTTGGGATTTACAAAACGCCATCCAAATGTGGAATCGTAAATATTTACTTTGCCCGAATAAGCATATTCAGCCTTCGATTGTACAAGCGGTCCGCGAGTCATATTTTCAATTCCGCCGGTAATGAACAACTCGCCTTCATCGGCTTTTATTGCATTTGCAGCGTGAACAGCAGCGCTCATTCCCGAAGCACAAAGTCGGTTTACTGTTATCCCTGGAATTGTAAAAGGCAAATCAGCCAGTAGCAAAGCCATTCGTGCAACATTTCGATTATCCTCTCCGGCTTGGTTTGCGCATCCTAAAACCACGTCGTCAATTTCACTAACATCAAGTGAAGGGTTCCGTTTTACTATTTCGTTTATTACAAGTGCCGCCAAATTATCAGTTCTGATGCTTGAAAGCATTCCTCCGAACTTTCCAATTGGAGTTCTTACGGCATCAATTATATATGCTTTTTTCATTCTTCATTCTTTCTTTTTTTGTTCAAAGTTAACTAAAAAAATGTTTATTAAACAATACTCGGTTTTCGGATTTTACAAAAATTTTCTCTCTTTTTAAGAGAGACTAAAGTGAGTTTTTCTATAAATCAAAATCCGATCTCGGATTCTGTGAAAAACCACTTTGTGAATAGTATATTATATTGTGGTAAACTTTTTATCTAACTTTTTCTTAGAATATTATGCTAAAAAAACAAAGGTGTGAATGGTGCGGAGAACTTCCGATTTATGTTAAGTATCATGATGAAGAATGGGGAATCCCGATTCATAATGACAACAAATTATTCGAAATGCTAATTCTTGAAGGAGCACAAGCCGGACTAAGCTGGCTGACGGTTTTGAAAAAAAGAGAGCACTACAAAAAGGTGTTTGATAATTTTGATGTTTGTAAAATAGAAAAATACAACCAAGTTAAATTTACTGAATTGTTAAACGATGCAGGAATTATAAGAAACAAATTGAAAATAACTTCTGCAATTAAAAATGCAAAAGCATTTATTAAAATTCAAAATGAATTTGGAAGTTTTGATAAATATATTTGGGAATTTGTTAATAACAAACCAATTATCAATATATTCACTTCACTGAATGAAATTCCCGCGAAAACAGAAATTTCAGATTTGATGAGTAAAGATTTGAAAAAATACGGATTTAATTTTGTTGGTTCAACAATTTGTTACGCATTTATGCATGCGGTTGGAATGGTGAATGATCACACAGTGAATTGTTTTAGATACAAAGAATTATTGGAAAAGTAGTTTATTGTTCTATTCATCATTCTTATTTTCAATCAATTCCTTTAATTCTTCTTTGCTTGGCAATGCCGTCAAATACTTACTTGCAAAAATTTGTTCATTATTTTCAGGTAAAGTAATCTCAACTATTGCATTATTTTTCTCTCGGCACAATACAATTCCTATTGTCTTATTTTCGTGTTCTAATTTTACAAACCTATCATAATAATTGACATACATTTGCATTTGACCTAAATCTTGATGTGTTAATTTTCCTATTTTCAAATCAATTAAAACAAAACATTGCAATATCCGATTATAAAATACCAAATCAACTCTGAAATGTTCTTCTTCAAATGTAAATCGCACTTGTCTGCCAATAAATGCAAAACCTTTACCCAATTCAAGAAGAAAATGTTCTAATTTGTCTATTAGTTTTTGTTCCAATTCAGTTTCAGAATATTTCTTATCTTCCGGCAAACCAAGAAATTCAAGAACATAAGGGTCTTTTACAGCATCTTCTGGTTTTTCTAATTTTGCCCCTTTTTGTGATAACTCTTTCACTCCTTTTTTATCTAGACTTAGAACCAATCTTTGGTATAAAGCGGTGTCAAATTGTCTGCGTAACTCCCTTAAACTCCAATTGTTGTTATACGCTTCTATTTCGTAAAATGTTCTTTCTTCTATATTATCTAATCCCATTAAAAACAAGTAATGAGACCAACTTAATTTAAAATCAGGTGTTTTTATACTTGTCATTTTCAATTTCGCAGACAGTGTTTGCGTTTTTGTATTGCCCTTATTTTCAATTTGTTTACCATAAATAAGATAAAATTTTCTCATTTGTTCGAGGTTTCTTGTAGAAAAACCTTTTCCAAATTCACGAGTAAGTTTTTGAGATAAATCTTTAATGATTTGTTTACCATATTCTGCACGGGATTTGCCCTTTTGCTCTTCTTCAACAATTGTTCTACCTATTTCGAAATAGGTATAAACCATTGTTTTATTGACGGCTTGGACAACAGTCTTTCGGGCATTTCTTAAAAGTTCAGCAATTCTGTTATAGAAATCTAAATTTATACTTTTGTCTATTTTATTCATTTTAAAATCCTTGTCACAAAGATAATCTAACTTTTATTTTTGCCGAAGTCTTTTTTTTTCAATAACCACTAACTTTCTAATATACGCAATGCATAATAACCGAGCTATTTCGGTTATTATGCATTAAGAAGAATAAAAGGAATTAATTTTTATTCACGGAATGCTGTGCATATTTTTCAGGAATCTTACCATCTACTAATTCTGCAGCAATTCGTTTTGCACCGGCAACTTTATTCAAAATTTCTAAAATACCTTGTGATGCAACAGAAACCGTCCTGTTTGCTTCAGTTGTATAAATAAAGTTTCCCGGAATGCTTTCAATATTTCCATCAAATGCAACACCGACAACTTCAGCATTTTTGTTAATTACGGCACTGCCGGAGTTACCGCCTATGATATCGCAAGTACTGATAAAATTCAACGGAGTGTCCAAAGATATCGGTTCTTTTGGATGCAACCATCTTTCCGGCAAATCCCAAGGATATTTTTTCCCATGTGAATAATATCTGTTGTACAATCCGTAAAAAGTTGTGTGTGTTGGAGCTTCTGTTCCGTTGTATTGATAACTCTGCATCATTCCATCACTTAATCTAAGCGTAAAAGTTGCATCCGGAGGAATTGAAGTTCCATAAACTGCAAACAAAGCTTTGCCGAGTTGGTATGAAAGTGTTTCCTCGGTTTTACGAATTTCCTTTTGTTCGGTACGATATTCCTTTACCTTGTCAACAGTTTTGGCAATAAATGAAACTATAGGATCAGTACTTCCCAAAATGCCGGCGGCACCTTCAGCAATTAAATCCATTGCTTTATCTTTATCAAACACAACAGAGTTTTCACTTAAATATTTAGCAGCTTCGTCAATTGACTTTCCGTTAAGAAGCATTTTAACAAGTTCATTGTCATCCCCAAGATTCATTTGAATATACCCGAGCTGTAATTTTAGTTTTTTCATTTCAAGTGGTGTGTCAATTGAATCAGGGAAGATTCCACTCATTGTTTCTTCCAAGGCATCGGCTTGGTAAGAGGGGTTTCTATCTTTTTCAGGCAACTGCAACTGTTTTGCCAACTTAACCAAATTATTTGCAATAATAAAATATTCGGAACTTGACCTTGGACTGATTGCATAAGCAGAAACTTGATGACCAATTTTGCGCATTTCATTTACCGTACTTTCAATCCCATCCCATACTTGTCCGTACTTTGCTTTCAACTCAGGGTTTGCATTAACCGCGGCTTTGAATTTTTTCTCAAAATCTTTTTTCCGTGCCATAAACACAGGATCAATTAATCCCTTATGAACATATTTGTAAACCTTTGCGGAGTTGCCCGTAAAGAAAAACATACTCTCAAATTCTTTAAATCTATCCGGATATTCATTCATCATCTCTTGGTAAATATCATGCAATCCATTAAGAATAAAAGAAGCATTCTTGCTTGAAAAATCTCGAGCATATTCCAATTGAGAAACAGTTTTCAAACGCTCGGTTCTTCCCGGATTTCCTACAACAAACAAAGGTTCATTTTCCTTCGGTCCGTTTGCACTCCATTTGAAAAAATGATCGGTATGCAGCGGTTCTCCGTTTTCATCATAAGCACGGGCAAATGCAAAATCCGGATTATATCGAGGATAAGTAAAATTATCAGGGTCGCCGCCGTATAATCCCATTTCACTTTCATTGATGTAAACAGCTCTAATATCGGTATAACGTTTGTATCCGTAAAGCGAATATTTTGCACCGCTGTATAGTGAAACTACTTTTACTTTTAAGCCGGTATCTTCAGAATATTGTCCTACAAGATCATCAATCTTATCTTTTTTCGCCTTCAATTTTGCCGAATCGGTTTCCTCCGAATTAACTGCATCATTGATTTCATCGGTAACATCCTTGATTAAAACCAACTGAT
>VAPK010642346.1_pt1 | contig 13229 bp, 9 predicted proteins | sample 3395031 | NCBI WGS metagenome assembly VAPK01 (sample SAMN08290443, study PRJNA428436) | hydrothermal vent metagenome | isolation source: Deep-sea hydrothermal vent chimney 1 | place: Pacific Ocean: Juan De Fuca Ridge | reverse complement strand
CCTTCACCAAAATCACGCATCCATTGGTGATCCTGATAGAAGTGCGCTCTGCCCGTTAAGGTACGAAAAGGAATACGTTCATGGATATTGGTATAACCCGCATTATAGCTGACTTTTTCAGACTCAATTCCACTCCAGGTTGGTGCTGTGATAATCTTACGCGGCTGTACCTTAATATCGCGGAAGGTAATTTTTTCATCTTCTCGATGCAGGGCTAGATGCGTATGATCGATACCGGTTTTGACGCCCAGCGCTTTCCAGGACCTAACCGCTACCTGCCCATTGGTTTCCGGTGCTAGCGACAGAATCGCTTCACAGACGTTAATATCCTGTTCCAGCGATGGCATACCTTTACTAACACCCTCTTCTTTGATGGTGTAACAAATATCTTTTAGATGTTCGTATTCTTTCTCGGTATTCCAGTCGATGCCTTTAATATTATTACCCTGGGTTTTAAGTAAGGGTCCAAGAGCAGTATATTTCTTATAGGTATCAGCAAAATCACGTTGTACGACTTTTATTACTGGCAACGTTTTACCTGGAACCGGTTCACACTCACCGCGTTTCCAGTCTTTTACGTCCAGAGCCTGTGCGAGTTCCACAGGCGTATCGTGCAAAATAGGTAAGGCTACAACATCCTTCTGCGACCCTAGATGTTTTTCAGCCAATTCGGAGAAGCTTTTGGAAATAGTTTTAAAAATCTGCCAATCAGAGCGAGATTCCCAGCCAGGATCGACTGCTTGTGTCAACGGATGAATAAACGGATGCATGTCTGTAGTATTCAGATCGTTCTTTTCATACCAGGTCGCCGTCGGTAATACGATATCCGAGTACGCGCCAGTGGAATTAAGGCGGAAGTTAATATCGACCATTAAATCCAATTTAGCAATCGGTGCATCTTTATGCCATTTTATTTCTTTACCTTTTGCATCCGGTAATACATCTTGCATCACACCATTCTGTGCACCTAAGAGATGTTTCAGAAAATATTCATGGCCTTTGGCGCTGGCACCAATCAGGTTGGCGCGCCAGACAAATAAGTTGCGCGGATGATTTTCTGGTGCGTCAATATCTTCGGCAGCAAAAGCTATGTCACCGGATTTTAATTGCTTAATCAGATAATCAGCGACACCTTTTTCATCTTTGGCTCCAGCAGCTTCAGCGTCTTTAACAATATCCAGAGGGTTTTTATTAAAGTGTGGAGCAGAAGGTAGCCAACCAAGACGCTGTGAAACCACATTGTAATCGGCCAGATTATAGCCTTTGTAATTTTTCTGTGCCGTTGTGGCTAACAGCGCATCAGCATCTAAAGTTTCATAGCGCCATTGGTCGGTATGAAAATAGAAAAATGTCGTACCGTTCATATGACGAGGTGGTTTTTGCCAATCTAAAGCAAAAGCTATGGGAGCCCATCCTGCTTGAGGGCGTAATTTTTCTTGACCTACGTAATGCGCCCAGCCACCACCACTTTGTCCGACACAGCCACACATATGTAGCAGGTTCATGATGGCGCGATAATTCATGTCATTGTGATACCAGTGGTTAATGCCAGCGCCTAATATCACCATGGATTTACCCATAGTCTTGGCTGCATTTTCAGCGAATTCACGACCGGTACGAATCAGATCAGCTTGTTTAACGCCGGTGATTTTTTCTGCCCACGCGGGTGTGTTGGGTATGCTGGCATCATCGTAACCTTTAGCGGCCTTACCACCTAAGCCGCGATCAATACCGTATTGTGCTAATTGCAGATCAAACACTGTGGTTACTAAAACTTCTTTACCATTCAGCTCCAGCTTTTTAACTGGAATATTTCGCTTCATAGGTACGTCTTTTCCAGATTGGAAATCTGGAAACAAAACTTCAGCAACGTCATCCTTATCAGTAATTAAACTTAAAAGAGGTTTGCTGGTTTTGCTACTAACTTTTTTTGCTTGCAAGTTCCATTTGCCGTCTTCACCCCAGCGAAAACCAATGGACCCATTGGGTGCGATAACATCACCACTATTTTCATCAATAACAACTGTTTTCCATTCTGGATTGTTTTTCTCGCCCAGTGCTTTATCAAAATCTGATGCTCTTAAAAAACGTCCAGTCGAATAAGATTTGCCCTGTTTTTCCAGCATAACCAACATGGGTAAATCAGTGTAGGTACGCGCGTATTCTTCGAAATAAGGATCCTGATTATCGACATGGAATTCTTTGAGCGCGACATGTCCCATCGCCATAAATACAGCAGCATCTGTTCCTTGTTTAGCTGGCATCCATAAATCAGCAAATTTTACGTTTTCTGCATAATCAGGGGAAACCACAACAACTTTTGCACCTTTGTACCGCACTTCAGAATAAAAATGCGCATCAGGGGTACGTGTCATCGGTACATTGGCACCGGCTAACACTAAATACATTGAGTTATACCAGTCAGCAGATTCTGGTACATCAGTTTGCTCACCCCAGGTTTGTGGTGAAGCCGGTGGTAAATCGCAATACCAGTCGTAAAAGGATAAACACACACCACCGATTAATGATAAATATCGGCTACCAGCGGCATAACTGATCATTGACATGGCAGGAATCGGTGAGAAACCAACAACACGATCAGGACCATGTGTCTTAATTGTATAGATATTAGATGCCGCAATAATTTCAGAAACCTCATCCCAATCGACACGAACAAAACCACCTAGGCCGCGAACTGCAGTATATTGTTTGCGTTTTTCAGGGTCTTCCTGGATTGCTGCCCAAGCTTCTACTGGGTCTTTGCCGGTATCTCGCTCATCTCTATATAAAGAGACTAGTCGTTCACGAATTAATGGATGTTTTACCCGTAAAGGGCTGTACAAATACCAGGAAAAACTAGCACCACGAGGACAGCCACGTGGTTCATGATCCGGCAAATCCGGTCTTGTACGTGGATAGTCTGTAGCCTGCATTTCAAAGGCAACCAGGCCGTTTTTAACATGCACATTCCACGAGCAACTACCGGTACAGTTGACACCGTGAGTGGAACGGACAACCTTGTCAAAACGCCAGCGGTTGCGATAACCATCTTCCCACTGTCGGTCTTCATTGGTCACAATGCCGTGACCATTGGAAAATTTACTTTGTACTTTTTTGAAAAAGGTGAGACGGTCTAAAAAATGACTCATCGTTTTTTTCTCCTGGATTTTTGAGTATGTAACAATTCTGTTGCTACAGGATGGTGCGAACTTACAAACATAAGCACCAATCTGGGCAATATTTAGTAAAAATATAAGGTCTATTACTTACATATCGAATTAAAATATGTGAAGCATCTTACGTGCCAAAAACAGTTCCAGTTTAAGGATTGTAAAACTCGCCGTCCTTACGCAGATAAAACCACCAGTTTATCATAATACATACCACATAAAATGCAGCAAAGCCCATTAAGGCAACTTCTGGTGTGGTGGCTTTAATTTGCTCACCCAATACTTTGGGAATATAAAATGCGCCATAAGCTGCAACTGCCGAAGTCCAGCCTAATACTGGGCCGACTTGTTCTTTAGGGAAAACCTGAGAAATGGTTCTAAAGGTGGAGCCGTTGCCAATTCCGGTAGCTGCGAACAAAACTAAGAATAAAATAAAGAATGGAACAAAGTATTCTTCTGGACTGGCAGAGTTGTATGCTGATTTCATATAGTAAGCAACACCGACTGCACTGGCAACCATAACGAAAGAGCAAATATGTGTCACCCAGGCTCCGCCGAATTTATCTGCGATCATGCCACCAACTGGACGAATCAAGGCACCGATAAAGGGGCCCATCCAGGCAAACATTAGTGCACTAGGGCCGTTCTCATTCGTTAAGTCATGAGTCATTACACCATCAACCAACACATGCTGATAACCGAAAATTACTTTTATGGCCAGTGGAAAACAAGCAGCAAAACCAATAAATGAACCAAAAGTCATGGTGTAAATGATACTCATAACCCAGGTATGTTCATTGTCAAAAATTTTATATTGCCTGCCCAGACTTTTCCCTATTTGGCCGGGGATGATTTTTAATAAAGAAACAGTTAAGGCAATAACAATAAATAAAACAATTTCTTTAGGAATACCAAAACCCGAGCCATGAACTGATTCAGGTAATAACAACCATAAACCAAATACGGCGCTGATAAAACTAATCAGCAGCATACCGCTAATCATGGCAAAAGTGGTGAGCGGATTGCGAACGATAGGTGAGACTTGTTCGGTGCGAATATTATTCATACCAAACCAGCCGAAAACTGCTAGCGGAATCAATAGTAATAACCAGATAAATCCTGCATTTTGAATGTAAGTTTCCGTGCCTGCCGCTATTTTTCCAACCAGAGTGCCTGATGTTGCTTGCAGCACCATGGATTCTCCACCCATAGCACCAAACAATCCAAACGTCATAGATAAAGGAATCAATACCTGCATGGTGGTTACACCAAAATTACCCAGACCAGCATTTAAGCCTAGCGCCAACCCTTGCATTTTTTTCGGGAAGAAAAAGCTGATGTTAGACATAGATGAAGCAAAATTACCACCACCAAACCCCGATAATAGCGCCAATACCTGGAATATCCAGAAAGGTGTGTTTTTATCCTGTAAGGCAATGCCTGTTCCAAATGCAGGAATCATTAATAATGCAGTAGTAAAAAAAATGGTATTTCGCCCGCCACAAAGACGAATAAAAAAACTACTGGGGATACGCAAAGTAGCTCCGGTTAATCCGGCAATCGCCATGAGGGTGAATAATTCTGATTTTTCATAGGGAAAACCCAAATTTAACATTTGTACGGTAATAATCCCCCAATACAACCATACCGCGAAACCACACAATAAGCTGGGAATGGAAATCCACAGGTTACGGTTAGCTATTTTTTTTCCTTCAGACTCCCAAAACTCAGGGTCTTCAACATCCCACTTCTTTATATCGGTCATTTATTATTCTCTCTATCTATGATGGATTGCTATCTTCGGAACGATAAAGCACAGTGGATAACAATTATTTAAGCAAAAACTTATATAGATAATTCTACGCTCTTTTATTAGAAAGATCAGTAAAAAATATAGGAATGAGAGGGTGTAAGCTATTGAAATAACATACTAATTTAGTATGTTATTCTTGTATGAGTTATGCGCTCTCCATAGTTCGTTATACGAGCTTCACGTATCTAACGCTTCTATATCAGTTGATAACTAAGAACCTGCCCAAGATCTACTACACCACCGCCCTTTGCGCTTGGGCGGCGCTCGAAATCCTCATTTACTCTGTGTAAACTCCGGTTTCTGCGCTCCGTCCGCACGCAACTGGCAGTGGTTCGCAACAATCGTGAACAGGTTCTAAGAAGCCTGCGCAAGGATTACACTTCAGAATTTGATTAATCAAATTCTGAAGTGTAATCCTCACACCGGTAATTTTTGCGATACTCTTAATTCCCCAACACACCGTCTCTTGCAGATTCTGCAAAAGCTAATATGTTATTTACTAGATCATTATCCATCTTTAGTTCTTGCAAAGAACTAGTAAGATGCTTCATGACAACATCATAGTGAGTATCATCTGGCATAAATTGTAAAAGATAGGAATGAGAATCACATAAATATTTTGTACTTGGGTGATCTTGCTCAATAATCATACCGAAAAAACCGAAATCTGACTCATTAACAAAACTTTTTTCTTTTTTTCTTGCGAATGCAATTAAGAAATATTTATTCAACAAATCATTTAATTCATCGCTTGTTTTTGTAGCACCACTATTTGCCACTATCAAATAATTCTTCAGCGCTTCTCTTTGTTTATCTTCATCAAAATCGTTAAAGAAACGATTAACATAGTAATCAGCCAGCATTTTGTCATAAAAGCTATCAACTATTTTATCGATAACGCCCTTACCACCTATTCGATCACAAAGTGAATCTGTTTGGATGTCTGTATTGCACATATCTGCTCCCCATTATTATAGTTGCAGGTTTGTGCCATTCCCTATTGTTAAAAAGGTCACCCGAAAATAGAGAAAAATTGTAGCTAATTCCTATGATTAAACTTCCTTTGACTACTATTTTCTATTTTCGTACAGTATCCTGACTCTTTAATTAAATTCCAATATAGCTCAGATAGGCACATGATAAACCTGCGACATTTCAAAAATACGAATACCAAGCTAATTGGAGTGTACCACAAGATAAAGAGTTCAAATGTAATAGAAACGCTATAAGTTTAGACATAGCAAAATATTGATTTCATGTGTACAGTGTTGGATACTGATTGACAAAATATGTTTTAGAAAAACAAATAGAATTAATGATTGCACGAGTTTCATCAGTTACCCAGGTTTTTCTACCCAAAGCAATGATTATGCTGGGGGTTTGCATGTTAAATGCTTGCCAGGTTTTGCCCAAGAATTCCTGGTTTGGCGAGCAACCACTAGAGATAATCGAGTCTAATTACTTTTTTCTTAACGTAAATGATAGCATCATCGGCCAGACAGCGGCTGTACATAGTAAAGAAGGTGAAACTCTGCCTGATATTGCAAGACATTTTGGTTTAGGGTTTGGTGAAATTGTTCGAGCAAATAAGGACTTAAACGTTTGGCAATTGGCCGTGGGGAGTCGGGTCTTATTGCCTTTGCAGTTTATTTTGCCAAATGTACCTCGCGAAGGAATTGTAATGAACCTAGCCAATATGCGCTTATTTTATTATCCAGACAATTATCCTTCGCAACTCAAAACATTGATGAGCGCTCCAATTGGCATTGGCAAGGAAGGCTGGGGTACACCTCTGGGCAAAACTAAAATTGTCAGTAAAACCAAGGCACCCAATTGGTATGTCCCTGTTTCTGTTCGCAAGGAACATGCATTAAAAGATGATCCATTACCCGCCGTAGTTAAGGCTGGACCAGACAACCCTTTGGGTGAATATGCTTTACGACTAGGCTTTCCCAGCTATTTGATTCATGGCACGAATAAACCCTATGGTGTAGGGCTAAAGGTCAGCCACGGTTGTGTACGCCTGTATCCTAAGGGTATTGAAGAATTATTTCGCCAGGTTTCAGTAGGCACTCAGGTAATGATTATTGACCAACCTTATTTGGCCGGCTGGCGGGAAAACAGACTTTACCTTGAAGCACACTCTTCAGTTAAACAACACCAGAAAATCAAAGAACGCTTAAACGAGCTATTGGCAGAAAAGCTTAAACAAAGCCCAGAAATAGGGGTAATGAAAATAGACTGGGAGAAAGTGGAAATAATACTGGCTGAAGCTGCAGGAGTTCCGACACCCATTTTGGTATCAGAACGAGATCAATCTGATTATGATGTTCCTCTGGTTATGCGGCCAGATAAATTATACGGTATGCCAGTTGTGACGCCATTAGTGCCAGATAGCTGGACAGTTCTCAGTCCGGTTTTCACACGCAAGGACCATGCGATAAAGTTGGCTGCGATACTTAATCATCAAGGCCCACAAATACCTAGCCGCGTACTTGAAAATGGACAGGATTTTCAGGTAATCGCGGGGCCATTTAAAAACCAGAAACAAGCACAAAAAGTTGCCCAACGCATCCATAGGGAATTTGAGATTAAAACCGAATTGCAAAAAATAGATTGATTTAAAAAGCTACTTACCTTTTCCGCTATACTCCACGCGGACACGGATGCGGATTTTATAGCAAGTTGGTTTTTGTCGATAGCTAGGCGCTGAAATGGGCGCATAGTAAGCTACGCAACTATTTCAGCAACGAAGCCTATCGGTAAAACTGACCGATGGAAAACCGTATCCATGGCCGTGCGAGGTATAGTAACTGTAAATGGCTTATTTTTTGGTTTATGCCCCGTAGGTATGTTGATAAAGTTCTATGGCTTCAATGTGGCTTCTATGGTCTGGTGAGCTGACTATAAATTCAATAACATCAGCTAAGCTGATAATAGCTGTTACTGGAATATGGTAATTCTGCTTCAGCTCTTGGATAATGGATATTTCACCAAGCCCTTGCTCTTGCCTATCCAGAGCAATCAACATCCCCGCTGGGGTTGCATTGGCTGCGGTAATAATATTGATTGATTCACGCGCTGAGGTACCAGCGGTAATCACATCATCCAGAATGACAATATTTCCTTGTAATGGCGAGCCAACCAAAAGGCCTCCTTCGCCATGGTCTTTCGCCTCCTTACGGTTAAAAGCAAAAGGTATATCCTGGTTTGTTAACTGCGCATAAGCAATCGATGTAGCGCTAACCAATGGAATCCCTTTGTACGCAGGCCCGTAGAGTACATCCACCTGCATCCCTGAGTGGCTTAAAGCCTGGGCATAGTATTGCCCCAGTTTCCCCAGTTTCATACCCGTATTAAATAAGCCGGTATTAAAAAAATAAGGACTGGTTCGACCAGATTTTAATTTGAATTCACCAAATTTAAGTACGCTGCAATCGAGTGAAAAACGAATAAAATCTCTTTGATAATCTAACATTGTTACTACACCTCTTAAGAATTAGGTTTAGGGCTCCTCTAATAGCGGCCTTTTTGACCGATTTCGGTGTTGGATAATTTTCTGCGATTCTCATGTATTCCAATACACTGCGGTTCTCGAATATCATCCGCCTTGAACTCGGTCAAAAATTCGAATTATTAAAGGTACCCTTTATTGTATTAAATTTCTCTGGTTATTTGGGTATGAAACGTTCCAGAATCTCGTCGAGATAATTCCAGCCTTTTTCGGAACATTGATATTGTTGTTGTTTTTTAATAATCAAACTTTGGTCTATCAACTCTGAAAGTGCAGGCTCAAGACTAACGAAGGGTAAGCCTGTCATCATTAAATAATTTTCCAGGCTAAATCCCTTCCTAAGCCTCAACTGATTCATCATAAATTCTAGCGGAAGCTCAGCAATGGGAATAAAGTGAGAACCGTTATCATTTTGGATGCCATTGAGAAAGGATTCAGGGTGTTTAACTTTACTGGTTCGGACAATCTGTTCAGGCTGATTTAGGGTGATTTTCCCATGTGCACCAGCGCCAATTCCAATGTAATCACCAAATTGCCAATAGTTCAGGTTATGCCGACAAAGAAAATCATCTTTCGCGAAAGCCGATATTTCATATTGATAATATCCTTGGTCACGTAAGAGAGATTGACAGTTCTTTTGCGTAACAAAGATTTGATCATCGGTTGGGAGTTTAGGGGGATATCGATAAAAAAAGGTGTTGGGCTCCAGAGTCAGTTGGTATAGAGAAATATGGCGTGGCTCTAGATCAATGGCAGTTTTAATGTCCTGTTCGCTTTCTTTGCTGGTACTGCCAGGCAAGGCAAACATTAGATCCAGATTAAAGTTATCAAAGCCTGCATCATGGGCAATTTCACTAGCGCGAATAGCTTCTTTGGCGGAATGTACCCGGCCAAGGCTTTTTAAGTGATCATCATTAAAACTTTGGATTCCAATGGAAAGCCGGTTTATACCTATGGCTCGAAATTCTGTAAATTTTTGGCTTTCAAACGTACCAGGGTTAGCTTCTAAAGTGATTTCTGTGTCTGCTTGTAATGATACGTATTGGCGGATAGTGGTTAGTAAATAATCAAGCGCTTCAGGAGAAAACAGACTGGGCGTACCACCGCCTAGAAAAATGCTTTGTATGGGTCGATTAATATCGAATGCCTGAATATCTTGTTGAAGGTCAATAAGCAAGGCTTCGATATATTCATTTTCCGGAATATCAGTTTTAATAGCGTGAGAATTAAAATCACAATAGGGGCATTTTTGTATACACCATGGGAAATGAATATATAGACTTAGAGCTTTTTCCATACCTGCTGCACTAGCATTACTTATAGTTTGCTGACTATCTGCATCTCCATTTCTGCTCATTTAACTCTGATTTCCCCACTCACCCGACACCTCACTGCCATTAAGTTAAAAAATGTTGTAGGTTGGGCAAAGGAGGAACGACGTGCCCAACACTGATTTGTTGGGCACGCTGCGCTTTGCCCAACCTACATGATAAAGAAATATCCCTTAACTTAGTGACGGTGACCCGACACCTCCGATAACTCTTAGTAAGCATGGGCAGATTCTTCAAGACTACAACTCTAATAAATTCAAGTTGAACGCCGCTTAATTATAGGAAAATTTATTTCGAATTTTAAACCGCCTAGATCGGATTGACCAAGTTTTATTTGGGCATTGTGGATAGTAGAGATGTTACTGACGATTGATAAGCCTAGTCCACTACCTGTTGTGGTGTTAGCGGTTTCGACGCGCCTGAAAAAACGTTGCATTACCTGTTCCCTATGTTCGAGAGGGATGCCTGGACCTGAATCATGGACTGCTAGCACGATATTTTTTTCATTAGCAGATATCTTAATACTAACTTGACCATTTTTAGGGGAGTAAAGTATAGCATTGTGGATTATGTTTCTAATAAGCACATATAAAAGTCCCGAGTTAGCTGAAATTAAGCGATTACTATCAATGGATATTTCTATGTCAGTATTTTTCTTATCCGCCAGATGTGCAAGGTCGGTCAATACTTGATTGATAGTATCTGTAATATTTAATAATTCTTTTTCAACCTCACTAGACCCTGATTCCAATCTTGAGAGAACCAATAATTGTTCCAACATGTGGGTCATACGAAAAACAGCTTTTTCAATTTGCATGAGCGCCCTATGTTGAGTTGCTTCATCTTTGGCTTTTAGAGCAACCTGGGACTGGGTTAACAAGCCAGCCAATGGGGTTCGTAATTCATGCGATGCATCGGCCGTAAAGCGGCGTTCACTTTCAAAAGCGTGTTCAAGCCTGGTAAAAAGATCGTTTAATGAATTTAATATCGGCGCAAGCTCAACGGGTAGTTTTTTTATTGATAAGGGTTTTAGATAGTTTAATTTTCTATGCTTTAGTTGGTTAGTAAGACTTTTAATCGGTCTTAGCGCATACCCCACAATTAGCCAGATCATTAGCAGTAAAACAGGCAAACTGACTAGTGCTTGTTTATAAACTAGAAAAGCAATCTTTTCAGTGAGTTGTTTGCGGATATCAGTATGTTGAGCAACATGGATCACATAGGTTTCATCACCATCCTGATCCTTATTTTGCATGCTAAAAACATCCCAGGGTTGTTCATCTATGGTGATTTTACTAAAGCCGTTTTTCGTTTCTGAAAATGCAAAAGTTGGTGCGTTTTTAGATCTTAAAATCAGACCCTGCTTGGTCATCCACAGCTGAAAAGCCACTTTATGTTCGTATTTATTTTTTCCTATGTTTTCTTCCAGCATAGAGATGCCTGCATCCAGGTCCCAATCTTCATAAAGAGTCTTATTGTGCAGCAAACTCTCAACAAAAGCATGAATAACTTTAGCTGATTGCGCTAGTTCATCATCAAACAGATCATAGACTTCAGCTCTAACTTCTTGGTAACTGATAAATGCTGTAATTCCCCAGGTAACGATTGTTGTTGTTAGCAGAGTAAATAAAAGTAGCCCCTTCAGCGAATAATAGTTAGTCTTCTTCATCAATAATATAGCCTACACCTCGGACAGTCCTAATATAATCAGGTCCCAGTTTTTTCCGTAAGTGATGTATATGAACTTCCACCGTGTTACTTTCGACCTCAGTATTCCAGGCGTACAATGTTTCTTCAAGTCTGGCGCGTGAGGCTACTTTCCCCTGATTTTGCATTAAAAAGCTCAGAATTTCAAATTCTTTATTGGAAACATCGACAGATATTCCATGTAATTTGACTTGATGAGCGGCAGGGTCGAGAGAGAGCCCTTTATATTCAAAACAAGGAGTGGCTTGTCCAGAATTTCGTCTTGCCAAAGCTCTAAGGCGTGCGCAAATTTCATTCAGATCGAAAGGTTTGACTACAAAATCATCGGCACCACTATCCAAGCCAAGCACCCTATCATTTACCGTGTCCCGTGCAGTGAGAATCAACACCGCAACATTATCTTTTCGTTTCCGTAGAGTATTCAGTACTTGCATACCATCCATTCCGGGTATACCGAGATCAAGCACCACAAGTTCATAGTTATGCGATTTTAATGCTTCATTTGCTTGAATGCCGTCTTTTATCCAATCCACAGCATAGCCTTCAATTGAAAGTCCGGCTTTTAAGCCATCTCCTAGAATCGGGTCATCTTCAACTAATAATAAACGCATGTAGTTAGTCCAGTTTTATAAAAATAACAGTACTTCATTTTAAGTTATATAGCTTAAGCTGATGTTAATGACATTTGCAACCAGAAATAGGTATTTTGATTTTAATCTAACCTGCGATTTAGGTACAATAGCTTCAAGAGTCAACCGAGCAGTCGCTATTTTTTTATAAAGTAGAGGAAAGTCCGGGCTCCATTGGGCGGGATGCCAGGTAACGCCTGGGAAGCGCGAGCTTACGGAAAGTGCCGCAGAAAATATACCGCCCAGCCCCTGGATCTTGGTTCAGAGGTTGGGTAAGGGTGAAATGGTGCGGTAAGAGCGCACCGCACTTCTGGTAACAGGAGTGGCAGGGTAAACCCCATCCGGAGCAAGATCAAATAGAGGAATATTCGCGTGGCCCGCGCAGTTCCTGGGTAGATCGCTTGAGTAACAGGGTGACTTGTTACCTAGATGAATGACTGTTCTCGACAGAACCCGGCTTACAGGTTGACTCTTACCTTTAAACATATACTTCGGCCACTATGAATTCGAACCCTAGTGGCGCGAAGTATAACTAATCACTTTCTTTCTAGAATAATGATCTCGATCTCGCCGCCACAATGCGGGCACACCAGTGGCAGGATTTCATAGATGCGAGCGATCAGCATCGAAATGACTATCTTAAACATTGTATTCAATAACTTGCTACAAACATTAGCAGTGAAATGATTATTCTAGGATAAAGGCTCACTGGATCAATAGCTCGACTGCCAAGAAATTTATGGTAAGCACCCCAAATGGAGGTTTTTATACTCTGGGGCACCTCTTGCATTTTCTTTTCCCAATATCAAGCTAAAATTGATGATAACTCATCAAAAATTCACATGGGATTAAAAATCTATGAATAAGACTTATTTTAGATATATTGTTGCAGCTAGTCTGGTTCTGCCAGCTATTTCAATATTGATACCTTTTCTTCCAGATTATCAATCTCATGAGTTAGTTAATTGTAACTTCTCATTATTTACAGGCAATTACGAATTAAATGTAATAAACTACATTCAATGAATTCTGTAAAGCCGCTATTACCAACCATTTCAGATGCTG
>VAPK010211774.1_pt1 | contig 13231 bp, 9 predicted proteins | sample 3395031 | NCBI WGS metagenome assembly VAPK01 (sample SAMN08290443, study PRJNA428436) | hydrothermal vent metagenome | isolation source: Deep-sea hydrothermal vent chimney 1 | place: Pacific Ocean: Juan De Fuca Ridge | reverse complement strand
GTGCGCAAGGCCATAAGCCCCGGCATTTCGGTCTCGGCAATGGCCACCTCTTTACGGCCCCACTCGGCCAGACTGATATCCGCTACTTTATAATCGCTCATGTTCGTACTCCATCATCCGCCGCTGGCGGTTTATTTTATAATATGCAACATTCTTGCACAGATTCCGGAATCCTACAGGCCGGCGGCCTCCCGCAACTCATCGGCCTTGTCCGTCCGTTCCCAGGTGAACTCGGCACATTCCCGGCCGAAATGACCGTAGGCGGCCGTTTTTAGGTAAATGGGCCGCAGAAGATCAAGCTGTTGGATAATGGCCTTGGGCCGCAGGTCAAAGACCTCGTTAATCAGCCGGGTAATGCGTTGATCATCAATCTTGGCCGTACCGAAGGTCTTGACATTGACCGACACCGGTTTGGAAATACCGATGGCATAGGCGATCTGCACCTCGACCTCATCGGCAATGCCGGCGGCTACGAGATTCTTGGCAACATAGCGCCCCATGTAGGACGAAGAACGGTCCACCTTGGACGGGTCCTTGCCGGAGAAAGCGCCGCCGCCATGCGCACTCCGGCCGCCATAACTGTCAACAATAATCTTGCGGCCGGTCACTCCGCAATCGCCGACCGGCCCGCCGATGACAAAGCGACCGGTGGGATTGATGAAATACTTGGTATTCCGGTCCAGCATATTCTCAGGCAGAATCGGTTTGATGATCTCTTCCATAACTCCTTCCTTGAGATCTTCATAATCCACTTCCGGGCTATGCTGGGTGGAAAGAACCACGGCCTCGATCCGCTTGGGCTGCCGGCCGTCGTACTCGATGGTCACCTGGCTCTTGGCATCAGGACGCAGCCAGGGCAGACGGCCGGCCTTGCGCACCTCGGCCTGCCGCTTGACCAGCCGATGGGCATAGGCGATGGGCATGGGCATCAAGACACTGGTCTCGTCACAGGCATAGCCGAACATGAGCCCCTGGTCCCCGGCGCCCTGATCCAGGTCGATGCCCGTTCCCACGTTCACCCCCTGGGCAATATCCGGTGACTGCTTGTCAATGCTGGTCATGACCGCGCAGGACCGCCAGTCAAAACCCATATCCGAGGAATTATAACCGATTCCCCTGATCGTCTGCCGGACGATTTCAGGCATGTCGACCCAGGCAGTGGTGGTGATCTCGCCGGCAATCATGGCCAGGCCGGTGGTCACCAGGCTTTCGCAGGCAACCCGGGCATGGATGTCCTGCGCCAGGATCGCGTCAAGGATGGCATCGGAAATCTGGTCGGCCACCTTGTCCGGATGGCCCTCGGAAACGGATTCAGAGGTAAAGAGGTAATTGGACATATTCATCTCCCAGAAAAAATATCTTTTATTTTCAAGCAGAAATCTGCGCTTTACAAAAACGGCTTGCCCGGCCGCTGCCCTGCCAGCCGGCCTGACGGACCTGGCGGACGAATTCAAGGGCGATGTCCCACTTGTTGAGCGGGCTGACGAAATAAAAACCGTCGACAGTCGGGGCAATATCTTCCACCAGCTGCCGGGTATAGTCAAGGGCGGCCTGGCGCTGATCAGCCACCTCCGGATACGAGGCCAGTTGCCGGCGGAATTCTCCGGGAACCGACATTCCCGGCACTTCGTTGTGCAGAAACTCGGCATTCCGGGCCGAGATGATCGGGAAAATACCGGGGAAGATCAACATCTCGAGATGACTGGTCTCCTCCATCATCCGTTCAACCGACTCCCGGGAAAAAAGCGGCTGGGTCATGGCAAAACGGGCGCCGAGTTCGAATTTTTTCTCCAGGCGGCTGATCTGCAGCTTCGGATTATCCGGCCGGAAACTGAAGGCCGCGCCGACCGAAAAATTGGTCTTGTGCTTGATGGAGCGGCCGGCCATATTCAGGCCGCCGTTAAGCTGCCTCAGCATGCGCAGGAGGCCGTAGGAACGGAGATCAAACACGCCGCTGACTTCCGGCTGATCCGTGGCGCTGGCGGAATCGCCGCTGACCGCGAGCACCGCCTCGATGCCGAGCAGATGCGCCTCCATCATGCGTGCCTGCAGGGCCAGAGCATTCAGGTCCCGGCCGCTCTGATGAATAATCGTCTGGATGCCGGTCTCTTTGCGCATCAGCGAGGCCACCCCCAGGTTCCCCACCCGCAGGGTGGCCAGCGGATTATCGCCCAGCGAAATGGCATCGACTCCGGCCTCGGTCAAGGACCGGGATCCGGCCAGCACCGACGTCACATCAAGATGGGTCGGCGGGTCGAGTTCGACAATGATCGGCAGACGATTTGCCTGAAGACCGGCCAGAAACCCTCCCGGCCGTATGGCCACCGCCGTTTCCGGGGTCTTGTCCGGAGCAATGACGAGACGCCCGCCCGGAATCCGCACCGGCCTGATTTTCAGGGTCGAGCGAAATTCATGGATGTGCTCGGGACCGGTGCCGCAGCAACCGCCCAGGAGATGCACGCCGTAGCGGACCATTTCGCCGGCCCGCATGGCCATATAAGACGGCTGCGCCGGATAGATCATCCGGTGTCCCACCATTTCCGGCATCCCGGCATTCGGGAAGGCGGAAAGAATAACCCCCTCCTCGGCCAGGGGCGCCAGACAGCGAACCGCCGTGGCCATGGCGTCGATGCCGCGGCCGCAGTTGGTGCCGACAATATCCGCCCCGGCTGCCGCCATGGCCCGGCCGCAGGTCAGGGCGTCTTCACCTCGGACGGTCATGCCCCGGGCCGGGAACACCATCTGCGCCACCAGCGGCAGATGCGGCGCCACCGCTCGGGCCGCTTTGATGGCCGGCAGGATCTCGTCAAGGCAGGGAAAGGTCTCGAGTATGATGAGATCCACCCCGCCATCGACAAGAGCTGATATCTGCTCGTTAAAGGCCTGCCTGATATCCTCTTCCCTGACCTCACCTTCATCGAGCGGAAAGGTCAGGCCCGTCGGCCCGACAGAGCCCGCCACGTAGACCTGATGGCCTGCGGCCTTGACGGCAATACCGGCTCCGGCCCGGTTAATCTCGCGCACCCGGTGCTGGGCGCCGACTTCCCGCAGACGAAAACGGTTGGCCCCGAAGGTATTGGTCTCGATGAGCTGACTGCCGGCCCGGATATATTCCTCGTGCGCGCTGAAAACAAACTCAGACGCCTGCAGATTCAGCAAGTCAAGGTTGCGGCCGCGTTCGATCCCCTTCTCATAGAGATAAGAGCCGAGCGCCCCGTCTCCAAGCACCACATGGTCCTTGAGATATTCGACAAAATCGGGCTTCATGATCAACACGTCAGGTCAGCTAACCACAGGGGGAAACTACGCCGAACGGGAGCCGGAGGCCAAGGCCCGCAGACTCCGGCGGTCCGGGCAAGGCCGGGTTCCGAAGTCTTACAGGTGCCATGGTATTGATTGCAGGCAAGTTTTTATTCACTCAAAAAGATATCAACCGAAGGCCGCATAGTGGCAACGGTTGCCAGGGTGCCGTGAATCATGTGATTCTTGAAGGCCTCGACCAGCCCGGTGTCTGCCGGTTTGCCGGCGTCATAGTCCACCAGGGCCTTCTGCATGATGTTGTAATCAAAACGCGGCGCCCACTTGCGCGACCCGAGACGGGCCGTGGTCGAGCAGTTATCCACCATAAAGGCCACGCCCTTGAAGTGCATATACGGGTTCAGGGAATCCACGGCCTCAATGACCGACTCGTTGCACACCTCGCTCAGGCAGTGCCCCTTTTCCAGCAGCAGATCGATCTGCGCCATCATCACCGCGCAGTAGAGCCCGGCAGTGGCCGGATTGATGGCCGGTTCGCCGGTACGGGCGGCACGGACTCTCTCGCCGACCTGCCACATCCTCGTGCCGTCGATCTTGCCCATGGGATAGCGGTCAAAACGGCGGCCGGCCATGACAACACTGCGGATTTCGTTGCCGCTGGAGACCTCGTCATAGATTTCCAGCAGAATATCGAATGCCGGATGATAGGCGGCCGAATACATCCGCTCGAAACTCTTTTTCCCCTCGTCATCGAGCCCCTGGTACACCGCCAGGATGCCCTCATGGGAGATGGTCCGGCTCAAGGGGCCGGTGATGTTTTCCACCGTGGCGATAAAGGCCTCTTCCTCGGCCATGCCCTTTTCCATGACAAAATTCCGGTACAGGGCCTCGGCAACGCCATGCACCGCGCCGAGGAGAATACCGCGTTCGCCGAAGATATCACTGCGGTACTCGTAACCGAGGGTGGTCTTGAACACGTACGGCGCGCCGATGGCAATCGCCCAGCCGATGGCCTGGTCCGTGGCTTTGCCGTCAATATCCTGCTCAACGGCAAAACTGCAGTTGATACCGGCGCCGTTGACCTCCTTGCCCTGGACGTACAGCCGCCGGACGGAAGGACCCATGCCCTTGGGGCAGGCGCCGATGATATTGATACCGGCGGGAAAACTGCCGCCGATACTCTCAAGATAGCCGAGCAGAAAACCATGGGACAGTCCCAGGACGGCGCCATCCTTCATGGCCGCAAAAATCTTTTTATAATTTTCCGCCTGGGCGACATCGGAAATGAGCAGAATAACCATATCCGACTCACCGATGACCTGGTACATCTCGCCCAAGGTCCCGCTCTCCTCGGTGAACCCGGCCGCGCTGGCGGCAGCCATGGAGGAACTGCCGGCCCGCAGGCCGACTTTGACCCGGATGCCGGTGCCTTCCAGCGATTCGCGCAGGTTCTGCGCCTGGGCCGGACCCTGTGAGCCCCAGCCGATCACGCCGATCTGGTTCAGGCCGGCAAAGGCCTTGGGCAGCAGCGCGAACTTGTCCCGGCCGCCGCGGACAATGGTTTCCCGGGTATCGGCGAGCTGAATTGTTTCCGTCTCAAAGACGGAGGATGTAAACGTAGTTTCCATGAGGCTCCTCCAGTACTGTTCTGATTCGTCATTGACGAAGATTCATAAAAAAAGGTAAGGTTATATAACTACAAAATCATTCGCACAAATTCAATCAAAATAGCACAATTACCTGAATGCGCACAGATTCAGGACCATTTCGGGACGGTACTAACTTGTTGCCGCGCGGCTCCGGAGGGCTACCAGCCGCAGCCATTTTTCAAACTCGACAATGGCAAAGGTGATGATCCCGGCGGCCGCAATCCGGAACCAGGCCTCAAGGTCGATGGGCGCGCTCTGGAATAATCTGTTCATCACCGGCAGGTACGTGTAAACGATCTGGACAAGCAGCATGACCGCCACCCCGCCGAACAGCCACACATTTGAAAAAAAGCCCAGCTGGAAAACCGATTTTGTCAGGGAACGGCAGTTGAACAGGTAAAACAGTTCCATGACTACAAAGGCATTGACCGCCACGGTGCGCGCCTCGGCGAGATCGGCCCCCTTTGCCAGCTCCCACTGAAAAAGGGCGAACGCGCCGATCAGCAGCAAACCACCCACCAGCAGAATGCGGCCGATGAGGTCTCTCGTGAGAATCGGGGCCTGCGGGTCCCGGGGCGCCCGGGTCATGATTCCCGGTTCCTTGGGCTCAAAGGCCAGCATCAGGCCCAGGAAACCTGCGGTAGTCATATTGATCCAGAGAATCTGCAGGGGCAGAATGGGCAGGGTAACGCCGAATAAAATGGCGGCAATAATGACCAGTCCCTCACCCAGGTTGGTGGGCAGGGTCCAGACAATGAACTTTGTCAGGTTATCGAACACGCCGCGGCCCTCTTCAATCGCGGCCTCAATGGAGCTAAAATTGTCGTCGGTAAGCACCATGTCGGCGGCCTCCTTGGCCACCTCGGTACCGGTTATCCCCATGGCCACGCCGATGTTCGCCTGTTTCAAGGCCGGGGCATCATTGACGCCGTCGCCGATCATGGCCACCACGTTACCACGGGACTGCAGGGCCTCCACCAGGCGCAATTTCTGGTCCGGCGCCACCCGGGCGAACACCATTGTTTCTTCGACCTGCCCGATCAATTCCCGGTCGGAAAGAGTAATCAGGTCACTGCCGGTGAGAACCCGCAGCCTCGCGCCATTCTCCGTGGTCATCCCCTGTAAGCCGATCTGGCCGGCGATGGCGACGGCGGTGACCGCGTGATCTCCAGTGATCATCTTGACCTGGATTCCAGCCGCCCGGCAGACCCGTACCGCCTGCACCGCCGAGGCCTGCGGCGGATCAATCATGGCCATGAAGCCGATAAAGACCAGGTCCGCCTGCACGTCATCATGGGTAAGATGATCAACGGAAACAGGTAGTTTCTTGCTGGCAAACGCCAGCACCCTGAGGCCTCTTCGGGCCATCTGCTCAACCTGGTGATGGATCTCTACCGCATCCAGGTCGATGGACGCGCCGGCCGCGTCCCGCCTGGAGCCGCAGCGGGCAAGAACGGCCTCTGTCGCCCCCTTGACATAAACAAGCCGAGAGGTGCTGTCTTCGCCTGCATGAAGGGTAGCCATGTACTGATATTCCGACTCAAAGGGCAACGTGTCGAGTCGATGGAAACGATTTTTATCTTCGGCGAGGTTACCCCCTCCCTTAACGGCGGCGACCAGCAGCGCTCCTTCCGTGGGGTCACCCTGCACCTGCCATTCACCGTCTTTGTTTGACAACATACTGTCATTGCAGAGAACTCCGGCCCGGAGGCATTCAGCCAGAACAGGGAAGGCACCGGGATCGAGAGTGCCGTCTGCCGGGATAATTTTTCCGGCAGACGGATCATAGCCGGCGCCGGTCACCTCGTACACGATGCCTCCCGCCATGATTGCCTGAACCGTCATCTGATTTTCCGTAAGCGTGCCGGTCTTGTCCGAACAGATCACCGTAGTCGAGCCCAGGGTCTCCACTGCCGGCAGTTTACGGATAAGGGCCCGCCGTTTGGCCATCCGTGAGACCCCGATGGCCAAAGTTATGGTGACAGCGGCTGGCAGACCTTCCGGAATGGCCCCGACGGCCAGGGCCACCGCTGCCAGGAACATGTCGAAAAGGGGTTGCCCCCTCAGAACTCCGATCGCAATGGTCAGCGCGGCCATGGCCAGAATGGCGTAAAGCAGAATGTGACTGAATCGGGCAATCTTGCGGGTAAGCGGCGTCGCCAGCTCATCAACGGAAGCGATAAGATCCGAGATGCGGCCCACCTCGGAATGATCGCCGATTGCCGTGACAATACCCTTCCCCTGGCCGTAGGTCACCAGGGTTGACGCGTAGACCATATTCCGCCGGTCTGCCAGCAGCGTGTCATGGCTAAACTCGCCCTCTATTTTCTCCACCGGCAGGGACTCGCCGGTAAGGGCTGATTCATCGACCCGCAGGTTCCGGACCGCAAGAAGCCGCATGTCCGCCGGCACCTTGTCGCCGCTGGACAGCAGCACAATATCGCCAGACACCAGTTCCGTCGCTGAAATACGTTCTTTTTCACCCCGGCGCAGAACCGTGGCCTCACTGGTCATGGTCCGGGCCAGAGAGGCCAGGGCGTTGACGGCCTTAGCTTCCTGAATATAACCGATAAGCGCATTAATCAGTACCACCCCGAAAATAACTCCGGAATCCACCCATTCATGAAGAACGGCGGTAACTATTCCTGAGACGATCAGAATATATATAAGCGGCTGATGAAACTGGAGAAGAAAACGCTGCCAGAGCCTTTTCCCCTTTTTGGCAGTAATGATATTAGGGCCGAGAGTCTCCTGGAGATGTTTGACCCTGAATTGATCGAGTCCGTTTTCCGCATCGCCTTCCAGGAGCTCAACGACTTCTTCTGCCGACAGATGATGCCAAAGTTTATCGATCAACGTATTCATCATGAATTTAGATTGTATGGTTGACACACGTAAGAATTCGAGAGTCGGTCAACCACAAAATCTTACGGTTAACACGATTTCCGGAGCATAATGATATCAGGACGTTACGTGTATCAACCATATCCGTACCTTACTCCTGAACTTCTATCATAAAAAAACAAGATTTTTTTGCTGCATTTTTTAAATGATTTCAAGGTGTAGGTTAGTGTTGAGCGATTATGCCCTTAATGTTGGGTTTCGCTTTTTTCGTTGTAGATATCATAACATTCAGCTTATCCCATAATTAAGCGAAACCCAACAATGGAGAGGAAAAACGCTCAACGCCAACCTACAATGGGTTGCGGGCATCACCCGCCTTGGAAATATTGGCAGCGAAAAAGCGAGCAGCTCATGTCTGCAAGTTATGCCGTTTCAATTTTCCGGCATAGGTTGCCGCCGCCATGCCGGCAACACATCCTTCGCCGACCGCCTTGGCCATCTGGAAGGGGGGGCCGGCAATATCACCAACCACGTAGATGCCGGGAATATTGGTCTCTTGGCGGCGGTTGGTATCAATATACTTAAAAGTTTCCATGTCAAGCTGAACCCCGACCTGAGTGGCCAGCTCCAGGGCGCCTTTGGAGCCAAGCTCAATGAAGACGCCGTCAACGTCCAGACTGTCGCCGTTTTCAAGCCGCAGGGTGGCTACCGCGTTTTCACCCTCAATGGCCTTGATCCAGTTTTTGTCGATAATTTCAACAGCGCTCCCCAGCAGGCGTGTCATCAAATTCGTTGAAATATCAAGTTCTCTGGCAACCAGGTAAACCTTATCGGCATAGCCCAGCAAAGTCAGGGCTCCGTCCACCGCCGCACTGCGGTTTCCAGCCACCGCCACTTTTGCGCCCCGGTAAAAGTTGGCATCACAGTCCACGCAATAACTGACGCCCCGGCCGGCGAACTCCTTTTCCCCAGGGACGCCGAGTTTCTTCTTGGCAACACCCATGGCAAAGATAATCGTCCGGGCGGCAACCTTGCCGCCGCTTTCCAACTTGAGGTGAAACAGGCCGTCTTGCTGGGCAATAAGCAGGACATCTTCAGGAGAGAGCTCGGCGCCGAATTTTTTCACCTGGGCAAGGCCGGTCTCAAGCAGGTCCCGGCCAGCCCGGACGCCGTCAAGAAAAGCGTAGTTTTCAATATGGGCCGTATACAGGGCGCTGCTTTCAATGCGTCCGAGTATCAGGACATCTGTTTTTTTTCTTGACGCATGGATAGCTGCCTGAATACCGGCCGCGCCGGCACCGATAATAACGACGTCATATATTCTCTCTGTCATGTTTGCTCTCCATACTTATTGATATAACTGTTGAATTGTCAATTATCGACGTGCCGGCAACCAGGGTCGGCCCTACCTTTTTATATGGATAAAATAAGTACACTATCTGTAAAACAAGGTCGACAGAATTATAATTTTCAGTTATCGTATTTCTTCAGTGAAAAGTTAACCAGCGATGGATGCCGTTCCGGTATCTTTCCCGAACTCCCCGGAGAAAAACCCCGGACGGACGAAAAAAAATCGTCGTTTGCCGGGAGCTTCCCTCATTGAGGTCTTCATTGCCTGGGCCGCGGCGATTTCGCCGGCCAGGCAAATCGTTGATATAATTGCCCGGCTGGATGTCTGCACGGTGTGTGGACGTGAAGATCCTGTTTCGGCCCCTGACAACAATGATCCTGAAGCGTAGAGAGTGACACAGCCGGGCCGCCATCCTGCAAGGAGCGAAATGAGTCGTGGTGGACTCAGGCCGTGCTCCCCGATACTCTGATATGAATAACCAAAGGTGAAAAAGGAACCCGCCCCGTGAATGTCTCTCTTGTTGCGATGATGATCCATACCGGCCTTATGGTCAAGACCGTTATGCTGATTCTGCTGTTCTTTTCCGTTGTTTCCTGGAGTATCATGATCATGAAACAGCTAATGTTCAGGCGGGTGCGGCAGAATTCGGAGGAGTTTCTTGATCAATTCTGGGCCAGCAAGACTCTCAACGAGGCCTATGATTCGGCCAAGGGATATACTCTCAGTCCCGAGGCCGCAGTTTTTGTCGCCGGTTTTCACGAGTTGAAAAAACTCAGCACTGCCCGGGAACATCAGGACCCCGAACGGGAAACCCTGAATATGCAGCTGGCCACACTTGACAACCTGAAGCGGTCCCTGCGCAAGGCCCATATTTTCGAGATCGACCGCTTGGGCCGCTCGCTGCCTTTTCTGGCCACTACCGGCAGTGCAGCTCCCTTTATCGGGCTATTTGGCACGGTCTGGGGCATCATGTCATCATTTCAAGACATCGCCATGCGGGGTTCGGCGTCACTTGCCGTTGTGGCTCCTGGCATTTCAGAGGCCCTTGTCGCCACCGCCGCCGGCTTGGCGGTTGCCATTCCCGCAGTTATCTCTTATAATTTTTTTGCAAACAAACTGTCTGAATTCGACTCGGATATCGAGCACTTTGCAACGGATTTCCTCAATCTTATTGAACGTGATATCCTGACCCGGGCTCAATGAACAGCCACGAAAAATAAAAAACTCAACAAGAGGCGAAAAAGTTAGCGAAATGGGGCCAATGGGAGATAAATACCGGAGAGGCCTGATGGCCGAGATCAATGTGACACCGCTTGTTGATGTCATGCTGGTCCTGCTGATTATTTTTATGGTAACCGCACCGATGATGACCCACGGTCTGGAGGTCGCATTGCCCGAGACAACGGCCAAGGCCTTACGCCAACAGGAAGAACCGCTTATTGTCACAGTGGATAAGGACGGGGTCATTTATCTCGGCAAGGTCAGGGTCAATTCGGCACTTCTAAAGCAGCAGCTCGGCGCCATGGCTGCCGGGGAAAAAAAGCGTCCGGTCTACCTGCGTGCCGATAAAACGGTGACCTACGGCCTGATTGTCGCCATTATGACTGATATTAAACAGGCGGGGTTTGAAAAACTGGGCATGATTACGCAACCGTTCGATAAAAAGCAATGGGGGAACAGGCACTGGAAGCAGTGAGTCTCAGCGATACGACTTTTTTCCTGCGGCAAGAGGACGCTGATCGAAGATGGCTCTGGCCCATAGGCCTGGCCGTGATCTTTCATATTGTCGTTTTTGTCTTGTCTGCCACATTGCCGTCATTGATCCACCGGCGACCTCTTCTCAACGAGGCGATCACGGTCAACCTTGTTTCCCTGCCCAGGCTTGCCGCGAACCGGCCGGCGGAGGCCCACCCCTCGCGACCGGTCCCTGCAAAACGGTCGAAACCAGTCACCAGGGCGAAACCGGCCAAAGCGAAGATCCAGGTGGCCAGGCAACAGCCGGCCAGGGTATCGGTCAAGGGTCTGCCGGCGAAACCGATCTCCCTGCGTCCTTTAAGCAGAAAAATCAAGGTAGCCGGGAATACCAGGCGGCTCGAAGAACACCAGCGGCGGCAACAGAAAAAAAGGGACAGAGCAAGGGCCATGGCCGCCGTCCGGCGTGACGAAAAATTGGCGGAGCGGGATGCGGTCAATGCCCGGAAGGCTCTGGCCAACATGATCCGCGATACAGGAGCACTGGGGAACAGCCAGCCCCGCCGGGCATCGGCCGGGAGCAAACAGATCCAGTCCATAGTATTTCAGCAGTACCTGGCCGCGCTCTATGATAAAATCCAGCGTTTATGGGTTCTGCCCGAGATGCGGCAGTGGCGGCATGGACTCGAAACGGTTGTTATCCTGACCATACGTAAAGACGGGACGATCACCAATACATATATTGAAAAAAAATCCGATGATCCTTTTTTTGATCAATTTGTTATGAAAACGATCCAGAGCGTCGTCTCCATGCCGCGCTTTTCCCCCCTGATGCAGCAGAAATCCATTAAGGTCGGTCTCCGTTTCAGGCCGGGAGAACTTGTTACCGCCAATTAATTGATCTCTCTTTTATATGAGTAATGATATGAAACCAGCACATTGCCTGCCCATGCAACTGAACCGTCGCCTGACGATCCAGATCGGCACGGTTTTCTGTCTTTTGCTGCTCACTTTCGGCAGCGTCCTTTCAGCTCGGGCCGAGCTGGTCTATCTTGACCTTACGGCCTCGAACATGCGTAAAGTCATGGTAGCGGTGCCTTGGTTTGCCAATTCATCGGCACCTGGCCAGGATCAGGCCAAGGGCAAGGCCATGGCGAAACTCCTGGCCCGCGCTCTGAAATTTCATGGTTTCATCAAGATCCTGGACCCCGGGCTGTACGGGGGCCGGCAGGACGCCGACTGGAAATCTCTCGGGGTCGACTATGTGATACTGGGGCGTTATGAAACTACGGCCTCCGGCATGATGATAGAGGGGCGCCTTCTTGACGTGACTCAGAACAAGATGCTTTTCGGCCGCCGCTATCGGGGCGCGGTCAAACAACAGGACGAAATGGTCCTCATGCTGTGCGATTCCCTGATTAAGGAATTCACCGGCGAGCCGGGGATCAGCCGGACCCGGATAGCCTTTATCTCTGATGCGACCGGCTACAAGGAAGCGTATATCAGCGATGTCCTCGGCCTGAAGCTTCGCCAGGTGACCCATAATCGACATCTTGTCGTTTCGCCGCGTTTTTCTCCAAATGGCCGCTACCTGGCCTATTCCTCCTACCAGACCGGCAACCAGGATCTGTATGTTACCGATTTATCGCAGGACAAAATCACCAGGGCCATCTCCCGCCGCCCGGGCATGAACCTGGCGCCGGCCTGGGCGCCGGACGGCAAGACCATGATCGTGACGCTCAGCAAGGACGGCAATCCGGACCTCTATATTATTGACCGGCAGGGCAGAATTCTCAAACGTCTTACTTCCCGGGAAGGAATCAATGTGTCCGCGACCTGGTCGCCGGACGGCAAATCCATTGCCTTTGTCTCCGACCGCAGCGGTACGCCACAAATATATATCATGGATATGCAAAACCACAGGACGCGGCGCCTCACCTTTCAGGGCAATGAAAATACTGAACCATGCTGGTCGCCGAAAGGGAACCTGATTGCCTATACCAGTCGTCAAAATGGTCATCACCAGATTTTCACCATAGATCCTGCCGGCACCTCGCCGCCCCGGCAGGTGACTTCCGGCCCGGGTGAATTTGAATCACCGACCTGGTCTCCGGACGGTAAACAGATAGCACTCTCCCGGCGTCTGGGTAACAGGCACCAGTTGTATGCAATCTTTGCAGACGGCAGGGGACTGCGGCTCTTGTTTCACCTGAAGGGCAATCAGTCGTATCCACAGTGGTCCTGCCGGCCGAAATGAAGGGGTTTGCGTGAGTGAGACAAAAAACAGAAACACGGTTTTCTTGATATTCAAACATGATGGCCTCGTAAAAAGTCATTTTATTCGTCATTCTCGCGTAGGCGGGGATCCATAATCAGTTAATATTACTGGATTCCCGCCTGCGCGGGAATGACGGTGTGATGAAGATTTAGAGTTTTT
>VAPK010137030.1_pt1 | contig 13234 bp, 10 predicted proteins | sample 3395031 | NCBI WGS metagenome assembly VAPK01 (sample SAMN08290443, study PRJNA428436) | hydrothermal vent metagenome | isolation source: Deep-sea hydrothermal vent chimney 1 | place: Pacific Ocean: Juan De Fuca Ridge | reverse complement strand
CTGAAGAAGAAATAGAATATGTGGTAAAAACGTTGAATAAATTTTAATTGGTATTAAATTATAAAAACAAATAAAATGACTAAAAAAGTAGCCTTAATAACAGGTGTAACAGGACAAGATGGAGCCTATTTAAGTGAATTCTTATTAAAAAAAGGATACATTGTTCATGGCTTGAAACGAAGATCTTCCTTATTTAATACAGATAGAATAGATCATTTATACCAAGATCCTCATGTAGAAAATGCCGATTTTATTTTGCATTATGGCGACATGACCGATAGTACAAATTTGATACGAATTATTCAGGAATCTCAACCTGATGAAATTTATAACCTGGCAGCAATGTCACATGTTATGGTGAGTTTTGATACTCCGGAATATACTGCGAATGCTGACGGGCTAGGTACCTTAAGAATATTAGAGGCTGTTAGAATTTTAGGGATGGAAAAGAAGACAAAAATCTACCAGGCTTCTACATCAGAACTTTATGGTTTGGTACAAGAAGTACCACAATCTGAAAAAACACCATTTTATCCGCGTTCTCCATATGCAGTAGCAAAAATGTATGCTTATTGGATTACTGTAAACTATAGAGAAGCATATAATATGTTTGCTTGTAATGGTATTTTATTTAACCATGAATCGCCAATTAGAGGTGAAACGTTTGTTACTAGAAAAATTACACGTGCAACAGCACGAATGGCATTAGGACTACAAGATAAGATGTATTTAGGTAATTTAGATGCCAAAAGAGATTGGGGACATGCAAAAGACTATGTTAGAATGATGTGGATGTTATTACAGACAGATGTTGCAGAAGATTGGGTAATAGCTACAGGTATAACTACATCAGTTAGAGATTTTGTGAAGCTCTCTTTTTTAGAAGTAGGAATTGAATTGGAATTTAAAGGAGAAGGAGTAGAAGAAAAAGGATATATAAAAGCCTGTAATAACCCTAAATATCAAATTGAAATAGGAAAAGAAGTTATTGCTGTTGATACAAGATATTTTAGACCGACAGAAGTAGAACTTCTTATTGGTGATGCATCAAAAGCATTTAAAAAATTAGGTTGGAAACCGGAATATGATTTACAATCCTTAATTAAAGAGATGATGGCAAGTGATATCATCTTGATGCAAAAAGATCAGTATCTTAAAGAAGGAGGATACCAGACATTGAATTATTTTGAATAATACCAATTTAATTATAAAGTTTGTCATAAATAAATTGAATTATTTTTTGCTTAAATGAGGTAAAAAAATAAAGTATAGTATTATTTTAGTTTTGTTTTTTAACAAAATATAAGTGAAAAAGAAACAATTTATATGACTTGTTTTATGATTAAATTGGTATAATTATAGTATACATAATGAATAAGAATTCAAAAATATATATTGCAGGTCACAGAGGTATGGTCGGATCAGCTATATGGCGTAATCTGGAAGCCAGAGGTTTTACCAATATCATTGGTAGAAAGTCATCAGAATTAGATCTTACCAATCAAACATTGGTTAAAGATTTTTTTGAAAAAGAAAAGCCTGATTATGTGATACTTGCAGCAGCAAAAGTAGGTGGGATAATTGCTAATAATACCTATAGAGCGCAATTTATTTATGAGAATATTCAAATACAGAATAACATCATACATTATTCATATCTAAACAATGTTAAAAAGTTACTCTTCTTAGGGAGTTCTTGTATATATCCTAAAAATGCTCCACAGCCTTTAAAGGAAGAATACTTATTGACATCAGATTTAGAATATACCAATGAACCTTACGCAATAGCTAAAATAGCTGGTATAAAAATGTGCGAATCGTATAATATACAATATGGCACTAATTTTATATCGGTAATGCCTACAAACCTTTATGGTCGGAATGATAACTATGACTTAGAAAAATCACATGTATTACCAGCCTTAATCAGAAAAATATATTTAGGAAAATGCTTAGAATCAAATAATTGGGATGCAATTGTAAATGATTTGAATAAGTTACCAATTGAAGGAATAGACGGTAATGCTGAAAAGAGTGAAATTTTAAACTGTCTGAATAAGTACGGTATAAATAATTCAGAAACAGGTAACGTAAGTATAACGCTTTGGGGTTCAGGTAAACCAAGACGTGAATTTTTACATGCTGATGATATGGCTGATGCCTGTTGCTACATTATTGAAAATATTGATTTTAAAGACCTAACTAATAATGTGAAAGAAATAAAGAACACACATATTAATATAGGATGCGGTGAAGATATTAGCATTAATGAATTGGCACAACTGGTAAAAAATAAGATAGGCTTTAAAGGCGAATTTAAGTGGAATACTGATATGCCTGACGGAACCATGAGAAAATTATTAGATGTTTCTAAATTAAATTCATTGAATTGGTATCCTAAAATAGCATTGGGAAATGGACTTGAAGCAGTTTATAATGATTATGTTAAGTAATTGTTCAATAATAAAGTAGCTAACTATTTTTATTAAAACTTGAGTAAAAAGAAAAATAAAAGAGTACTCTTCTCAGGATCAAATGGATTTCCATTTGGGTCAGCAGTTATACAACGTCAAATTCAATTAGCCAATGCTTTAGTAGAGGCAGGATATGATGTTACCGTTATAAATAATAGAGGTACACATTCCAAAAGTATTACACAAAGAGAAAATATTTCTACTATCGGTAAGCATGGTGAAGTCAATTATGTGTATACTTCAATACTTCCTTATAAATCTGATAATTTTATTGTTAGAAATTTTTTTAAATTATTAGGTATCGTTGGAGAGTTCTTTACAATTATATACTATGTCTTTTTTAAGAAAGTAAAATGTATTTTTAATGGTTCAGTAGACCTTAGTAAACTTAAATACTATTTTTATATAAGTAAGACTCTAAGAATAAAATTAATTTATGATTATGTTGAAATGGTTTCTTCAATAAATAATCGCGATATCAAAAACCTGGAATTGACAGAAAATAATTTTGACAATCAATTTTATAAATATATACATAAATTAATTGTTATTAGTAGTTTCTTAGATAATTATGTGCAGAAAGTAGCCTCAGATACATTGAGAATCAAAATACCACCTATAATTGATTTTTCTTATTTTGATAAAATTCAACCACAAAATGGAACAACACCATTTTTTCTGTTTTGCGGTTCTGCAGCATATTTAGATGTTATCAAGTTTATCATTGAATCATATCATAAATCTAATGCTATTCAAGAAGGATATCGCCTTAAACTTATTCTTAACGGTAAAAATGACGAGATGAGTTTAATACACAACTATATAAAAGATAAAGAATTACAAAACGGAGTAGAAATTGTATCTAATTTATCGTATTCAGATCTGGTCTCATTCTATAAATCTGCCAATGCATTGTTAATTCCTATTAAAAATAATTTGCAAGATCAAGCTAGATTTCCTTTTAAAATTTGTGAATATGTAGCCTCTAAAAGACCAATTATTACATCTGATTCTGGAGTAATAAAAGAGTTTTTTACTGACAATGTTGATGCTTTTATAGCAGAAACGGATAATTTAGATGCTTTTATAAGCAAACTTAATTTAGTCATCAAAGAACCAGATTTAGCAGAAAAAGTAGGAACGAAAGGATATATGTTAGGAACAGATGTGTTTAATTATAAAACATATGCTGAAGATTTGACAATGCTAATTCAAAATTAAAAATGAATACAATAGCTAAAATGTATTTTATATTAAATGTTATTTAATTCAATCCAATTTATATATTTTTTCCCTATAGTTTTAATACTATACTTTCTATCACCATATAGATGGAGATGGCTTGTGCTATTAATATCCAGCTATTATTTTTATATGAGTTGGAATCTGAATTACGTTTTTTTAATACTATTTACTACTATTATTTCGTATGCAGCAGCAATTAAAATAGAAAGATCAGAATCAGAAAAAGAGAAAAAGATCTTTTTAGCTATTTCTGTAATTGCAAGTTTAGGAGTCTTGTTTTTTTATAAATACTTTAATTTTTTCGGAGCCTCTTTAAATGATATCTTTAATTCTGTTGACAGTAATATTCAAATACCATATATAAAACTCTTATTACCGGTAGGTATTTCTTTTTATACTTTTCAAACGCTTAGTTATACCATAGATGTATATAGAGGTGATATTGCTACTGAAAAACACTTTGGCATTTATGCCTTATATGTTTCCTTTTTCCCACAATTGGTTGCAGGTCCAATTGAACGAAGTACTAGATTACTCCCACAGTTTAGAGTTAGACATAAACTAACCTTAGATAATGTTGTTAAAGGGTTAAAGTGGATGATATTAGGATTTTTTATGAAACTTGTAATAGCGGATAGATTGTCATTGTATGTTGATTCAGTATATAATAATGTGTATCAACATTCAGGTCTAACATTCTTATTAGCAACATTTCTCTTTGCTTTTCAAATATTTGGTGACTTTGCCGGATACTCAAGTATTGCTATAGGTACAGCAAGAATTATGGGCTATGATTTAATGACAAACTTTAAAAGACCCTACTTTGCAACTTCAATAAGCAATTTTTGGCATCGTTGGCATATTTCTTTATCAACTTGGTTTAGAGATTATTTTTATATCCCTATGGGAGGAAGTCGTGTCGGGATTTCACGTTGGTATTTAAATCTATTTTTAACATTTTTAGTAAGTGGACTTTGGCATGGAGCAAATTGGACTTTCGTAATATGGGGAGCACTCCATGGTATTTATATAGTTATAGAAAACCTTTTTAAACTACAAGTTAAAAAAGATCAAAAAATAGGATGGTTCAATAGATTCATGAGAACCTTTATTGTTTTTGTATTAGTAGACTTTGCGTGGATATTTTTTAGAGCCAACAATGTTACTGAGGCCTTTTATATTGTAACAAATATTTTTGATTTTGGTGGAGAAGTATTCTATGATTATAAAATATTCTTTTATGGTATTATTGGTTTACTCATATTATTTATTAATGATTTAATTATTGAAAATAATCCAAATTCAATAATAGAAAACTCTAAAATAAACTATAAATCAGTTATTTATTTTACATTTTTAGTTTGTTTAATACTATTTATAGGCGTTTTTAATGGAGGACAGTTTATTTATTTTCAATTCTAATGAAAACATCTAGCATAAAATATATAGTTCTTTTTTTAGGTCTGATTTTTATCATAGACTTTACCAGTGGCCTTCTACTAAAAGAAAAATTTAATGATATAAGTTTTGGTGATTATAGTATAATTAATAAGAGCTTAAAATCGGATGCTGAGGTGCTTATTTTAGGTAGTTCGAGAGCTATGCATCATTATAACCCAATAATATTCTCAGAAACCTTAAAAGCGTCTTCATATAATACAGGTTTAGGTGGTTATGGACTCTTTTTAAATTATGCAATTCTAAAAGAAAGAATTACAACGAAAGCACCGAAAATTGTTATTCTTGATATCTCTCCAAATGTAATTGTAGATAAAGAATCCTATTCAAAATTAAATCAATTATTACCTTATTATAAAAAGTATGCATCTTTTAAAGAAATTGTTCAATTAAACCCTAAATTCTCTAAATTAGAATTAGTCTCTAATTTATATGTGCATAATTCTACAATATATGATTTTGCCAGAAGCTCTTTATTGAAAAGTAAGGACAGTAATTTGGGATATAAACCTTTAGAAGGCAAAATTGATAAAAATAGTTTTGAACCATTTTACTTAGAAGACGAAGAAATTGACAACAACAAGATGAGTTATTTAAATAAAATAATTGATCTGTGTAAAAAGAATGAGATTCGGTTAATCGGAATAATTTCCCCTACTTATACTAAGTTTGATAAAGAAAACAGGATAATTGATACGATTGAAACTATGTTGAATACGAATAATATAGAGTTTTATAATTATTCAAACTATGCTGAACTGTATTTGAAAGCCAATTATTTTACAGACCAATTGCATATGAATAGTGTTGGAGCTAATATTTTTTCTAAAGATTTGGCTGAGAAAATAAAAAGAGATTAAGAAAATGAATATAAACTTCTTTGAACAATTCGTTTAAATTATGTGCGGAATAGCGGGTAAAATATTTTTTGATAGAGACAGAAAAATGTCTTTAAATGAATTAAAGAGAATGTCTGATGTTATAACACATCGGGGTCCTGATGATGAAGGACACTATATCAATAACAATGTTGGTTTAGGCTTTAGACGATTAAGTATTATCGATTTAAAAACAGGGCATCAACCTTTAGCGAATGCGAATGACACTTTATGGATAACCTTTAATGGTGAAGTCTACAATTTTAAAGAACAACGTTCAGCGTTGGAAAAAAAAGGATACCAATTCAAAACAAATACTGATACAGAGGTTATTGTTAATTTATATCAGGAATACGGCGAAAACTGTGTAGACTATTTAAGAGGAATGTTTGCTTTTGTAATTTGGGATGACAATAAAAAGCAACTATTTGGAGCTAGGGATAGATTCGGAATTAAACCTTTTAATTATTATATAGACGACGAGAAATTTGTTTGGGGCTCTGAAATGAAATCAATTTTGGTATCTGACAATATAAAAAAAGATATCAGTTTAGAATCACTTGATTATTATTTTACATACGGCTATACACCAAGAAGTCAATCAATTTATAACCAGATTCAAAAACTAAAACCAGGGCATTCTTTTGTTCTTAAACCTTTTGAAAAAGAGAAGCTTACCATTAAAAAATATTGGGAAGTTTATTATACACCAGACTATACTAAATCAGAAGGTTATTGGAAAGAAGCGTTGTATGAATCTCTTTCTGAAGCTGTAAAAATGAGAATGATCAGTGATGTTCCTTTAGGATCGTTTTTGAGTGGAGGAGTAGATTCGAGTATAGTTGTGGCATTAATGGCATTGAATTCAGAAAAACCTATAAAAACCTTTTCAATAGGTTTTAAAGAAGAAAAATATAATGAATTAAAATATGCTCGCCTTATTGCAGACACATACAAAACAGAGCATCATGAATTTATAGTTGAACCACAATCAATAGAATTACTTCCGGCGCTGGTAAGTGCCTATGATGAGCCTTTTGCTGATAGTTCTGCTATACCTACATATTATGTTTCAAAATACACGCGAGAGCATGTTACGGTAGCCCTTTCAGGAGATGGTGGTGATGAACTTTTTGCAGGTTATGGTTTCTATGATAAAATGGTAATGCTTCATAAGAAAAAACACTACCCAGCACCATTATTTGCATTGGCTAATAAAATGATTCCGGATCATATGTTTGGGAAAGGAATGACCTATTATCTTTCCAAAAACAAAACAAATATTTTAGCCTATTTATGCGACTGGAAAGATTATGAAAGAAGAAAAGTGTTTTTACCTGAAATTAAATCGAAATTAGATAAAAACCATTCTGAAAAAATAAAAATAGAAATTCTGAAGTCTATAAAAGGTGATTTTTTAACTAAAATGCAACAACTAGATATGCAAACATATATGGTTGATGATGTTTTGACCAAAGTAGACAGAGCTTCTATGATGAACTCGTTAGAAGCAAGGGTACCGCTACTTGACCATAAATTTGCAGAACTAAGTTTTACCATTCCTTCAGAATTAAAAATGAAGGATAAAGTAAAAAAATATATATTAAAAGAAACCTTTTCAAAAATATTACCTCCTGAAATTATATCTCATAAAAAACAAGGATTTGCTGTACCATTAAGTATTTGGTTTAAAGGAAACCTAAAAGAATATGCTAATGATTCATTGAGGAGTAGTAAGAATTTATATAATTATCTTGATAAAAAACACATAGATAAAATTCTAAATAATCATCAAAAAGGAAAGAGAGATTATAGCCAGCAAATCTGGGGGTTACTCTTTTTAAATGAATGGTTAAATCAGAATAATTAATAAATGAAAATTTTATTTTTCATAGAAAGTTTACGTTCCGGAGGTAAAGAAAGACGTTTGGTTGAATTGATAAAAGGTTTTTCTGAGAATCCGAACATAGAAATGGAAATAGTATTGACAAAAAAGGAAATACATTATGAAGATATCTTTTCTGCAAATATTAAAATCCATTATACCGTAAGAAAAGGCTTAAAAAAAGATCCTAGAATATTTTATAAGTTTTATAAAATTGCAAAAAAGGTCAGACCGGATATTATTCATGTATGGGGAAATTTAGTTGCTATTTATGCAATACCTAGTAAAGTTTTTTTAAGAATTCCAATGATCAATAATCAAATTGCAGGTGCACCTTCAAAAGTTAGTACATCAATTTTAAGTCATAGGTTGAGTTTTCCTTTTTCAGATAGAATAATTGCAAATTCTTATGCAGGTTTAGAAGCATATAATGCTCCAAGCGAAAAAAGTACAGTTATTTATAATGGCTTTGATTTTACCAGAGTCAATAACTTGAAAGATGAAAATGAAATTAGAGAAAAATTTAATATTAAGACAAAATATGTAGTAGGTATGGTAGCATCTTTTTCAAAAATGAAAGACTATGCTACCTATATTAAAGCTGCAAATAGTGTACTTGAAAAGATAAGTGATGTTACCTTTTTATGTATTGGTTCAGGCGATGATATTGAATATAAGAAAATGGTAAAAACTGAAAATAATAACAGAATACTTTTTCTTGGTAAACAAAGTAACGTTGAAAGTATCATGAATGTTTGCGATATAGGTGTATTAACAACCTATACTGAGGGTATTTCAAACGCATTGTTGGAATTTATGTCATTAAAAAAACCGGTAATAGTTACAGGAGGTGGTGGCTGTATTGAATTGATTGAAGATAAAAAGAATGGATTCATTCTAAATGTAGGAAATGATCAACAACTGGCAACTCATTTAATTCAATTATTATCAAATAATATTGAATTAAATGAGTTAGGTAATAAATCATTTGAAATAGTTAAAGGAAAGTTTGCTATAACGACAATGTTAGAGAACTTTAACAATGAATATGAGCAAATTAGTCAGAAATAGAAAATAATTTTAACCATAGTACAATGGAACCAACCTTTTTCACAATTTTTACTTCGGTTTATAATAGAAAACATACTATTCATAGAGTTTGGGAGAGTTTGATGAACCAAACAAATAAAAATTTTGAGTGGATAATAATAAATAATGAATCTGTTGATGGTATTGAACCCTTGCTTGACGAATATAAGTTAAGAGCTAAAGGAAATTTTGAAGTAAAAATAATTCATCAAAAAAATTTAGGAAAATTCAGAGCATTTGATAGCGCTATTGATATGGCCAAAGGAGAATTATTTATTCCTGCAGATTCTGATGATAGTTTTGTTCCCAATACAATAGAACGATTTGGTGAAATTTGGAATGAATATAAAAATGAAGATATTTCAGGAATAACATGTTTGTGTCAAAATGAAGATGGTAGTATTGTTGGAGATAAATTTCCTGTTGATGGTATTGGTATATCAGACTATGAAAATATTATTTATAAGCATAAAATTAAAGGAGAAAAATGGGGATGTGTGAGAATTGATGTTTTAAAGAAACATAGATTCCCTACTCAATTTGATGTTAAATATTTCCCTGATACGATTATATGGGCACCAATAGGTTTTAATTATAAAACAGTGTACGTTAATGAGCCCTTACGAGTATATTTTCAAGATGCAGGTAATCAAATTACCAAAGTAAAAAAGGCATCGTTAGAAGATATGAGAATGCAAAACTTTTTTACTTTATGGAGAATAAATTACGTTTTCCCTAAAATAAATAAATACATCTCATCAAAAGAATATGTACGAATGTTTGTCTTTCTATGGCAAACAGCTTTTAAGGGTAAAATTCCGGTTTCTCAGGTTATACAGAAATTAGAAAAGACAAAAAGTAAAATAGTTGCGTTAGTATTATTAGTGCCATCTTATTTCCTTAAAAAGAAGAGATAGTAATCATGATTTTCATAAAATTCTAGATTGTATAACTCTAGAAGTAAAAGGTAGAATATGGAAAATATAGCTTATATAACATCAGGTAAAGTAGGTCTTCATAGATTTACCTATAATGAATTGTTATTGCTAGAAGAAAAGGAGATTAATTTTAATCTTTGTTTAACGCAACTCAATGAAGGACCATGTATGCCTGAAAAGAATTGGGTTTATTTTACAGCGAGTAGATTAAAAGCAGCTACTCAATTTCTTTCTTTAGTATTTTCAAATAAAGGAATAATAAAAATGTTTTTTGAAGCCTTAAAACTAAACGTTTTGCCATATTTTTTAATAGCGTTGAGTTTTTATAAAGATTTAAAACATAATAATATTACATCTATACATTGTCAAATGGGTGGCCCAAAATTATATATTGGGTACTATTTAAAAAAACTATTAGTTAAACCTTTAACAGTTACAGTGCATGCGCATGAACTCTATCATAGAGAGGTATATGACAATAGTGAACGGCTAAAAGAACTATATGCCAATTGTGATAAAGTCATTACCATTTCTGACTTTAATTCAAGCATTCTTAATGAAAAATTTGCAGTACAGGAGAATAACTTAGAAGTTATGCGTTTGTTTCCAGATATTGACAATCTACACTATGTAAAAGACAAAGTTAAAATATTAATTGTAGCCAATTGGGTAGGAAAAAAAGGATATGATGTTTTACTTAATGCAATTCAAAAATTAAATAGAAAAGATCTTGTACTCTGGGTAGTAGGAGGTTCATTTTTAGATGATGATGCTATAGATGTTGATCAATTGGTAGAAAAATATGGAGTTAAAGATCAGGTTGCAGTTTTAGGAAGACAAGGCTCACCTATTTTAGATATTCTTTTTCAATCTTGCGATTTTTTCTGTTTGCCTTCATATACTAACTTTTACAGTGATGGAAACCCTTCTGATAGAGAAGGTATTCCCGTAGCTTTAATGGAAGCTATGGCATGGGGTAAACCTGTAATAGCAACAAATCATGCCGGTAATTCAGAATTAGTTTCTGAGATTTTAGTTGAAGAAAAAGATGTTGATGGACTTGCCAATGCAATTAAATATCTACTTGAGAATAGAGATAAATGGGATGAAATGGGTAGAAAAAATCAACAAATAATTCAAGAAAAATTTTCTAAATCTAATATTGATAAGTTAATAGCAACATTTAAAGGTTTTTAAAAATAATTATTGATGAATATACTTTTTGACATATCACATCCTGCTCATATCAATTTTTTTAAGCATTCAATACGCTATTTTCATAATAAAGAAAGTCATAATGTATATGTTACTTGTTTAAGAAGAGGAAAATTACCGCTTATTGCCACTAAAGAGTTAGAAGGTATTGATTTGACTTTTGTTGGAAGGCACAGAGGCACAACAATGTCAATAATTTTTGAGGCAAATATTAGAAAAATTATTGAATTAATATTTTTTGTAATTAAAAAAAGAATTGATTTTGGTGTGAGTGTAGGAAGTATACCACTTGGCGGCGCCTTGAAATTTATTGGTAAAAAGAACATCTTATTTGATGATGACCCTGAAAGAAAGAAAAATATATATCTTAAAAAATTGACGGCAAATGTAATATACACGCCACCGGTTATAGAGGAAACTTCAAAAATTAAAAACTTTAATGCTTTAAAAGAGTGGGCTTATTTATCTCCAAAATATTTCAAACCTAACAGTAATGTTTTAGAAGATCTTGACCTTAAAGAAAGAGAATATATTTTTGCTCGAGAGGTATCTACAGGAAGCTTAAACTATAAAGGACAAGCACCAGGTATCATTTTAAGTTTTGCTGATAAGATTCCGAAAAATTTAAAAGTAGTACTCTCTTTAGAAGATAAATCATTGGCTAAATTCTATCCAAAAGATTGGATACTGTTAAAAGAACCAGTTGAAGATATTCACTCGCTCATTTATTATAGTTTTGCATTGATATCTTCCGGAGATAGTATGGCTAGGGAAGGAGCCCAGTTGGGTATACCTAGTGTGTATTGTGGTTTTAGAGACATGAAAGCGAATAAGGTATTGGCAGACGAAGGAATAATTTTTGAAGAAAAACCTGAAGATGTACCACAACTTATTGAAGATTTAATTCAAAAAAATATTGAGACTCCTAATCAGAGCTCTTTTAGAGAAAAGTTAGAAAAAGAATGGGATGATTTAACCCAGTTGATAATTTCAAAAGTAGAAAGTTATGAAAAATAGTAAAAGTATATCAATATTTGGTCTTGGTTATGTTGGTTGTGTAAGCTTAGGATGTCTGGCACAAAATGGATACAAAGTTATTGGTGTTGATGTAAATCAAAATAAAATAAACTTAATTAATAATGGGAAACCTACCATTATTGAAAAGGATATCGATAAAATTATTGGAGAACAGTTTAATAATAAACAAATTTCTGCAACAAATGATTATAGAAAAGCGGTTAGAGAAACAGATATCTCAATTATTTGTGTTGGTACACCTTCCACAAAAGAAGGACATTTAAATCTTAAATATATTTATAAAGTAGCAGAAGAAATAGCAGAAGAAATCAAAGAAAAGAAAGAATTTCATACTGTTGTTATACGTAGTACGGTATTACCGGGTACAAATCTTAAAATTGGCGAAATTATTGAGCAAGTTTCAGGTAAAAAACGGAATATTGACTTTGGTGTAGTTTCTAACCCTGAATTTTTACGCGAAGGCACTGCGGTAGCTGACTATTACAATCCTGCATTAACAATAATAGGAAGTGATAATGAAATGGCATTGGATATTATGGAAGAAGTTTATGAAAAAATTAATGCACCTATTTATAAAGTTAGTGTTAAGGAAGCAGAAATAATTAAATATATTAATAACTCATTCCATGCATTAAAAATATCATTTGCAAACGAAGTTGGAAATATTTGTAAAGAATTGGATATAGACTCGCGTAATGTAATGGAATTATTCTGTAAAGATGATCAACTAAATATCTCACCTTATTATTTTAAACCTGGTTTTGCCTACGGAGGATCATGTTTACCTAAAGATTTAAAAGGACTTAGAACTTTGTCTCATGATCATTATATTACATCACCATTAATTGAAGCTATTGAGAGCTCAAATAATAATCAAAAGCGTATAGCTATTAATTTAATAGAGTCACAAAAAAAGAAAAAAATCGGAATTTTAGGCTTGAGTTTTAAAGCAGGAACTGATGATTTAAGATATAGTCCAATAGTTGAAGTAGCTGAGTATTTTTTAGGAAAAGG
>VAPK010578773.1_pt1 | contig 13254 bp, 13 predicted proteins | sample 3395031 | NCBI WGS metagenome assembly VAPK01 (sample SAMN08290443, study PRJNA428436) | hydrothermal vent metagenome | isolation source: Deep-sea hydrothermal vent chimney 1 | place: Pacific Ocean: Juan De Fuca Ridge | reverse complement strand
GGCCAGTGGCGAAGGCCGGGCCTTGGCCGCGGCCCGTGCAGCTATTGCCAGCCCCCTGTTGGAGTCTTCCATCGAGGGCGCCCGAGGTATCTTGCTCTCCATCTCCGGATCCAGCGCCCTAGGCCTGTTCGAAGTCAACGAGGCGGCAGAAATCATCCATGATGTTGCCCACCAGGATTGCAACATCATCTTTGGAACCGTTGTTGATGAGGGCATGGGAGAAGAAATTCGAGTGACTGTCATTGCCGCTGGCTTTGACCGTTGGGACTCCCAAGCAGACGAAGAGTCTTCGACCGGCCAACGAGCAATCACGGACCTTCTGGCCGATGACGACTTCGAGAGCGAAGCAGCTAGGGACACCATCGATATTTTCGCTTCTGATGATGACGATCCAGATGATGACTTCGATGTTCCGTCCTTCTTGAAGTGATCCAGCCTTCTTGAGCTGAGCTGAAGGGACTGGACGTGGTAGCCACTAGCACGATTGATACCGATATCGGTCAGGTCCACGTCAGCTGCTCCGATACAACCGATGGAGACTTCGGCCTCTCCGTCGGCGAGGATCAGCTGGAGGCTCGACGATCAAAGTTGGTCCCGCAATCATGGACCTGGCTGAGGCAAGTCCACGGCACCGTGATTGTTGAGGTGACGTTTGCTGGTGAACATGCCGGTGTCGAAGCCGACGGAGCACTGACCACGGTTCCGAACGTTCCGGTTGCAGTATTGACTGCTGACTGCGCCCCGCTTGCCCTGGTCAGCAGCGCTGGTCTTGCCGTCTTGCACTGTGGCTGGCGCGGAGTGGTCGCAGGAATTGTTGAGCGAGCGAGTGAGCAGCTCAGCCACCGGGGAGCCCGGCCAGTTGCCGCTGTGCTGGGGCCCTGCATTCACCCTGCCGCCTATGAATTCTCCGCTTCTGACCTCAAACCGATTACCAACCAGTTCGGAATCGGGGTGCAGTCGGAGACCCAAACCGGAAAGCCAGCGCTGGACCTGCCTGCCCTGGTAGCCCAAGCATGTCACCAACAGGGCTGGGGCGAGCTCACCTCGGCCACTGGAGAACCGGCCTGTACCAGCGGCCCGTCCTACTTCAGTCACCGAACTCGTGCTGATACTGGCCGTCAAACTATGGTGGGTTGGATCCAGCAGTGAGTGAGATCCAGCAGTGAGTGAGAATCAGCAGAACACGCTGGCGCACAGCTTCGCAGAGCGCCTCACCATTGTCCGGCAGCGGATTGAGGCCGGTGGAGGTTCGCTGGATGAGGTCACCATTGTGGCTGTCAGCAAGACCTTGCCCGCATCCAGTGCCAGACTGGCCTTGGAGCAAGGCGTTCCCAACCTTGGTGAAAACTACGCACAAGAACTCGTTGCGAAATCAGCGGAAGTGGATGATCCCGATGCTGCCTGGCACATGATCGGCAATGTGCAGCGAAACAAGGTGAAGAAACTCGCTTCGATTGTGTCCCTATGGCAAACCGTTGATCGACTGTCGATCGGAACAGAAATTGCTAAGCGGATGCCTTCGGCCAAGGTCATGATCCAGGTCAACACCACTGGAGAAGCGACAAAGGCGGGTTGTGACCCTGACGAGGTCGCAGAGCTGGCTGAGGGTCTGTGTTCGCTTGGTTTGGATCTGCGTGGCTTGATGACTATTGGCCCGACCAGTCGTTCTGATGACCCTCGGCCAGCGTTTTCTTCCCTCCGAATACTGGCTGCTGAGCTTGGGTTGAACGAGCTTTCGATGGGCATGAGTGGAGACATCGAAGCGGCAGTTTCTGAGGGCAGCACAATGATTCGAGTGGGCACGGCGCTGTTTGGGCCGCGCGATCGGGCAAACTAGTCACCACGCGTGAGATCATGTGCTCGTCTCGCCTTCTGCTAGCTGGGAGACAGGTCGAAGCTCGAGATTGAATGTGTTGACAAAGATCAAGAGATGCCGGGCGAATAGTTGGACCGGATACGCGAGAAAGAAGCCGGATGTCAGTATTTCGAAATGTGATGGTCTACCTCGGACTTGGGGCGGACGAAGAGTATGACGACAACTACCTCGCAGAAGACTCGCGGTCGGGTTCCAGCGGTGGCCAAGACGCTGACCCAGCCCGGGGGCCCATGGCGGTCCCAGCCGGGAGCGAAGGAGTAACAGCCGGTCGACCGGCAGCACCCCGAGGTTCATTTGGCGCTGGCGCGACGCCGCGCACCCCCTCGGCGGTCGGCGAAGTTCGACCCTTGCGTGCGGTCCCCAGCGACATGGCCAATCGTTCAGACTTTGATGGGAACGGCGGTGATCAGGCTCCAGCCCGCATGTCTGTCCGGGTTGACGATTCCGCCGTCAGACCCCTTTCGATTCAACGGACCAAGCCTCGGACCCTCACTCCGCAGTCATTCGGCGATGCCAAGGTATTGGCGGATGAGTTGCGAAAATCTGTTCCCGTTGTCATGAATTTGAGGAGCCTGGATCGTGACCTGGCTCGGCGGCTCATCGACTTTGCCAGCGGGTCGTGCTATTCGCTCGGTGGCAAGATGGAGAAAATCGCTCCGCAGGTCTTTCTCCTGATTCCAAAGTCGGTCGAGGTCAGTGATGATGACCGTCGTCGGATTGACGAGCGCGGTTTCGATCGCGAATAGCTCGGTCGATTCGACCGGCCGATGAAGATGGATCCAGACGGAGCCATGGGTCAACAATCAAGAGTTTTGCTCATTGATCCCCGGTGATGGCGTTCCAGTTGGTTACCCTATGGTCACTATGAGTGCCCAGTCTGACAGATTCCGAGTACTACATCGCTTGACCGAGATTCGTTTTGAGGACGAACTGCGGGGCTATAGCAAGAACCAGGTTGACCGGGTTCTTGAGACCCTGAGTCCGTTGGCTCAAGATGTCGAACAGCTTCAAGACAAGCTGGCAGCGGCAGAACGCCGGGCTGCGGCGGCTGAGGCTCGTCTTCTAGAGCAGCGGGATTCCGACGGTTCGTCCCCAGCGATTGCCATCACTAGTCAACCAGTTCCAGTCCCAACCCAGGACTTTGACGAGACTCTTCGCAACACCTTGGTTTCGGCTCAACGTACTGCTGACACCATTGTTCGCGAGGCAACCCAAGAGGCAGACCTGACCCGTTCATCGGCCAACAGCGAAGCTGAAGAACTCACCCGCAGTAGTCAAGCCGAGTCAGAGCGACTGCTGGCAGAAGGCGAGAATGCCCGGTCCAGCATGTTTGCGGAGGTAGAGGGCGAACGTCACGCACTGCTGGCAGCAGCCCGAGATCGGGCGACCGCACAAATCACGGAAATCGAAGCCGAGTTAGAGGATGTACACGCCGCTCGCCGTGAAGAAATCCTGGACCAGATCCGTGAGCTTGAATCGGTTCGCGACCTTCTGGCCACCGATATCGAGAATTTCGAAGGCCACCTGGCTGAGCGCCGTGAGATCGTGCGTACCGCCATGTCCGAGATCAACACGGTCCTTGATGATCCAGAGCGGCTTCGTCCCGCTATTCCGCCACAGTCGACAGATGTTGGAGCGCTCGGTGAGCAGTCCTATGAACCTGCCCGGGTAGAACTCGATTCCTTGCTCGCAGTCAACGACGAGCTAGATCGCGCCAAGACTGAGCATCCTGACACTCAGAAGGATGACCTAAGCAACGAAGGCGAGGCTACCCAAGAGGAGATCACGCCCGATGGCGTCGAGCCAGGCGGTGACGATCGAAAAGATCGGACCGAAGCCATTCCCGTTGCCGCTATGGATGACGTTGCGCCGCAGACATTGTCGGACGATGCCGATGGTCATGGTGAGGAGGCTGGCATAGACCTCACCGACAAGGTTGTTATTGAGACGGAAGAGCCAGCTCAGGCTCTCTTCGGAGACCCTACCGATCTGGCTGACGCGCCTGATGGGGAGCCAGCAACAGCGGGAATGACCGTGAGCCCAGCAAGTCGGATGCGGGTTCGTCGTAGCCTGTTGATGGACACGAGCCAGGTGGGTGCAGTTCAGGAGAAGACACTGGACCCAGCAGAGATCGATCAGGACATTGTCGACGATGTCGAGCGTCCAGCGTGGGCCGAAGCAGTGCCCGAAGCTTCAGGAGATGCATCATCGGATCCGTTTCTGGATGAGTTGCGCAAGGCGACGACCGTCGAAGGCGAAGATGACGACGCACTTTCTCGCTTCATGAGCCAAGACACCGAAGAGCCAACCCGCAGTAGTTGGTTCGGACGCCGCCGCTAACTACTTGTCACAACCAACCCGATCGCTGTTCCTGCTTCTGGAGAAGCGGCTTGATACCGCTAGGACGGTTGATCGACCTTGTCGATCATGACCTGCAGGATCTCACCCTCGACCGTGTAGCCGGGCAGCGCTTTGATTTCCTGGCTCGCAATAGTTTCGAGGGACAAGACCTCTCGGCTGATCCAGTCCAGATGGTCCCTGGTGCCGTTGGGAAGCGCGCCATACTGGAGACGAATGTGATCGGTTGGATGAAAGCCAAGGTCTTTGCGCATTTGCTGGATCTGGCGAACCATGTCCCTGGCCCGGCCTTCGGCTTCGAGCTCATCAGTTAGTTCAACGTCCAAAGCGATGACAACCTGGTTTCCGGGAAGGGGAGCGGCAGCGACTCCTTCCAGCGGATCCAGAGCCAGACTAAATTCGGCCGGTTCCAGTAGATGCCCTGCAACCGAGACGGTGCCGTCCTCGTTGGCTGACCATTCACCGGCCTTGGCTGCCTTGATCACCTTCTGCACATCCTTGCCGATCTTGGGCCCAAGAACACGCCCGTCCGGTTGCAGACGAAACGAGCCATAGGCCTGAACCTGGTCGGTAAAGTAAATCTGCTTCACATTGATCTCACTGGCGAGCAGCTCTGCGAAGGGTTCGATGGAACCGGCCGACGGCCCGGCAAGCGTTGCGCTGGCTAGCGGGAGTCGGACTCGCAGATTTCGATCCTCGCGCAAAGACAGGGCGGCGGATGCAGCCTGACGAAGCTGATCCATTGCGGCGACCAGATTGTCATCAGCGGGAATGTCGGAGGCTGATGGCCAGGATTCGAGATGGACCGAACCAGTATCGCCGTTTAGTCCCAGCCAGATCTCTTCGGTTGTGAGCGGCAATAAGGGAGCAGCAACTCGGACAAAGATCCGCAGGACCGTGTACAGAGTGTCCAGCGCATCGGTGTCAAGATCAACGGCAGGGTCGGTGTTCCAGAACCGTTCTCGACTTCGGCGGATGTACCAGTTCGTCAAAGCGTCAAGGAAGGTCTGAACATGATCACAGGCGTTGGCCAGCTGATAGTCGTCCATTGACGTCGTCATGTCGCGCACCAGCTGGTGGGTCTTGGCCAGGATGTAGCGATCAAGAAGATTGCTCGAGTCCGTCCGTTCGGTAGCGGTGTAGTCCTCGGCGTTGGCGTAGAGGGTGAAGAACGAATAAGCATTCCACAGGGGATTGAGGGTGTGGCGCACGACATCGCGAATGCCCGAGTCGTCCTTCTCAATCCGAGTGTCGAGCCCCCGCAAGATTGGTGAGCTGATCAAGTACCAACGCATGGCGTCGGAGCCGACCTCGTCAAAGACGGCGAGGGGGTCGGGATAGTTCCGGAGTTTCTTGGACAGCTTGACTCCATCGGAGTCCAGCAGTGTTCCGTGACAGATCACGTTGGAAAAAGCGGGCTTGTCAAACAGGGCCGTGCCAAGCACATGCATGGTGTAGAACCAGCCACGGGTCTGGGCGGTGTATTCAACGATGAAGTCGGCTGGATTGTGGGCCTCGAAGTGATCCTGGTTCTCGAATGGGTAGTGGAGTTGGGCGTAGGGCATTGAGCCGGACTCGAACCAGCAATCAAGTACTTCAGGCACACGACGCATCATGGACTTGCCGGTTGGGTCATCAGGATTGGGGCGAACTAGCTCGTCAATGAAGGGGCGATGCAGATTCGTTGGCCGTACCCCAAAATCGGCCTCCAACTCATCCAGTGAGCCGTAGACGTCTATGCGGGGGTAGTCGGGGTCATCGCTGCGCCAGATAGGAATTGGAGCTCCCCAGAACCGGTTGCGACTGATACTCCAATCGCGGGCACCTTCAAGCCAGCGCCCAAACTGACCGTCTCGAACATGGTCGGGGATCCAGTTGATCTGCTGGTTGAGCTCGACCAAACGGTCTCGAAAATCGGTGACCCGCACGTACCAGGAGTTGATTGCCCGGTAGATGACGGGCGTATCGGTTCGCCAGCAGTGAGGGTAGTTGTGGTCATAGGTCTCGTGACGAAGCACGACACCGTCAATGTCCTTGAGCCAGGCAATGACTTTCGGGTTGGCGTCAAAAACATTCAACCCAGCAAAGTCACTGATTTCTTCGGTAAATCGGCCGCTGTCATCTACTGGCACCACGAGTGGGATGCCATTTTCCTCCCCAACACGCTGGTCTTCTTCACCGAATCCCGGTGCAATGTGGACAACACCGGTTCCGTCGCCTGTCTCAACAAAGTCGGCGACAACGACGCGGAATGCTCCTTGGAGATCGGCGAAGTATGCGAATAGTGGCTTGTAGGAAAGGCCAGCTAGCTCCGAGCCGTTGATCGTCCCGACCTGCTCAAAGTCGGCCAGTTCCTTGGCGTAGCTCGTCAGGGCGGCCTCGGCCAAGACATAGGTGGTTGTGCCGTTTCGCATCAGAACGTAGGCAATGTCAGGCCCGACGGCAAGGCCCATATTGGAGGGCAAGGTCCAGGGAGTGGTCGTCCAGGCCAAGACACGAGTCGTGCTGCCCTCAACCAAGGTTTCGTTCAACTCGAACCCGATTGTTAGTGCTGGGTCTTGGCGAGGCCGAGTTGCGTCATCCAGTCGGATCTCAAAATTCGCCAACGGTGTTTCTGCACCCCAGGAGTAGGGCATGACCCGATGGGCTTCATAGACAAGGCCCTTGTCATAGAGCTGTTTGAAGGCCCACATGACGGACTCCATATAGTCCAGATCCATGGTCTTGTAGTCGTCTTCAAAGTTGACCCAGCGAGCCTGGCGGGTTACGTAAGACTCCCATTCAGCGGTGTAACGCATGACTGATGCGGCGCATGCCTCATTGAATCTCTCGATACCGAACTCGACAATGGCCTTCCGGCCAGCGACACCGAGTTCCTTTTCGGTCTCCATCTCGGCGGGTAGGCCGTGGGTGTCCCACCCGAAACGTCGCTCTACTCGCTTGCCGCGCATGGTTTGATAGCGGGGGACGATGTCCTTCACATAGCCGGTCAGCAGGTGCCCATAATGAGGCAGCCCATTGGCAAACGGGGGCCCATCGTTGAAGACGTACAGTTCCCCTCCGTCCTCTTCACTTGGATGCTGATCAATGGAAGCCTGGAACGTTTCGTCTCTTGCCCAACGCTCAAGAATTCGTCCCTCGATCGCAGGAAAATCGGCTCGAGGGGATACCTCGGGATAGCGATTGGCTGGCGAATGAGCGTCGGTTTCCATAGGGCGGCAAGCGTATCGGCCGCTGGCCTCTTGGTTGGGGATTTACTGCGCCCGACGGCTACAGAACTTCCTTTGAGAACCAAAGAATGTTGAAGTGACTCGTAACGGAGAGATCAATGATCTACACTGCCCCGACCCTTTGGTCCAGAAGGAGCAGACGCTCATGGCTAGCACGTCGATATCCGGCAGGAAAAGCGCTTCAAAGAAGAGCGTTTCCAAGAAAGCAACCGTCAAGAAGACCAGCCCCAAGAAGTCTGTCGCCAAGAAGGTGACACCAAAGAAAGCCGCGGCCAAGACTACTGTGACCAAAAAATCTGTATCGAAGAAGGCAGTAGCCAAGAAAACTGTGACGAAAAAAGCGACGAAGAAGACAGCTCCAAAGAAGACATCAGCGAAGAAGACAGCTCCAAAGAAGGCAGTAGTCAAGAAAACTGTGACGAAAAAAGTAGCTCAAAAGAAGGCACCAGCCAAGAAGGTAAAACTTCCGGCGTTCCTGACCGACAAGAAGTGGCTAAAGCAACAACGCGACGAGCTCATTGAAGAGCGCGCGATGTATACCCACAACGCCGAATCCCTGGCCGCTGAGGCAGCTGCCCTGATGGCGGATCGTGATCCCGGCGATGTGCAATTCGACGAAGAATCTGGCGAGGGTGACACCATTGCCGTCGAGCGGGACCGAGATCTGGCCCTGTCGGCTAAGGCCCGCGAGAAGGTCGATGAAATCGACGCTGCACTCGTTCGAATGGACAAGGGACTCTATGGCCATTGTGTCTCACGTGACGAAGGAGACTTCATCCCGAAGGATCGGCTCGAAGCTCTCCCAATGGCAGCAAAATGTGTGACTCATCAGACGGCGATGTTCTAGCGATCAACGCTGACCCCGAAGCCGAGACCGGTTCCGAAGCAGGCCGGTCCATGTCGGTCGAGGCTCCTTCGCATGCGGCGAGTGTTCGCTCTACCCTGACTATTGCCAGCCTGGTCCTGGTTGTCGATCATCTCAGCAAGTGGTGGGCCCAGTCGCGTCTGGAGCCGGGGATCTGCTCTCCGGAGACCTGTTTGGGTGTCTTTGGAACTCGCCTGCGGTTCCATCTGGTTCACAACACTGGCGCCGCATTTAGCATGGGCGAAGGCTTTGGATGGCTGATCGCTCCTCTGGCCTTTGTGATGGCTGGTGCCCTGCTTCTCGTCGCTCGTCAGACCTCGGACCGCTGGTCGCTAATCGCCTTGGGTCTTATCGTTGGCGGTGCGTTGGGCAATATGATTGACCGGGTGATCCGGGCCGAAGAAGGACTATTCAGCGGCGGAGTTGTCGATTTCATCGATTTCCAGTTTTGGCCAGTCTTCAATGTGGCAGACATGGCTGTGGTTGGTGGAGTTGGCCTTCTGGTCATGCGCCAGGCGAGCCAATCTGGTGACGTTGCTGCTGATGACGTTGCCGCTGGTGACGTTGCTGCTGGTGGAGGGACTGTCGATGGTTAGAGAAGCAGAGCTGCACGAGGTGCAGCTGCCAGATGCGTTGGACGGAGAGCGAGTGGATCGTGTGGTTTCCTTGGCGGCTGATATTAGTCGCAAGGAGGCCGCCGAGCTGATTGACCAGGGCAACGTCCTCCTGAACGGTGATGTCCCGGCAAAGACATCACAACGGCTTCGAACAGGCGATCATCTTCGAGTTGCCGTTCCTTTTCGTGATAACACCATTCGTGATGACCCAACGGTCAAGGTCACTATCCACTACCTGGACGAGCAGGTGATAGTGGTTGACAAACCTGCTGGTCTAATCGTGCACCCAGGGGCAGGCGCCAGCACCGGGACCATGATCCAAGGGCTTTTAGCCCAGTTTCCAGAAATCGCTTCGGTTGGGACCGATCCAACGAGACCGGGAGTCGTGCATCGGCTGGATAAGGGAACATCGGGCTTGTTGATGGTGGCCCGGACCCAGACTGCGCTGGACTCGCTCAGTGCCCAGCTTGCCGAGCGGACAGTGACCAGGCAGTACCAAGCCCTGGCTTGGGGAACGGTCCAGGCCTCACATGGTGTCATTGATGCACCGCTTGGGCGGTCGCCTAATGATGCAACCCGTCAAGCCGTTGTTGCCGATGGGCGAGAGGCCAGAACCAGCTACGAAGTCATCACTCGCTACGAAGATCCATTGATGACGTTTCTTCACTGCCATCTTGATACCGGGCGTACCCACCAGATTCGTGTTCATCTTGAAGCGATTGGCAATCCGATCGTCGGAGACGATCGATATGGGGGCGGCAGTCGCGACCGATTGGGGCTCACGAGGCCCTTTCTGCATGCGGGATTACTTGGCTTTGTTCATCCAACGAGTGATGAATACATGGAATTTGAGACCGAGATGCCGGATGATCTGCAAGATCTTTTGTCTCAGCTCACAGACTCGGCCACCGGCTAGCTCTAGCTCAGTTCCTCCGGCCAGCTGCCCCAATGTGTGATCTTGTCAAGCTCTGGGCGTGGTCGGCCCGAGGAGCGACCCCGAACATCACTGTGTTGGGCTGGGTCGGCTGGGTGACCAATGGCGACGGTTGCCACAATTCTACGGTCCTGGGGAATGGCAAAGGTCGAGCGCAAGGCTGGCTCGTGGTCAAAGGGGCCAAAGAGACAACATCCCAGGCCTCGCTCGGTGGCTAGGAGCAGTAGGTTCTGTATGACTGCTCCGGCATCGACCCACCAGTAGGGAACTGGCCACTGTTCCGCAGAGTCGCCGCGACCGGCGCTTGCCTTGTCTGATTCTGAATAGCGATCAAGGTAGGACTGGGGTCGGGTCAAAATCAAGACGAGGACGGGAGCACTCAGCAGGGATTGCCAGCGAAACGTCGTCTGTGAGTCCTCCGTCATTGTCGTTGCCCAGTAGCTCCTCACCGCCTCGGTCGTGTTCAGGACGAGGAACTCCGTTGCCTGAGTGTTTCCAGCCGACGGTGCTCGTCGAGCATTTTCTAGAATCTCTTCGACGACTTCTTGATCGACTGGGGTGTCTCGAAAAGTTCGAATCATGTGCCGAGCCCGTATGGCTGGGATCAAGTCCATGGTCTATCCAGCATCACTTGGCCCGGGGGATGGGACCTCGGACTTGGCAACCACATCGGCCAGGGTGAAGCCTTCCAGGAGGTTCCGCATTTCCTCTCCAACCTGGTGCCAAATAGTCAACAGGGCGCATCGGCCTTCGTGGTCACACGCACCTTCGGCATGAGGTTCGACAAAATCTCCCAGTGTGATCGGGCCGTCGACAGCTCGAATGATTTCAGCCAGTGTGATCAACGCAGGGTCCCGGGCCAGGACGTAGCCTCCGCCGACTCCCCGTTTGGAGCGAACCAATCCGGCTCCTTTCAGAGCCAGGAGAATCTGTTCGAGATAGGGCTGAGGAAGCCCCGTGCGATCAGCGATCTGGCGAACCGTGATCGGACCATCCTGGCCTCCGTGTAGAGCCAAGGAAAGCAACGCACGGCTTGCATAGTCACCACGAGTCGAAACCTTCACCGGCCAGATCCTACTGGTATGGAGCCTCGGGATGGCGTAAGAGAAGAATCGTGACTGCTTAGGGGGCTGTCTATCCTGCCGATAGCATCTTGGAGACCTGACTGGAGAAGCGGTGACGGACCCGATTCAACCCGCATATGGCCGTGGCTGCCTGAGTGAGCTTCTGCCCACGATTCTTGGCTATGAACCGACCGGAGGGGTAGCCCTTCCCGTAGCGGTCGATGCTGCTGCGCCTCGAGTTCTTCTTGTCCTTGACGGGCTTGGCTGGGACCAGCTTCAGGACCGTCTCGGTGTTGCTCCGACCTTGGCTGGCTGTGTTGGAGGGCCGATCACCACCGTGGCCCCGTCGACAACGGCCGCGGCGTTGACGTCCATTACTACCGGTCTGACACCTGGTGAGCATGGAGTTGTCGGCTATCGGATGCGCGTCGGCGACGAGGTTCTTAATACCTTGCGCTGGCGAACTGACCGGCACGGTGACGCTCGTAAGACCATCCCTCCTGAACTTGTTCAACCCTATGATCCCTTCATGGGGGAGCGGGTAGCTCTGGTCTCCAAAGCCGAGTTTCAGCGCTCGGGATTCTCCAAAGCGCACCTTCGAGGAGCCCAGTTCGTTGGCTATCGAACACCTGCTCTGCTTGTTCATGAGACCGTCCGGCTTATCGAGGAAGGTGAGCCGGTGGTCTATGCCTACTATGACGGGATCGACAAGGTGGCGCACGAGTACGGCCTCGGTTCCGAGTACGACGCCGAGTTGCGGTTTGTTGACCAGCTGGTAGCGGCCATGTTGGATGCCCTACCGACGGGCACTCAAGTCATTGTTACCGCCGACCATGGGCAAGTTGATTGTCGCAATGGCTCGGTTTTGATCGACGATCAGGTGATGGCTCTCACCGGAGGCCTGTCGGGTGAGGGCAGGTTCCGCTGGCTCCACGCCAACAGTGGTGCGACCGCCCCTCTCCTGGAGGCTGCCACTGAGGCCCATAGCCATCATGCTTGGATCCGGAGTCTTGAACAGGTCCTTGATGAGCACTGGTTCGGGCCAAGCGTCAGGGCTGAGGTCAAAGAATCTCTGGGCGATGTAGCCCTGCTGCCCTTTGAACCGATCGCCTTTATCGACCCCAAGGACACTGGTCCCTTCGAACTTATTGGCAGGCATGGGTCGCTGACCGCGGCCGAGATGCTCGTACCTCTGATCGGAATCGTCTGCTAGAACAGAGCTATGACCCAGTCCAGTAGTTCTCCTCAGCCCCCGCCCGAATCGACAGGCAGTCCAGTGTCAGACAGTCCACGCTCAGACAGTGAGGTAATTTCTCCGGATTCGATCGATTCGGAGGGGACCAAATCAGACCCAGAACCGATGCCAAGGGGCTCAGTTTCAGAACCAGCAAAGGTGATGCGAATCGGATCCATGATTCGCCAGCTACTGGAAGAAGTTCGCATGACCGAGTTGGATGAGCGAGGTAGGATCCGACTCCGAGAGATCTACGACACATCAGTGGAGAACCTGGCATCGGCTCTGTCGCCAGACTTGCAAGAAGAGCTGTACTCCCTCGCTGTTCCCTTTGGTGATGAGGAGCTGCCTTCTGTCTCGGAACTACGAATTGCTCAGGCTCAACTTGTTGGGTGGTTGGAAGGCCTGTTCCACGGTATCCAGACGACGATCTTTGCCCAGCAGGCGGCGGCTCAACTCCAGTTGGAACAGATGAAAACGTCGCAACCGATGCCAAGCATAAACCCTGACGCACCGCGCACTGGTACCTACCTTTGATGGCTTGATCCCTTCGCTTAGCGGCCGGAACCCAGCAAGGGTTGGCATTGCTTTCGTTTTCGGTTTGCGTTCTGCCCCTGTGAGCGGCGAAGCTAGTTCAACAAGAAAGTATTTGAGGTCCGCGAGGGCTTGTACCGATGAGCGGCGCAAGGACGGGGACGCGAGGGGGAAACGATGGCCATCGAGGTCACGACAAAGGATTGCTCGTCATTGAGCGACGCCGAGTTTGCCGAAATGGCTGAACTGGCATGCAACGATGAGTTTGAAGCAGGGTTGTTGTCCAAGCAAGCCGATGACTGGGTCCTGATTAGTCAAGCCAGACGTAGCGGCGTCTTGCAGGGATTCATCTTCAGTACGTTGGAGCGAATCGGGGGGACCCCAGCCTTGATCATTGGTCTTGGTCTGGTCGAAGATTCCCAAGCATCTGTTTTGCGGGCTGTCATGCATGATCAGTTCCACAAGGCCAGAATGGCCTTCCCCGATGAGGACGTAGTGGTGAGCGCTCGATTGAGGTCCCACGGAGCCTTGGCTGCTCTGTC
>VAPK010404001.1_pt1 | contig 13254 bp, 13 predicted proteins | sample 3395031 | NCBI WGS metagenome assembly VAPK01 (sample SAMN08290443, study PRJNA428436) | hydrothermal vent metagenome | isolation source: Deep-sea hydrothermal vent chimney 1 | place: Pacific Ocean: Juan De Fuca Ridge | reverse complement strand
TCAACTATATTTTTAAAAAGACATATAAATATTGAGAGTTTAACAGTTTCAAATACCGAAATTGAAAATGTTTCAAGATTTATTATAGTAGTAAATATTTCAGAAGTCCAAGTAAAAAAAGTGATCGGTCAAATTGAAAAACAAATTGAAGTAATTAAGACCTATTATCACACAAACGACGAATCAATTTATATTCAAGCTGCGCTTTTTAAGATCAGGTCCAGTTTACTTTTTAATGAGCGTCAAATTCAGAATATAATTAAAAAAAGCAACGCACAGATCGTAACCGTTTCTCCGGAGTTTTTTGTAATTGAAAAATCTGGAAGAAAAGAAGAAATTGAAAAACTGTACAATGAATTGTTGCCCTTTGGGATTATGCAATTTGTTAGATCTGGAAGAATATCGGTTACCAAAGAAGAAATGAAAATTTCAGAAATTTTAAAAAAACAATTAAATTAATAATATAGATAATGACAAATTATTTTAACACACTCTCTTTAAGAGATCAATTAGCCCAACTGGGAAAATGTAGATTTATGGATCCATCAGAATTTAGTGATGGAGTAGAGGCACTAAAAGGCAAAAACATTGTAATTGTAGGTGCCGGAGCACAAGGATTGAACCAGGGTTTGAATATGCGCGATTCCGGATTGGATATTTCTTATGCTTTAAGAGAAGGTGCCATTAAAGAGAAACGACAATCTTTTAAAAATGCCAGCGAAAACAATTTTAAGGTGGGTACTTACGAAGAAATGATTCCCGAAGCTGACTTGGTAATTAATTTAACTCCCGATAAACAACATACATCTGTAGTTAAAGCAGTTATGCCATTGATGAAAAAAGGAGCAACTCTTTCTTATTCACATGGTTTTAATATAGTTGAAGAAGGTATGCAAATCCGTAAAGATTTAACCGTAATTATGGTAGCTCCAAAATCACCGGGATCGGAAGTTAGAGAAGAGTATAAAAGAGGTTTCGGTGTCCCGACTCTTATTGCTGTTCATCCCGAAAACGACCCGGAAGGAAAAGGATTTGAACAGGTGAAAGCCTATGCGGTTGCAACAGGTGGAGATAAAGCAGGAGTTCTGGATTCATCATTTGTTGCCGAGGTTAAATCGGATCTAATGGGTGAACAAACCATTTTATGCGGGGTGTTACAAACAGGTTCCATTTTAAGTTTCGATAAAATGATTGAAAAAGGAATTGAACCGTCCTATGCGGCTAAACTCATCCAGTATGGTTGGGAAACAATTACAGAAGCGTTAAAACACGGGGGAATTACCAATATGATGGATAGATTATCCAATCCGGCAAAAATTAAAGCCTTCGAATTGTCGGAGGAATTAAAAGAAATTATGCGCCCTTTATTTCATAAACACATGGATAATATTATATCGGGTGAATTCTCTAAAACAATGATGGTAGATTGGGCCAATGACGATAAAGACCTTTTGAAATGGAGAGCCGCAACCGGAGAAACCCAATTTGAAAAAACCAGGATTACAGATCAGGAAATACCAGAACAAGAATATTTTGATCATGGTGTTTTAATGATTGCATTTGTTAGAGCAGGAGTTGAATTGGCATTTGAAACCATGACCGAAGCCGGTATTATAGATGCTTCGGCGTATTATGAGTCCTTGCATGAAACCCCTTTAATAGCAAATACTATTGCACGTAAAAAATTATATGAAATGAATGCAACAATCTCAGATACAGCCGAGTATGGTTGTTATTTATTTGACCATGCCTGTAAGCCCTTATTATCTGATTTTATGAAAAATATAGATACCGATGTAATTGGTAAAACATTTGGTGAAGGTAGAGACAAGGGTGTTGATAATCAAAAACTCATTGCTATAAACGATGAAATCAGATATCATTCGGTTGAAATGATTGGAGCAGAGTTAAGGGAGTCAATGACCGCTATGATTAAAATTGTTTAAGACCAGAAACTAATATTTTCAAAATGAAATTAAAAATAAGTTAATACCTTTTATTTTAATTATTTGAGTGTAACCATCGGTTTTTTAACTAAAATCGATGGTTTTTAATTTAATAAGATGAATACAATTGTTCAAAAAATACCCTTATTGAAAATTTATTTCAAAAGAGAAGATCTACAGAGGGTACGATCTAAAAAAATTAGGACAGCTAGTTTAATACCCGACCTCCTATTTTTGGGCTCAGTCCGTCAGCTGACATATGAGGTTTAATATCTTTTATTAACTTTGATCATGGATACTTCTAAAAATACAATCAGGTTATACAATAAATATGCAACGCAATACCAGGATAAATTTATGGATATGGATCTGTATTTAGACACCTATGATCTGTTTTGTGATTTGATTGAGAAGAAGGATGCAGATGTTTTTGAAATCGCATGCGGTCCGGGGAATATAACCAAGTATTTAATAAGCAAACGATCTGATTTTAAAATTCAGGCAATTGATTTGGCTCCAAACATGATTGACTTGGCAAAATCGAATATTCCATCAGCAAGATTTGAGATTATGGATTGTAGAGAAATTAGCAAAATAAATAAAAAATACGATGCGATAATGTGCGGTTTTTGCCTACCTTATTTGTCAAAGGTAGAAGCTATACAATTAATTGATGATGCTTCAAAATTATTAAAGCTCGATGGTATTTTTTATATGAGTACTATGGAAGATAATTACAATAAATCTGGCTATCAAGGAGCCAGTTTTGGAGGGGAAGACAGGATGTTTATACATTATCACCAGTCGAATTACCTGCTTAAAGCTTTAGAACAAAGTCATTTCAAAATTATAAAAAAGTTTTATAAAAATTACCCCGAGAAAGATGGATCTATTACAAAAGATCTAATACTAATTGCAAAAAAAAGTAAATAATTAAGGTTAGTAAATAGTTTATTATTCCTTTTAATTAAATATAAATACATGACTGACAACAATTTAGTATATAAGAATATACAATTAAGGCTGATCTCTTTTTCTGATTTGGAAGCAATTCATCGGTTACATAAAATCCCGGAAGTAGATAAGTATAATACTTTAGGAATACCCCAAACCAAAGAAGAAACTAAATCAATCATTGAGGTATGGATAAAAGACAATGAAAATAAAGAAATTCAGAATTACACTTTTGCCATAGAATTAATTTCATCTAAAATATTTTTGGGATTGTTTGGATTAAAATTAGGCAGTAAAAAATATCGAAACGCAGAAGTTTGGTTTAAAATACATCCCGATTTTTGGGGAAAAGGAATTGCTACTGATTCGTTGAATTGTATTTTAGACTTTGGTTTTCATACTTTAAATTTACATAGAATAGAAGGTGGTTGTGCAGTTGATAATTTAGCATCTTCAAAAGTGATGGAAAAAGCTGGTATGATCAAAGAAGGTAGAAGCAGAAAAATATTACCCCTTCATTTTGGGTGGAGTGATGCTTTTGTATATGCAATAATCGATTCAGATATAAGAGAAAAGCATTAATTAATTCACGGTAATGGCATTCCAAATCACATCATCCGGCAAAGGAGATGAAATATTTATTTTTTCTTTATTAACCGGGTGAATAAAAGCTATTTTTCTTGCGTGTAAATGAATACCACCATTTTTGTTACTTCTGTTAAAGCCGTATTTTAAATCACCTTTGATTGGAGAACCAATACTAGACAACTGACATCTAATTTGATGATGTCTACCTGTCTCCAAATTAATTTCAAGTAGCGAATAATTATCTAGATTTTGAATTACTTTATATTGTAATATTGCTTTCTTACTACCTTCATTCTCTTTTTTAAAGGCTGTTGATTTATTGTTTTTCGGATTCTTTTTTAAATAATGTATCAGTGTATCACTCTCATTGTGAGGTTTATTTTTTACAATGGCCCAATAAATTTTTGTTATTGTCTTTTCTCGTAGCATTTTATTCAATCTTTCTAAAGCTTTTGATGTACGTGCAAATATTACAATTCCACTAGTAGGTCTGTCTAAACGATGTACAACTCCCAAAAACACATTGCCGGGTTTGTTGTATTTAATTGCGATGTATTCTTTGACAACCTCACTTAAAGGTTTATCACCAGTTTTGTCACCTTGAACAATATCACCAACTTTTTTATTGATAATTATCAAATGATTGTCTTCGTATAAAACATCAATATTTTCTTTTGTACTGTGCATTATATTATGATAAAAGATTTCCAAAAGTACAAATTAATAATGTGACTCAGGTTACTAAGAAAGACAGATCTAGATTTAAACTTTTGTATAAATTTAATGTCTAAATATTCTAACAAACAGATATTAATTTAAATCAGTATTTATGAAATTTATGATATTTATTTTTGGAACCTTACTATTTTTTAGTTGTGATGAATCGAATGATCCACTTGATATTCAAACTTTTACAGAGAGTAGCGAAGTTGAAGATTTACAAATTGAAGTTAGAGATTTACAATATTTAAAGGAGGAGGAAAAACTTGCTCGTGATGTTTATTTGTATTCATATGATTTATATGGCTTAAACATTTTCAAAAACATTTCGAACAGTGAGCAAATGCATATGAATAGTGTAACAGAAATATTAATAAAATACCAAATCGAAGATTTATCTTTTGAGGAAAGAGGAAAATTTTCAAATGTTTTTTTACAGCAATTATATGATGATCTAACCAATCTGGCTGATAAATCATTAACAGATGCATTGGTAGCCGGGGCTACTATAGAAGATCTGGATATTAATGATCTGGATGAATTTATTTTTAATAATACTTATGAAGATATAGAAGATATGTATGAGTTATTAAGTTGTGGATCTAGAAATCATTTAAGAGCATATATAGGTAGTTTAAATAATTTTAATTTTACCTATAAACCTCAGTTTATTTCTGTCGAAGAGTTTGAATCGATAATTTATAATTCAAATGAAATATGTAATAATTAAATTAAATATATTAAAATGAAAAAAAATGCACTAATTCTAATTGCTGTAATGTTACTTTTAGTTTCCTGCAATGAAGATAAAAAAAATCTGACCCAAGTGAATAAAAATGTGCCGGATATACAATATAACACAGAATCGGAAGCCTATCAACTATTAAGCACCCAGTGTTATATTTGTCATAGTATTATTTCTACTTCTCATGATGCTTTGATCGCACCTCCTATGGTAGCAGTTAAAAAAAGATATTCAAGATTGTACAAGTCAAAAGATGAATTTGTGAATGCCTTTACAAAATGGGCATTAAATCCGAATAAAGAAGATGCAATTATGTTTGGAGCAGTTACTCAATTCAACGTAATGCCTAAGCAAAATTTTAAAGAAGAAGATATTAAAAAGATTGCAACTTATATTTTTGAGAATGAACTGGAACAACCTGTTTGGTTTAATGCGCATCAAAAAGAAATGCAAGGAGCCAATAGAAAAGTAATGGGTAAAAATAATTAAAACTAGATTGTCTTTTTTATTTTTGTTATTAAGATAAATCTGAATTGATTTGTTCTATATAATTTAATATATCTTTCCTCCCTGTTTTATCTGTTGAAGAGCTTATAAAAGAGGGGGGTAATTCTTCCCATGTATCCAATAAAATCTCTTTGTACTTTTTAATATTCTTTGGGAGAGTTGATTGGTTCAATTTATCGGCTTTAGTAAATACAATACAAAAAGGAATTTGATTTTCGCCTAAATACTGCATAAATTCCAGATCAATTTTTTGAGGCTCAAGCCTTGAATCAACCAAGACAAAAGAGCAAACCAATTGCCTTCTTATATTAAAATAATCTTTGATAAAACCTTGAAACGTTTTTCGTGAATCTTTAGAAACTTTGGCATATCCATACCCGGGAAGGTCGACTAAGAACCAGTTTTTATTAATTAAAAAATGATTTATTAATTGTGTTTTTCCTGGTTTTCCCGAGGTTTTAGCTAAGCCTTTGTAGTTGGTTAACATGTTGATTAATGACGACTTACCAACATTAGATCGACCAATAAAGGCATATTCGGGTAAATTGTCTTCCGGACATTTTAAAACATCTGTATTGCTAATTACAAATTCTGCAGTTTTAATCTTCATTATTTCTTTGAGTAAAGAACTATTTAAAATGTTTTTTCAACCAAGACTCAAGAAGTACATTAAATTCTTTTGGATGTTCCATCATGGGTGCGTGACCACATTTATCCATCCAAAACAATTCAGAATTAGGTAAGAGTTTATGAAATTCTTTTGCAACATCAGGAGGAGTTACCGTATCATTTTTACCCCAAATTAAACAAGTAGGCTGTTTCATATTAGGTAGATCTTTTGACATATTATGTCGAATGGCACTTTTGGCAATTGCTAAAGTTCGAATCAACCTATTTCGGTTATTTAAAGTTTCAAAAACATCATCTACAACCTCTTTTGTAGCGATTTTCGGATCGTAAAATACATCTTCTGTCTTTTTTTTGATATACTCGTAATCACCTCTTTTAGGATAACTTTCACCCATTGAGTTTTCATATAATCCAGAACTTCCTGTTAGCACCATACCAATCACATTGTCAGGATTGAGCTTTGCATGATATAAAGCTATATGTCCACCAAGCGAATTACCCATCAAGATGTATTTGTCCAGGCCTTTAAAATTCACAAAATTCTTAATGAATTTAGAAAGACTTTTTACATTGGTTTTTAATATAGGGAGTGTATATAAAGGTAATTCGGGCATAATAACCTGAAAACCCAATTCCGAAAAATGATCGAATACACCATCGAAATTACTCAGATTTCCCATTAAACCATGGAGAATTATTAAGGGAGTGCCTTTTCCCGATTCTAGGTATGTAAATTTGTTTTCTTTTTTGAGGGTATATTCCATTTATTAAAAAATATTTCTAAGCAATTTGCAAATTTACATATTTTGGTTCAAAGTACTAATTTTCTCAATACTACTTGAACTAAATTCTAATAAATATCTACTGGCAAATTTAAGTATCTAATAACCAAATATATAAAATCTTCTTAAGAAAGTTATCAACAAAGTGGTAAAAAATGGTAAATAGTGGTAAATTTCTTTATATTTGTCCTTATAATTTAACTTTTGAACCATCAAGTGGTAAATTTAATAGGGACATATGAATGTAAGGCAGATGTAAAAGGGAGGCTAATGCTACCTGCTACAATTAAGAAACAGTTATCAAGTGTTTTACAGGATGGCTTTGTTCTGAAGCGATCTGTATTTCAGCCTTGTTTAGAATTGTATCCTATTCGTGAATGGAACGAAATGATGGCGAAAGTAAATAAATTGAACAGGTTTATTAAGAAGAATAATGATTTTATTCGAAGGTTTACTGCCGGTGTAAAAATAATAGAACTAGATGTTTCAGGAAGGATGTTGATTCCGAAAGACTTGCACTCTTTTGCCGAAATTAACAAAGAAGTGGTCTTGTCATCTTCGGTAAATATTATTGAAATATGGGATAAGAATAAGTATGAAAAAGCTATTGATGATGCGGCTTCAGATTTTGCCGATTTAGCCGAAGAAGTTATGGGTAATGTAAATGATGAAGGTGATGAGCTATCATAACCCGGTATTGCTCTTTGAAAGTGTTGGTGGTTTAAATATTGATCCGAACGGGATTTACGTAGATGTTACTTTTGGTGGAGGTGGTCATTCTAAAGAAATTTTAAAGAATTTGGGTGATAATGGAAGGCTTTATGCATTCGATCAGGATGCAGATGCTTTGCGAAATGAAATTGAAGATGAACGATTTACCTTGATTCATGAAAATTTCAGATTTATAAAAAGGTTCTTACGATTTTATGGTGTAAAAAAAGTGAATGGCATATTAGCCGATCTGGGTGTTTCTTCTCATCAATTCGATGAAGCAGAAAGAGGTTTTTCAACCCGGTTTAATGCAGATCTGGATATGCGAATGAATAATAATAATGATTTATCGGCTTACAAAGTGATCAATGAATATAGTAAGAAAAAAATGGGTATGATCCTTTATCAATTTGGTGAATTGAGAAATTATAAGACTTTGGCTAATGAAATTGTTCGGGCAAGAAGTGAAAATGAAATTAAAACCAGTTTTGATCTAAAACATGTGCTGCGAAAACATTTACCTAAAGCTAAAGAACATAAGATTTTAGCTCAAATATTTCAGGCGATACGCATAGAAGTGAATCAAGAGATCGAAGCCTTAAAGGATTTTTTATTACAAACTGAAGACCTGTTGGATGAGGGAGGTAGATTGAGTGTTATTTCCTACCATTCATTAGAAGATAGGCTGGTAAAAAGATTCATCAAAAATGGTTTGTTTGAAGGAGAACCTGAAAAAGATTTTTACGGAAATTTTGCTGTTCCTTTTAAAAAAGCAGAAAAACTAATTATACCGTCACAAAATGAAATAAAACAAAATAATCGCGCCAGAAGCGCAAAATTAAGAATTGCTATAAGAATATAAATACAGAAAATTAACTAAATCTAATAATGTCTACAGCCAAGCAAACAATTTACAATATTTTAAAAGGAAAATTTCTTGTTGATGAAGACGCAAAGAAAAACTGGGGATTCATCATTTTTTTGACAGCTTTAGCTTTGTTAATGATCACCAGTTCACATCAAATAGATAGGAAGGTTCAAAGAATTGCTAAACTGAACAAAAATAAAAGAGAACTGAGATCGCAGTTTGTAGCTACAAAATCTGATTTGATGAAACTGAAAATGGAATCGAGTATTTCAAAAAAATTAGAAGAGCAAGGATTATTTATTTCCCAATCACCACCTCAAAAAATTAAAGTTATAATCAATTAATAATCATGGCAGTACAAAAAAAACAAATATTAAATAAGGTGTATTTACTTACCGGATTTATGTTTTTATTTGCTATAGCCATAGTGTATAAATTGGTTCAAATAGAATTTGTTCATGGTGATTTATATCGGGAACAGGCGGAGAAAGGTACCGTTAAAAATTTTGAAATTGCTGCAAATAGAGGGAATGTTTATACGGCAGATGGTAGTTTGTTGGCAACTTCTGTAACCAAGTTCGATGTTAGAATGGATGCGGTAACCATAAGTGATGAAAATTTTGAAAAAGGAATAAAAGGATTGAGTAAAGCACTCTCATCCATGCTGGGAAAAAGTGCGGGGTACTATGAGAATAAAATTAGAAAAGCAAGAGCTAATAAAAACAGGTACTTATTTATTACCCGAAATTTAAGTTATAATGAATATCAAAAAATCAAACAATTTCCAATATTTACTCTAGGCACTTACAGAGGTGGATTGATAATTGAACAACGAACTGTAAGAGAACACCCAATAGGAAAAATTGCTGAACGTGCCGTTGGTTATGACGATTACAGAGGGAGAGTAGGAATTGAGGGTAGTTTTTATGAGTTCTTAAGAGGTAAAAAAGGGCAAAGATTAAAACAAAAAATTGCGAAAGGACAATGGAAACCTTTGAACGATAATAATGAAATTGAACCAATCGATGGAAAAGATATTATTACCACTATCGATTTAAACATTCAAGATGTTGCACATCATGCCTTACTGAGTCAGTTAGAAAAATTTAGTGCCGATCATGGTTCTGTAGTGGTAATGGAAACCAAAACCGGAGAAATAAAGGCGATGTCAAATTTAGGAAGAACCTCTAAAGGAACCTATTTTGAAAAAAGAAATTATGCCATTTACGAATCGCATGAGCCAGGCTCAACATTCAAATTAATGAGTATGGTGGTTGCCCTTGAAGATAAGGTTATCGATACCTCAAATACCATAGATACCGAAAAAGGTGTAATTACATTTCATGGAAGATCTGTGAGAGATTCGCATCATGGAGGATACGGAAAAATATCGGCTGCAAGGGTTTTTGAAGTTTCTTCTAATGTTGGAATAGTAAAAATTATTGATGAAAATTACAAAGACGACCCGAAAAAATTTATAAAAGGCTTGGAAAGGATGAATGTTGGAAAAAAAATAGGCTTACCGATAAAAGGGGAAGGTGAGCCTATTCTTCCTGATCCGGGAAATAAAAAAACCTGGAATGGTTTATCACTTCCATGGATGGCATATGGTTACGGTGTTTCTTTTACCCCTCTCCAAATACTTACCTTTTATAATGCAATTGCTAACGATGGCGAAATGGTAAAACCCAGATTTGTAAAAGAAATAAGGACCCAAAGTAACGTAGTTACAAAATTTGAAAAAGAAGTGATTAATCCAAAGGTGTGTTCTCAAGAAACCATTGATCAAGTTAAGGAGATGATGCTTAATGTTGTAAAGAAAGGAACTGCAGAAAATATTTATGATGAAAATTTCTCTATGGCGGGAAAAACAGGTACTTGCCAAACAGAATACTGGACAGACAACACCCAATATGTTGCATCTTTTGTGGGGTATTTTCCGGCAGAGTCGCCAAAATATTCTTGTATAGTGGTTATTCATAAACCAGATAAAAAGTTGGGCTATTATGGAAATATTGTCGCAGCTCCAGTTTTTAAGCAAATTGCACGTAAGATATATTCAGATACTCCGGTGCAGGATGAAATTGAATTCTCATCTAAAATTGCTTCCATGGAAAATAATTATAACAGTTTTTATAAAAAAGCAAATACTACTTATAAAACAGTTCCCAATGTTAAAAATATGCCAGGAATGGATGCTATTTCTTTATTGGAGAATATGGGTTTTAAAGTCAGTTTTACTGGTATAGGAAAGGTGACATCACAATCGATCAAGCCTGGAGAAGAGCTAAAAAAAGGGGAAATAATAAATTTAGAATTGTCGTCATAAACTTTTGAAAGTGTTAAAAGACATATTGTACAAGGTAGCAGTAGAATCGGTAAAAGGTTCTACTGAAAAAGAAATTGGATCTATTGCATTCGATTCTCGAAAAATTGGCGACAATTCATTATTTATTGCTCATAAAGGGCTGGTTTTCGACGGACATGAATTTATAGATTTGGCAATCTCTAAAGGTGCTGTAGCAATTATTTGTGAAAAAATGCCAAAAGAAATGAATGCCGATATAACTTATATTAAAGTTACAGATAGTAATGAAGCTCTGGCAGTTATAGCAGCTAATTTTTACGATAATCCTTCCGAAAGGCTTCAATTAATTGGAGTTACAGGTACTAATGGGAAAACTACTATTGCTACCTTATTGTATAAATTGTTTAAAAAGGCAGGTTACAAAGTAGGATTGCTTTCAACAATAAAAATTTTAATAAACAATAAAGAAATTGCAACATCTCTTACAACACCCGATTCCTTGTTGATAAACAAAGTAATGCGAGAAATGGTAGAAGATAGAGTTGAATTTTGTTTCATGGAAGTGAGCTCTCACGGAATTCATCAAAAAAGAACTGCAGGACTTATCTTTAAAGGTGGAATTTTTACAAACCTTAGCCATGACCATTTAGATTATCACAATTCTTTCGCAATATACAGAGATGTGAAAAAATCCTTTTTTGATAATTTACCTAAGTCTGCTTTTGCCTTGGTGAATATCGATGATAAAAATGGGGCCGTAATGTTGCAAAATTGCTCCGCTAAAAAATACAGCTACGCACTTAAAACAGTAGCCGATTATACCTTAAGAATTATTGAAAACCAATTTAATGGTCTGTTGTTGAATATTGATAATCATGAAGTATGGTCAAAACTGATAGGTAGTTTTAATGCCTATAATTTATTAGCAATCTACGCGTGTGCCGATATTATAGGAATGGACAAATTGGATAATTTAAGAATGATTAGTGAATTGGAAAATGTAGATGGTAGATTTCAACATACAATTTCAAAAAAAGGAATCAATTCGATAGTAGATTACGCACATACGCCAGACGCCTTAAAAAATGTATTGGAAACCATCAATGCTATTAGAACCCATAATGAACAGGTAATTACAGTTGTTGGATGTGGTGGAGACCGGGACAAGTCGAAAAGACCAAAAATGGGGCATATAGCTTCTGTTTTAAGCAATCAGGTTGTTTTCACCTCAGATAACCCTAGATCAGAAGACCCCGAAGAAATAATTAAAGATGTAGAATCGGGTGTAAAACCAGAAAATTATAAAAAAACTATTTCTATAATTGATAGAAGTCAGGCCATAAAAACAGCTTGTAAATTGGCAAATCAAGGGGATATTATTTTGATTGCTGGAAAGGGGCACGAAACCTATCAAATTATTGGTAATCAACGCTTAGATTTTGATGACTTTAAAATAGTAAATAAATTATTAACCGAATTGAATAAATAAATAGAATTGTAAATGCTGTACTACTTATTTGAATATTTAGATAAATACTACGACCTATCGGGAGCAGGATTGTTTCAATACATTTCCTTTCGGTCTGCTATGGCATTTGCATTTTCATTATTGATCTCAACAATTTATGGTAGAACTGTGATCAATAAACTTCGAAAACTTCAAGTTGGTGAATCGGTGAGAGATCTTGGTTTGGAAGGTCAAAATGAAAAAGCCGGAACTCCAACTATGGGTGGTTTAATAATTATAATGGCAACTTTAATTCCGGTTTTTCTATTGGCAAAATTGGATAATATATATATAATCATCCTCATCGTTACCACACTTTGGATGGGAACCATAGGTTTTGTTGATGATTATATCAAGGTGTTTAAAAAGAATAAAGATGGTTTAAAAGGAAGATTTAAGATAGTAGGGCAAGTTACTTTAGGAATTTTTGTTGGTCTCATGCTTTATTTTAATCCTGATGTCGTTGTAAAAGAAAAACTACCTTCAGAGCAAGTTATTCAAACAGAGCAACTTACTGTGCCTTCAAATAAATTCAGTGAAGTTCAAAAATCAACTAAAACAACAATTCCTTTTGTTAAGAATAATGAATTTGATTACATCAATTTAATTAAATGGTTAGGCGGTAATTCGGTAGATTATGTATGGATAGTGTACGTATTGGTTGTAATTTTTGTGATTGTGGCAATGTCGAACGGAGCTAATTTAACCGATGGAATTGATGGCCTGGCAGCAGGAAGTTCGGCGATTATCGTATTGGCTTTAGCTGTTTTTGCATGGGTATCCGGTAATATCATATTTGCCGATTATTTAAATGTAATGTATATCCCAAACTCCGGTGAAATTACAATTTTTATAAGCGCATTTGTTGGTGGTTTGGTTGGGTTCTTATGGTACAATACCTATCCGGCACAGGTTTTTATGGGAGATACAGGTAGTCTAACCATAGGTGGAATTATAGCCGTAATTGCATTTTCTGTAAGGAAAGAAT
>VAPK010182134.1_pt1 | contig 13254 bp, 6 predicted proteins | sample 3395031 | NCBI WGS metagenome assembly VAPK01 (sample SAMN08290443, study PRJNA428436) | hydrothermal vent metagenome | isolation source: Deep-sea hydrothermal vent chimney 1 | place: Pacific Ocean: Juan De Fuca Ridge | reverse complement strand
AATGGCGGCATTATTACCGATACCTTTGATATTGTCGTTAGTAATACCAATGATGCACCGACTGTAGCCAATCTGATTCCCGATCAAGCGGCTACTGAAGATAGTGTATTCAGCTTTCAATTCGCCAGCAACACCTTTACCGATAGCGATGTCGGTGATGTCCTGACTTATACCTCTGATGCCACAGGCTGGCTTAGCTTTGATGCCGCTACCCGGACATTTACGGGCACGCCGCTGAATACCAATGTCGGTACCACTACCGTGACCGTCACGGCCGATGATGGCAATGGTGGCATTATTACTGATACTTTTGATATTGTCATTAGTAATACCAATGATGTGCCTACTGTGACCAATCTGATTCCTGATCAAGCGGCTACTGAAGACAGTGTGTTTACCTTTACCTTCGCTGCCAACACCTTTAACGATAGCGATGTCGGTGATGTCCTGACTTATACCTCTGATGCCACTGGCTGGCTTAGCTTTGATGCCGCTACCCGCACGTTTACGGGCACGCCACTGAATGCCAATGTCGGTACCACTACCGTGACTGTCACGGCTAATGATGGCAATGGCGGCATTATTACTGATACTTTTGATATCATCATTAGTAATACTAATGATGCACCTACTGTGGCCAATCTGATTCCTAATCAAACAGCCACCGAAGATGCTGCCTTCAGCTTCCAGTTTGCCAGTAATACCTTTAACGATAGCGATGTGGGTGATACTCTGACCTATACCTCCGATGCATCCGGCTGGCTTGGCTTTAATGCGGCTACCCGGACTTTTTCCGGAACACCCGCGAATGGCGATGTCGGTACCACTACTGTGACTGTCACGGCCGATGATGGCAATGGCGGCATTATTACCGATACTTTTGATATTGTCATTAGTAATACTAATGATGCACCGACTGTAGCCAATCTGATTCCTAATCAAACAGCCACCGAAGATACTGCCTTCAGCGTCCAGTTTGCCAGTAATACCTTTGCGGATATCGATGTCGGTGATACCCTGACCTATACTTCCGATGCTACTGGCTGGTTAGCCTTTAATGCGGGCACCCGGACATTTACGGGCACGCCGCTGAATGCTAATGTCGGTACCACTACCGTAACCGTTACGGCTGATGATGGCAATGGCGGCATTATTACTGATACTTTTGATATCATCATTAGTAATACTAATGATGCACCTACTGTGGCCAATCTGATTCCCGATCAAGCGGCTACTGAAGACAGTGCCTTCAGCTTCCAGTTTGCCAGTAATACTTTTGCGGATGTCGATGTGGGTGATGCACTGACTTATACTTCTGATGCATCCGGCTGGCTTGGCTTTAATGCGGCTACTCGGACATTTTCCGGTACGCCGCTGAATGCCAATGTCGGTACCACTACCGTAACCGTCACGGCCGATGATGGCAATGGCGGCATTATTACTGATACTTTTGATATTGTCATTAGCAATACTAATGATGCACCGACTGTAGCCAATCTGATTCCCGATCAAGCGGCTACTGAAGACAGTGTATTTACCTTTACCTTTGCTGCCAACACCTTTAACGATAGCGATGTCGGTGACACACTGACCTATACTTCCGATGCTGCTGGCTGGTTAGCCTTTAATGCGGGCACCCGGACATTTACGGGCACGCCGCTGAATGGCGATGTCGGTACCACTACCGTAACCGTCACGGCTGATGATGGCAATGGCGGCATTATTACCGATACCTTTGATATCGTCATTAGTAATACCAATGATGCACCGACTACCTCACTAGTTACACTAAATCCTATAACTGAAGACAGCGGCACTCGGATTATCACTCAACTCCAATTATTGGTTAATGCAAATGACGTAGATGGTAACACCTTAACCGCAACTGGGTTGATGATTTCTTCCGGCACCGGATCTCTGGTTGATAATAACGATGGTACCTGGACGTATACCTCAGCATTGAATGATGATACTAGCGTTAGCTTTAGTTATACCATCACTGATGGCACGGATACTACAGCCGGTTCAGCCACCCTGGATATTACGCCTATCGATGATCCTCCAGCGGGGTTACCATCCATAACAGGCATTGCGATACAAGATCAAATTTTAACCGCCAACACTACCAATATCTATGATGAAGATGGCTTGGGGACTTTCAGTTATCAATGGTTGCGTGATGGTGTCTCGATAGAGGGAGCTACCAGCTTAACTTATACGCTTGGAGATGCTGATGTTGGAACTAAAATAAGTGTCAGGGTGAGCTATACCGATGGTAAAGGGACCCATGAATCAGTCACCAGTTTACAAACACTCACGGTAACCGATAATTTGTTTGGAATTATTCCGGAAGATGGCAATGAAGTTGATGATCGAAATATTATTCAGTCTACAGTTAAAATATCAGTCTCTAGCCCTATCGATTCATCTGTTAAGCAAAATAATGCAGAAAATCCTCTTCAAGGAAATAACGATAATTCCTTACCAGAATTATCGGAATACTTCATCTATGAAGAAGATGAAGGCCTTTATGAAAGAGCTCAATATGAAAGTAAAAAATACACTCCATTTGTCCCTCAATCGTTTGCAAGCTTTTTAAAATATATTCATTCCATTGATATGGGTCCGGCTCCTGATTTAAACGGATTAGCAATGGGAGATGATGCTTCAGTATCTGATGATCTTTGGAAAAATATTGAATTGATGCGATCACAAATAGACTTAAGTGATAAAGCTGGTAGAGCAGACAGTTTTAAAGTTGAGTACGTTGCAGGAGCATCTATCAGTTTTACAGCCGGGATAGTAAGTTGGGTTTTACGTGGCGGCTCGTTGATGGCTAGTTTTTTAAGTTCAGTTCCTGTATTTAGAAATTTTGACCCATTACCCATCGCAACCAGCAAACAAAAAGCTAGTGATGATAAGAAAAATAATGATGATAATGAGCAATCACCCCAAAAGACAGCGAGTTCTGTATTTGATGATTCTTGACTTATTTGGTGGTACAGAATAGGAACTTAAAATTAGTTTTATTTCTATTTTAAAATCCTTATAAGCCTGATTACACAGGGGTTGATGAATATTATGACCCTATAAATTCCACCTACCTACAGGTGTAATTAGAACTCGTGGAACTTGCTTTTTTTTCAGCAAAACAAATAATTTTGCTCTGCTATACTTTATGTAGGTATGTAATTATTCAGCTTGTAAGAGATACATCTGTGAACCTATGCATTAACTAGCCACTCTTAGTTAAAAGTTAAAGTATAAAAGATGTTGCCTCTATTTCATGTCAAGCTCTATAGTTGCCAATCAATTTTTAAGGAACCGACAAGGCTAAGAAAATGAAAAACCATAAACGAATTTTGCTATCTATTTTATTAACCAGTTTATTCATTGCACATGCACCTGTAAGCAATGCTAATGGCAGCGAAGAAACTTATAATGAACAAGTTAAGACTAAAGCCCTTAGCGGCCTGGCCAATATTGGCACTAGTTTTCTTGAAATCCCTAAAAATATGATTAACATTAGCAACGACACCAATTTTGTTTGGGGTGTGCTCGGTGGCGCCCCTTATGGCGGTTTAATAATGGCAGGAAGAATGGTGTCTGGTCTTGCAGATCTGGCAACCTGTTTTATCCCAACAACACCGATTACAAATCCAGTGTATGTCTGGGATGATTTTGACAAGAATACTACTTTTGGTGATGGACTTCGTTTAGAAGATCGTTAGTTAACCAACATCGCTTAACTCTTGTTTTTCTAGTAACAGGCTGCTTAATTTATCGACCGTGAGTGGCCTGTTAAAGTAATACCCTTGCCCGAAGTCAGACTGATGTTTCTTTAAAAACATTAACTGGTCTCTGGTTTCAATTCCCTCTGCTACAATCTCCATATTCATTTTATGACCTAATACAATAACCGCTTGTACAATATTGGCATCATCAGGATCGGAAAACAGATTATCAACAAACGATTTATCTATTTTTAGCTTATCAATTGGAAAACGTTTAAGATAGCTGAGTGAAGAATAACCCGTCCCAAAATCATCAAGAGCCACAGAAACACCTACCAATTTGAGCTCTTGCAAAACTTTTGCAGCCCGATCGACATCTTTCATCATTACGCTCTCAGTTACTTCAACCATCAATATACCTTGCTTAATACTGTATTTATCAATAAATCCGGTGAACATCTGCACCAAATCTTTTTGTATAAATTGTCGCGGCGATAAATTCACAGCAACCTGGATTTCAGGTATTCCCTGCTCCCGCCAAGCCTGTAACTGCTGGCATACCGTTTCTACCAACCACTTTCCTATCGGAACAATCAACCCGGTATCTTCGGCTAACCCAATAAATTCATTTGGCAGAATAAGTCCCTTCTCGCTGTGTCGCCATCTTAATAAAGCCTCGGCACTAACAATTTGGTTAGTTTTTAAGTCAATTTGAGGCTGATAATGAATTTCAAAATCTCCTTGGGAAAGTGCGTCATGCATTTCTTTTTCCATTTCCAAACGTTTGCGAGCATTGTCATTGAATCCCTTGGAATAAAAACTGAAAGCATTTCGGCCACTATCTTTCACGTTGTACATGGCCACATCTGCGCGAGCCAACAATGTATCGGCAGTTTCTCCATCTTTTGGAAACAGACTAATACCAATACTGGGCGTAACGAAAACTTCCTGGTTAAATATATTGAAAGGTCGCGACGAATTTTGGATAATTTTTCCTGCTATCTCGGCAACGTATTCTTCATGATCCAAATTTTCCAACATAATAACAAATTCATCGCCTCCCCATCGCGCTGTGGTATCAACTTGTCTGACACTTTCCTGCAACCTTAAGGCTACTTCTTTAAGTAATAAATCGCCACCCGTATGACCTAAACCATCATTGACTTTTTTGAACCCGTCCAAATCGATGAATAAGATAGCAATATGTTTCCCAGATCGACTGGCCGCGACAATAGCTTGTTTAAGCCGATCATGCATCAGCACACGATTGGGCAATTCAGTCAACGAATCATGGGTAGCAATATGGGCCATACGCTGACTAATGTTCAACATTTCAGTAAAATCACTGATGCCATAGACAGTTCCAGAAATTTCTCCGGAACGATCATGTACCGGATTGGCTGATAATTGTACTGCATGTTTTTTTCCGGAGTCATCGATCAGGCATTCAATTTGGGTTTGATTATTAACATCTCCATGTACAGAATTTCGTGAAATCACGTTAAACAGTTGATTGCATTCTTCAGTTTTTTCTATAGCGAACACGTCTTCAAAACGCAGTCCTTGCGCTTTTGTCAACGAGTAGCCGGCCATATTTTCTGCGGCCGGATTCATAAATTCAATTTTACCTTGCTTATCTGTTGTTACTACGGCATCACCTATTGCTAATAAAGTAGCACTGGCTTGTTGTTTTTCTTCAAACAGCATTTGTGCAACGAATTTTAAATGTCTACTACTCCACAATAAATACCCTAGCAATAAAGCCAAAATGATTGATGCTGGCTCAAACCATAAATGATGAATTGCTAAAAGAAAACTGCTGATTGATATGCTAAGTAAAACAAAAACCAACGAGATCAAGGGCGTCTCTCTCTCAGGCAAGAAGCGGTAACAACAGAGAGGTAAAAATACCAGTAATGCTGTTAACAACAAAGCCCATGGCTTTTTTATTGGCACAATACTCTTTTCCAACAATAGCATATCCAGAACATTAGCATTGAACTCCACCCCGGACATTAATTCAGAACTGCTGGAAACTGACGTTGCAAACCGGGAGCCCAAACCAGTTGCATTCAATCCAACCAGGATATATTTAGCGTATAATTTTTTCCTCAGCTTTTCTGATCTTAAAACATCCACATACGATAAAGCTTGATAATGCCCTGCCGAACCTGAAAATGGAACACGTACATGTTGAGTAAAAGGACTAAAATTTTCTGATTGAAAATTGTTTTGCTTACGCCCATTTAAGGCTGACTCTTCCAAATCAGCAGAGCCTATATTCCTTAATGCTTTGGCAAATGCAGGGATATGAACAGCCTGGTTAATATTTGCTTGTAAGTACAGTCCTCGCGCCACACCTGCTTTGCTCAGATTAACATTAACATGGCCCAGAGATGCTGCAGCTTCAGCCAATTCTGGAATCGGTAATCTGACTTTTACATCTGAAACAACTCCGGCCATCTCTATTACACCAGGCAAAACCGTTCGCCCATTACCTCGAATAGCTTTTGCCAGACGTAAATCCGCTTCGGGTTCATTCTGGTCAGGGTCTAGAAAAAGAATGTCCAGGCCAACAGCACGCACCTCGGCCTTGGTTAATTTATCAATAAATTCTGCATGAATATCACGGGGCCATGGCCATCGCCCCAAACTTTCAAGGCTGCGGTCATCAATATTAACGACCACAATTTCAGAATTGGCATTTCTGGAAAAAAAGTTTGACTGATAATCGAAAACCATATCATTCCATTGTTGCAAACCACCAAACCATTGAATTCCTGTGGCCATCAAGGTCAGTAAAATGGCAAAAAGCAACGAATATGAGTGGCTGGATAAATATTTCATATACTGCTACAGTGCAAACAAAGCGAATAATGGTAAAAGCGCCAAAAACAAATACCAATCAAACCCTGGCACTTCGATAATCTGTGGTGCGCTAAAAGGGCCGATAAAGCCATCAGAGTCAATTGTTCGAATACGGATAAAATATTCACCACTTTCAGGTAAGGGCTCCTCTAGTATTGGTTCTTCCAGTTGTTTATCAATAACAAGCCGTGTAAATGCTTCATCTTTAGCCATCTGCATTTCGTATTTTTGTCCGGGCAAGCCTTTGCGAAAATTGAGAACCAAAGTATCATCCGTCATTTCAGGCGCTTCCATTTTCGGTGCTGGCGGTATTCGCCTCAACAACAGTGGATCACTAAAAGGCCCGTCACCATCCTGATCTATTGTCGCCATTCGCCAATAGTACTTGCCTATTTTCAATGGCTTTTCAATTGTTAAACTTGAATCCGTGCTACGACTGCTAGTGTCAACTAAAATCTCTGCAAAATCTTCAGTTTTGGAAATTTGTAAATGATAGCCTTTGGCTGCTTTATCCTGAGACCATTTGAAAGTTGGGGTTTCCTCAAGAACACCAGCTCCTGGCTTGGGTTCACCCATAAAGGGCGGTTCCGGACGGGCGTTAAGTTCAAACTGGAATTCCACATTTTCACCCTCCAGACCCTGTACATCAATACCACGCACCCGCATTTGATACTTGCCATCAGGTAGATCAATCGTTCTAATCATTGACGATGAAAAGGGTTTATTAAACAGTATATTATTGAACAAGGGTGTTTCTGCAACTTGCACCCGATATCCTTGGTTTTTAGGTAATTCGGGTAGTTTCAATTGAATAGGAACTCGTTCATATACTTTGGGAATGTCATCTATGGCAGGTGGCTCAAGTAACTTGATAGGCGGTTCCGGCTGGTGATCTGTGGCCGCGATAGTTCCAAAACCTTTGGGAATTAACCGTGTTATGTTACTACCGGATACAGATACTCCTCCTTCAAGTACTTCTGTATTAGATATTGCAGTTTCAGGATCTGAACTAATTCGGTAATTGGTACCGCGAACTGAAGTCACCGTAACTGGCGTGGCAATCTCAAAACGACTCGCCGATCCTTTTTTCGGTGCGACCTGGGTTTCCAGTCGACCTTTCTTAAGATATAAACGGGAATCGGTCATACCGGTATATTCATAAGCGCCAAGATATTGAACCTTCATTTCACTGTTTTCTTCAAGTGAAAGCCGGGTGCCATCTACAAATTCCAGAATCACTGATGAATTTTCCCCGGTTCGGATAGTATCTCCGACGATAACAAGCGCACCAGAAACCAATTTGGAAGGATCATTTGTTTTCTCTTCAATTAATTCCGCCTGGCCTTGCATACTCCGAACCCTGACCAGTATCGGAAAGCTTCGCAGCCAGTTAGCCGGAATTTTAATTTCTGTACCCGGCAACATTTGCCATGGATCTTTAATATTATTTAGCTCTTGAACTTTTTTTACATAAGAGACATCTTTGAGATGATCGACGGTCAAATCCCAAAGATTATCACCCTCTTTGACTGAATAAATCCAAACATCTGAAAATACTATCGGTGAAACTGTAGCAAGAAATAGACAAACACCTAAAATGATGGGACGTGAAAAGCGAAAGGGGGTATTCATTCTTAGATAGACAACCTTATTGATTAATATTTGAAGCGTGACACCATAAAAAACATTTAATAATTAATAGTTTACCTTTGTAAAATAAATAACTAAGCACCCTTAATTTTAGGTGCCTAATTTCCACACATTTTTTATTGCTTCTCTAGCGTCTAAGTTTAGCAGGTACTAAAACAAACGCAATATTTTTGAAATACATCACAAACATTAAGGAAGCATTAAGTATTGAAAATAATTAATTGAACATTGTTTAATTTAGTTATATAATTGTGCAGCCTTTAAGATAAACATCTTAATGCTGAACAGAGAAATCAATATGCTGAAAAAAACATTACACTTCCTGCTATCCCTTATTTTTCGGGTTGAAGTAAAAGGGCTGGAACACTACCTAGCGGCAGGTAAGAGAGTGTTAATCGTTGCCAACCACACCTCTTTTCTTGACCCATTACTACTAGGCGTGTTTTTACCGGATGATATTACCTTTGCTATCAATACCCACATTTCGCGATCACCCTGGATTAAACCTTTTCTTCGTCTATCTACAGTCTTTGTTCTGAACCCAACCCAACCACTATCACTTAAATCATTGATCCATCATTTAAAAAAAGATAAAAAAACTGTTATTTTCCCCGAAGGCCGTATCACCGTCACAGGTTCGCTAATGAAAATTTATGATGGTACCGGCATGGTTGTTGATAAAGCAGGCGCAACCATCCTGCCCATTCGCATTGATGGCGGCGAATATACTTATTTCTCCCGATTAAAAAAAGTGGTTCGCCGAAGACTGTTCCCCAAAATCACTATTACTATTCACCCTCCCACCCAAGTTACCATTCCTGATCAGCTGAGAGGCAAAAAACGACGTCAATACAGTGGCCGAATTCTGTCTGATATTATGACTAACATGGTGTTTGCAACCAGCCATTATCAACAAACTATTTTTTCCAAATTACTAGAGGCGCGAACTATCCATGGTGGCAAACATATTATTGCAGATGACCTTGATCGTACACCGCTTTCGTATAACACTCTCATCACCCGAACTATTGCTATTGGCAACGCCTTAAAAAAAATCAGCGTGTCTGGTGAAAATTTAGGCGTGTTATTACCAAATTCCACAAAAACATTGAATGTTGTACTGGGCATTCAACTCTATGACAGAGTTCCTGCCATGCTAAATTATTCAATCGGTTATTCGGGTATGCTATCGGCGTGCAAGACTGCAGAAATTAAAACTGTTTTAACTTCTAGACGTTTCATTGAGCTTGGCAAATTGACTGAAGAAGTAGAACAATTAAGTCAGCAGGTAAATCTGGTCTATCTGGAAGATTTAGCCAGCAAAATAACCTTGCTTGATAAGCTAAAAGCTGCTTTTGAATGCAGAACTGCCGATTCTTGGTACCACAAAACACCAAACGACCCTCATCAACCTGCGGTTATATTGTTCACCTCTGGCACTGAAGGGCTACCAAAAGGCGTGGTACTTTCCCATCAAAACATTTTGGCAAATCAGGAACAGGTCGCTGCCAGGATCAATGTTAATGCTCAGGATGTGGTATTAAATTTCTTGCCTATGTTCCATTCTTTTGGTTTTACTGTTGGCACCCTACTTCCGATAATGCAAGGAATGACCACCTTCTTTTACCCTTCACCGCTACATTATAGTGTTATCCCAGAAATTGCCTATGAAAAAGGCGCTACCATTATGTTTGGCACCAATACTTTTCTGGCTGCATATGGCAAAAAAGCTCATCCTTACGATTTTCATAAAATTCGCTACATCATAGCGGGCGCCGAAAAACTGCAAGATAATGTCCGCAAACTTTGGTCAGAAAAATTTGGTATCCGAATTCTTGAGGGTTATGGCGCAACCGAAACCAGTCCGGTTGCGTCAGTCAATACGCCGATTGACAGTAAAATAGGTTCAGTTGGCCGGTTAATGCCCAGCATGAAGTACCGCCTGGAAGCTGTTCCGGGCATTAAAGATGCAAGTAAACTGCATCTATCTGGGCCAAATATCATGTTAGGTTATTTATTAGCTGACAACCCCGGAAAGCTAGTGCCACCTGAATCAACTTATGGAAAAGGCTGGTATGATACCGGAGACATTGTCAACATCGATGAGGAAGGCTATATCAGTATTCGAGGCCGAAGTAAGCGCTTTGCCAAAATCAGTGGTGAAATGATTTCATTGGCCGCTACTGAACAGATCATCACTGATATCTGGCCGGATGGCCAACATGCGATAATCAGCCTGCCCGATGAAAGAAAAGGCGAGAAATTAGTGCTGGTAACCACTCAAAAAAATGTAACCACCCAAAAGCTTATGGCCGAAGCTAAAGGTGTAACAGCAATTAATCTACCCAGAAAATTTGTGGAAGTAGATAAACTGCCGGTAATGGCAACGGGTAAAACTAATTATATTGAGGTGACTGAATTGGTAAAACAAAAACTAGCTTAAACCGAAATGAACAGAAAAATTTACCTCCTGCTGGCTTGCCAATTTTTATCAGCTTTTGCTGATAATGCTATCTTGTTTACGGTTATTGCCATCGTCATGCAATCCCAGCAACTGGCTGGCTGGTATATTCCTGCCTTGCAAAGCGTCTTTCTGATTGCTTTTGTTATCTTGGCTCCTTGGGTAGGTGCCATTGCTGATCAGCATGCTAAATCCCGGGTGTTATTAACTGCTAATTTAATAAAGGCACTCGGCGCGGCTCTATTACTGATTAATATTGAGCCTTTGATCGCTTATACGGTTGTTGGAATCGGAGCAGCAATTTTCAGTCCAGCTAAATATGGCATTTTGCCCGAATTAGCAGGCACTGACTTACTGGTTAAAGCCAATAGTTGGATAGAAGGCTCTACTATACTGGCAATCTTATTGGGAATGGCCATAGGTGCGCAAATCGCTGATTACTCGATACCTTTGGCCTTGAGCTTCACCGTTGTTTTATTCCTGGTTTCTGCAGCGACAGCATTACTTTTACCTACCCAAATCAGCAAAAAAACCAGCCAAGGTTCGCAGGTCTTTCATTTTTACCAGCAAATAAAACAATTTTTAGTCACTCCACGCTCACGCTTTGCTATCCTTGGCGGTTCATTATTCTGGGCTTCCGCAGCTACTCTAAGGGTCATTATTGTCGCCTGGGCGCCACTTGTCTTATATGTAAAAAATGCCACCGAAATTGCAAATTTAACACTGTTCCTGGCCGTGGGAATTATTGTAGGTTCTGCTTTGGTTCCACGCATTATCCCTCTGGAACATCTGCGTAGAGTCCGCTTTCCAGCTGCGCTAATGGCGATATTTATCATCTTGCTGGGTTTTACTGATTCGCTTTGGCCTTCGCGAAGCGTATTATTTATCATTGGCACAGCAGGCGGTATGGTTATTGTGCCAATCAATGCTGCATTACAAGAACTAGGGCATCAAAGCATAGGCAGCGGAGGAGCAGTGGCCTTGCAAAATTTTTTCCAGAATGTTGCGATGCTGATCTCGGTAGGAATTTATACCTTCGCTACAACACAAAACACCAGTCCGGTCACTGCAATGCTAGTTTTAGGTGGCTGTTTATTTATTGCTACACTGATGATTTCGGTACGCTTGCCCAACCCCGAATAAAATTTTCGACTAGCAAAACGATATTATTTTCTACTTTTTTTACACCGACCGCATCAAGGGTTCCAGTCAAGGACAACACACAAATACCGTGAACTCCACTCCAAAGAGCTCTTGCCGCAGATTGAATATCTGATTGATCAGGCTCAGGAGCAAGCTGCCCTAGCAGCTTCTCAACCTTGACGAAAGCTTGGTCGATCTTTGCCTGATACCAGTCAGGTGTTTTTTCATGATCGGGTAAGCGATGCTCAAAAATCATACTCCAAAGATTATAATTTTCATTGGCAAATTGCAGATAACTTTTGGCTAACTTCAAAATTTTTTCTTGTGGTGCACATTCCGGCAAATGTTCACCCAACTGATCAGCGAGCCCATCCAGAGTTCGTGCCTTTACATGCATAATTAAATCACCCATATTGGTGAATACCATGTAGATAGAACCAACCGTATAGCCAATTTCAAGGGCAACTTTGCGCACTTTCAGTGCAGCAAATCCTTCACTAATAACAATGGCTTCTGCCGCATCCAGCACCATTGTCTTTATTTCTTCGAGACTATGTTCACTTCTCCTTGCCATTTTTATGTCTTTTTCCTGAAATTACTATGATCGGAACTACTCATAAAATTTTTTATTGCTAGTTTACTAACTCGTATGGTCTATATATACTCGGATGCGGTTTTCTATCGGTTGCTTTTGGCCGATAGCTGCGTTGCTGAAATAGTTGCGTAGCCTGCTATGCGCCCACTTCAGCGCCTTGCTATCGACAAAAATCAACTCGCTATAAAATCCGCATCCGTGACCGCGCGAAGTATAGTTATGGGATAAAATAGCAGTAAGCTGAGTAACAAACTTTATTTTATCTTTTCTGAGTCGTATTATCTCCTTTATGAACATACACCAGCAACAGCTTAATGAATATTTCCTCACTTTACTTAATCCAGATCAGTTTAATGACTATTGTCCAAACGGTTTACAAATTGAAGGTAGCGAACAAATCAATAAAATTGCATTTGCGGTTTCTGCAACCAAAGATTCAATCACTCAAGCAATACATCAACAAGCCGACACATTAGTGGTTCATCATGGCTTGTTTTGGAAATTTCATGGACCGCGGACTTTAACAGGAGCTTTTGGTAAAAGGGTTCGTCCCTTAGTGATAAACAATATCAATCTGTTTGCCTACCACCTGCCACTGGATGCACACCCTGAGATAGGTAATGCGGCCACACTTGGCTACAGACTTGATTTACTGCAACAGCAACCCTTTGGTGACTATAAGGGCTCACCGACTGGTGTGAAGGGCTTACTAACCACTCCGGTTCCGGCTGAACAACTGGCTAATAAACTGGAATCTATTCTGCAACATACTATTATTTTAGCTTCGCCAGACAAACAGCATT
>VAPK010105209.1_pt1 | contig 13256 bp, 14 predicted proteins | sample 3395031 | NCBI WGS metagenome assembly VAPK01 (sample SAMN08290443, study PRJNA428436) | hydrothermal vent metagenome | isolation source: Deep-sea hydrothermal vent chimney 1 | place: Pacific Ocean: Juan De Fuca Ridge | reverse complement strand
GTCCATTAACCAGAGCCATGACAAGTGAGTAAACAAAGTCATACCGGCAAAAAATATCGCCAGTAATAACAGCGTTGCTCCAATGATATTGAAACCCTGCTCCATTTTGCCACCCAATATTTCACCTAAAATTCCTCCGGCATTAACCGGTAACGGACTCACAATATAGGCATCATGCATACTGGCTAATGCACAACCAGCGAACAACGTCAGAACAAAACCCAGTGCACGTAGCGCGATACCGCGTTTATCAAACACATGCTCTTTTTGTCGATCTCGATAAATGAGTAAACCGGAATACGCCACCATAATTGGAAAAAGATAAGCGAGGTAACCAAACAGCGAAAAGAAAATATCTGAAATTAGCGCACCACTTGGCCCACCTAAATTGGCGATATCTTTTTGACCTGCAAGGCCACTATGTGACCAACCAGGATCAGATGCGTCATAAGAATAGAGTGCCAGGAAGAAATACAGAGCCGTAAATCCAAATATAAATAACGCGCCCTCTTTCAGCCCGCGGGTTATATGACTTGCGAGTGGCTTATTATTTGTGGTGGTTTGTCTTGCTTGTGCCAAGTTATAACTTCTTTAATTAATATGGGTTAATTTATATTATAGGAATATGCTATAAGTTATTAATATTATTAGATTATTTACATTTTCAAATAAATGCAAGCTTCAATTAGCAATACAGCAAATAGTTTACCGAAAAAGTCGACTGAATGCGTCGATATGGACGTGTTTTAGAGCAATGTTGGCAAAATTATGTTTCCATTTTGCAAATTAAGACCACTCTCTAACGCAGTATTAGACTGCCAATTCGTTTCGCAGAGTTGTAATACATAAGGTAATAAAACCGCTGATAAAGCCTGTGTAGAAGTGCGAGGCACGGCTCCGGGCATATTTGTAACACCAAAGTGAATTACATCCTCCCAAACAAAGGTGGGATTGTCATACGTAGTCGGCCGTGTTGTTTCAATACATCCTCCCTGATCAACTGAAATATCGATAATGACACTGCCCGCTTTCATTGATTTGACCAGATCTGCTGAAACTAAATGAGGCGCCCTGGCTCCGGGAATCAAAACCGCACCAATTAATAAATCTGCTTGCAAAACGGCTTTTTCAATATCCTGCTCTAAAGGCAGTCGAGCGGTCACATTTTGACCAATGGCTTCAAGCTGAACTTGTTTATCATGATTGGGATCAAAAACAAGCACATTTGCACCTAAAGCAGATGCAATTTGAGTGGCACCTGAGCCAGCGATGCCCCCACCCAATATAACCACTTGTCCTTTTTCAGTTGCTATCCCCCCCCCTAATAAAATTCCTCTACCGCCTTGGGGTTGATGTAACAAATGAGTGCCAACCTGTACCGCAATACGCCCTGCTATATCACTCATGGGCGCTAAAAGTGGCAATTTTTTGTTAACCGTCACCGTTTCAAAGGCGACAGCCGTTAAGCCAATATTTAGTAACTCATTGGTTAACTCGGGAGCAGCAGCCAGGTGTAAAAAAGAAAAAAGAATGTGATCCTTTCGTAAATATTTAAATTCTGCTTCCTGAGGTTCTTTAACTTTAACAACGAGTTCAGCACTGTCATAAACCGCTTTAGCTGAACCAAGCAATGTTGCACCTGCTTCTGAATATTCCTTATCAGAATAACCACTTAATAAACCCGCCTTTTGTTCTACAAAAACCTGATGATCCTGTTTTACCAGTTCCCTGATGGCCACAGGGGTTAATGCAATACGACCTTCCAGTACTTTTATCTCACGCGGTACACCAATTTTCATATTCGACCTTTACGCCTTAGTTCGCTTTACGTAACATACTATACGAGACCGTTGCACGAATGTTACGAAGCCAGATAATCACGTATACCCTCCATAATATTTCTATGAGGGGCACGACGAAAACTTTTCAAAATGCTCATGTACTTATTGTACATTCCGCTTTTTCATCAGTTTTGCCTTATTCTCTATCTTCTCGCTATCCATGCAAAGCTCTCTACAAAACTTTTTGACCATTTTGTTGCCATATTGTTTCCTGCTGAGATAATCGAATCTTGGCTGTATTTAAATTGATAAGTATTTCTGGAGTCTAGTTCATGAGTGAAACAAAACATTGTCGAGTATTAATAATCGGTTCTGGCCCTGCAGGTTATACCGCTGCGGTCTATGCTGCTCGAGCCAACTTAAAACCTGTGTTAATTACAGGAATGGAACAAGGTGGACAGCTCATGACCACCACAGAAGTGGACAACTGGCCCGGTGATGTTGAAGGTTTGCAAGGCCCTGCCTTAATGGAACGTATGAAAGAGCATGCTGAACGCTTCAATACAGAAATGATATTCGACACCATCAATAAAGCAGACTTAAGCAAGCGTCCTTTTACCTTAACCGGTGACAATGGTGTTTATACCTGTGATGCCTTAATTTTAGCAACGGGTGCTTCTGCAATGTACCTGGGACTAGAGTCTGAAGAAGCCTTTAAAGGTCGTGGTGTTTCAGGTTGTGCCACTTGTGACGGTTTCTTTTACAGAGGAAAGGATGTTGCGGTTGTTGGTGGTGGAAATACGGCTGTTGAAGAAGCGTTGTACCTCTCAAATATTGCCTCACACGTTACTGTTATTCATCGTCGTGACAAATTCAGCTCAGAGAAAATTTTATCTCAACAACTTATTGAAAAAGCAAAAAATGGAAACGTCACTATCGAATGGAATTCTGAGCTTGATGAAGTATTGGGTGATGCAACAGGTGTTACCGGTGCTCGACTGAAAAACCGTGAAGATGGCAGCACTAAAGATATAGAACTCATGGGTGTCTTCATTGCCATAGGTCATAAACCTAATACCGGTATTTTTGAAGGCCAACTTGAGATGGACCATGGCTATTTAAATACAAAAGGCGGCCGGGAAGCTAACTCAACCATGACCAGTGTCGAGGGTGTTTTTGCTGCAGGTGATGTTGCGGATCATGTTTATCGTCAGGCAATTACCTCTGCCGGTGCAGGTTGTATGGCAGCGTTGGATGCTGAGCGTTTCCTTGACAATAATGAATAAAGTCAAACTTAACTTTCTGCATAAAATTTGACTCATTCAAGCGTGCTTCTCTTTTTAGAAGTGCGCTTTTTTATGCGCTATAAAATTTATTATATTAAGCCAGCCCCATATAGGAGCTTTAAAATATAAATGGTATGCTCAAATTATTGATGGAACGAGAAGAGACTAAATGGCTGAAAACAATAAAAATAATCTGGAATTAAAACACAGTATTGGCGATACACTGCAACTTCAATTCAAACCGGGGAATGAGGAAGATCGTTATTACGTAAAACTCATTGGTTTTTTAGATGGAAAAAGTATCCTGGTCACCACTCCAAGGGAACATGGTTCTGCTTTACGCATCAATAATGATCAGGAATTTATTGTAAGACTGTTAAGTGGTAACTCCGCAAAAGGATTTAATGCAACAGCTATTCACGTTACATCACATCCCTACCCTCACATGCACCTCACTTATCCTACGCAACTTGAATCTATTACTGTTCGAAAAGCAGAGCGCATTGAATGTAAACTTATTGTCTCTGTACAAAATGAAGAACAAGGGAAATCTTTTCCTGAAGGTAAAAGTGCCGCGATGAAAAACCTCAGTACAGTAGGCGCACAATTGACAACAAATGATACTATAGGTGAAATAGGTGAAAAAATATCAATCCACTGTAAAGTTACCGTTGCTGAGATAGAACAATACCTGAATATATTTGGAATAATAAGACGCATTACCGAAAAAGAAAATGGTAATAGCAGTGAAGAAAAGTACGAATATGGAATTGAATTTATCGTCCCTGATGTTCAGGATAAACTGCTATTGCATGGTTTCATTTATGAACAAATGCTAAATATTTCTATCTGATACAATCATATCCAAAATAGAGATGCATTTTCTCATTTCCTTAAATGAACCTTAAAATAAAAACCATTGAGTCACTGCATGCAGTTTCAGCAAGTGAATGGAATACACTGGCGGGAAAGCAATACCCTTTCGTGCAATATGAATTTCTTATTGCTTTGGAAAATAATGGTGCAGTTGGAAAAGAATTTGGCTGGTTAACAAATTTTTTTTTAGCTTATGAAAATGAGAAACTGGTTGGCGCTTTACCACTTTATATAAAGTTTAATTCCTACGGTGAGTTTGTCTTTGACTGGGCATGGGCAGATGCTTACCAGCAAAACCACATTCGCTATTACCCTAAACTGGTCACTGCCATCCCTTACACACCTGCGACAGGCCCCCGGCTTCTTATTGCAGATGATGCTCCGTATCAGGAGATTGCTGACGCGCTCATTAAATCTGTATTAGAGTTTGCAAAAAAATCGCAAATGTCCTCTTTTCACTGTTTATTTACCAATGCGAAAGATACAGAATATTTTAACAACCACCCTCATTTTATAATGCGTCTGGGCTGCCAGTTTCACTGGAGCAATAATCATTACACAAGTTTTACAGATTACCTTGATAAATTAACTTCAAAAAAACGAAAACAAATTAAACGTGAACGTCGTATTGTTAAAGAACAGGCAATAGAATTTGAAATATTAAACGGCCTCGAGGCAACTGATTTTCACTGGGATACTTATCATCGTTTTTATGAAAACACCTTTGAACGTAAAAGTGGTATGCCGACCTTATCGAAAAAGTTTTTTAAAGAAATAGCCCGGACTATGCCTGAAAATATTGTCTTAGTACTGGCAAAATATCAAGGTGAATATGTTGCCAGTGCATTTAACCTTAAAGGTTCAGATACTTTATATGGTCGTCACTGGGGTTGTAGTGAAAATTTCGACAACTTGCACTTTGAAGCCTGTTACTACCAGGGTCTGGAATACTGTATTAATAATGACATAAAATATTTTGAACCCGGTGCACAGGGCGAACACAAAATTGCGCGTGGTTTTATGCCAACAAAAACATGGTCTGCGCACTGGATAGCACACCCGCAATTCCGTGAAAGCATTTCAAACTTTCTTTCTCATGAAACACAGGGTATGTTGCATTATATTGATGAACTCAACGAACATAGTCCATTTAAAAAAGTCATATGACTGCACCCTACATACTTGATAATGAAAACAGCTCTCTTTTCCCTGATGTGGAATTAGCTTTAACTGAACCCGATGGCTTATTAGCTGTGGGCGGTGACTTATCAGTCAAACGTTTAATAGCCGCTTATCAACAAGGTATTTTTCCCTGGTACAGTGAAGGACAACCTATACTCTGGTGGTCACCCGATCCACGTATGGTGTTAAAACCCGCTGAAATTAAAGTATCACGCAGTTTAGCGAAAACGATACGCAAACAAGATGTTCAAATTACTTTTGATCAAAATTTTAAAGATGTTATTTCTGCTTGCTCTGAATCAAGACTGGAAAAAGGTAAACGACAGGATGAAACCTGGATTCTGGATGACATGATCGAAGCATATATTAAATTACATGAAACTGGTTATGCACACAGCGTTGAATGCTGGCAGGATGGTCAACTGGTTGGCGGTTTATACGGTATAGCGATTGGCAAAGTATTTTTTGGTGAGTCTATGTTTACGCGCATATCCGATGCTTCAAAAATCGCCTTTGTGTTTTTAGCGAATCAGTTAGAACAATGGAATTTTAAACTGATCGATTGCCAGGTTTATACTTCACACCTGGAAAGCCTGGGTGCAACAATGATACCTCGGCAACAATTTTTATCGTTGATACAACAATATACGATCATTAATAATGAAAATACAAAATGGCAGGTAGATCCTGATTTAACTAATTATGTTATTAACCATATTGCAAATAAAACCAATGTGGGAAATATAACGTGAGTGATGACGATATCGCAGCGCTCGATGAAATTGGTTTTCGTGTGACACCGGAACATGAATGCAGTTATCTTAATGATAAAGAAGCCACTACTCTCTTTGTCGATCCAAACTATCCCATTGTCATGAAACAATATAGTCAGTTAGCGAAACTTGGCTTCAGGCGCAGTGGTTCAAATATTTATCGTCCACATTGTAGTGACTGCGGTTTGTGTATTCCTGTCCGTATACCTGCCGATGAATTCAAACCCAACCGAAGTCAACGCCGAAATAAAACATTAAATAAAGATATCGTTGTCAGTGTTAAAGATGCCCAGTTTATTGATGAGCATTACGAGTTATATCGCCACTATATGAAAGGTCGTCATGCCGGCGGTGGTATGGATAAAGATGAACCCGATAGTTATGAAACATTAATTAAAGCAGACTGGAGTTTATCAAGACTTCTTGAATTCAGACTGCAAAACAAATTGATGATGGTTGCAGTCATTGATTGTTTTGATGATGGTATCTCTGCTGTATATACTTTTTTTGATCCTGAATATTCAAACCGTGGATTAGGAGTATTTGGTATTTTATCTGAAATTGATTATGTTCAATCGCTTAAACTTGATTGGCTTTATCTGGGTTATTGGAACCCAAAAACAAATAAGATGTCATACAAGAGTAATTACCAGCCTATGGAGTTTTTTGATGGTCAGGAATGGCAGTGGTTAAAAAAAATACAATGAGACACTTTTCTCAAAATTGTCTTTTTTTTGACTATTTAACAATATTGTCACAAATATAAGCTACATTTATTAAAACAGGGAGAAAAACAGCCGATATATAAATCAATGCAGTAATAAACCCAATTTATTCTGCAATGTTAACCTAGCAACCATCCTCTAAAGGATGACCGGAGGTTCACCATGTTAAGCTTCCTTTATCACCTGGCCCATGACTTTGAACTCAGTCACGGCTATCGAGCAAATTTACTCTATATTAACCTGCGTCATTATGATGCGTTACGTGAAGAATTAGCTGAAATTAATGATCTGGACAAGCTAACTCAGTTTCTGGGTATGGAACTCGTCTTTTCAGAAGAAGCAACGCACCCGCATGTCGTATGGCAACCTATTGAGTGGACTAAAATCACCGCTTAAATTAGAAAAACCGGATTATTTTCACGCTAAAGCAATCAGCCTTTGATGTTTGGGTCTGATTCAGGCATTATTGCGCCTGAATTTTTAACCCGTGGCTTAGAAAATTAGATGGCGAAAGAAGAACATATTGAAATGGAAGGCACCGTAATTGATACGATGCCTAATACAACATTTAAAGTTGAGCTGGAAAATGGTCACGTGGTTACTGCACACATTTCCGGGAAAATGCGTAAAAACTACATTCGTATTTTGACTGGCGATAAAGTAACGGTTCAGTTAACGCCATACGATTTAAGCAAAGGTCGAATCGTTTTCCGCGGAAGATAAAACTTTATATGAACTTGCAGGTGGGCTCTCGTAGTGCCCCACATCAAGAATAATCGAGAGGGTATCAGGCTGACGCGGTGTAGATAGATACATCAATACTCGTTCTCAAAAAATGCCATTTTTAACGAAGAGTTATGTGACTCCAATAATGCCGCACCGTCGGCCTGAAAAGCCGACTTACGCAACATCCAGGCTTTTCACATTATTTCCTGGTTAAGCATCCAACTTCGCAGGTAAATTCTTACTCTGCACATCAAACACTAACCCATCATCTTTCACTGTAACGGTGACTTGACCACCTTTTGCCAAACTTCCAAAGAGTAAATCTTCCGCAAGTGGTTTTTTCAGCTTCTCCTGAATCACCCGCATCATCGGGCGTGCTCCCATAACCGGATCATATCCCTTAATAGCCAGCCAGGTTCGTACTTCATCATCAATAGTGAGCGATACGCCTTTTTCTTCGAGTTGATGTTCAAATTCAAAAATAAACTTATCGACAACTTGTGCGATCATATCCTGACCAAGCTGTTTGAACTGAATAATGCCATCTAGACGATTTCTAAATTCTGGCGAGAAGGTTTTTTTAATAGATTCCATACCATCAGAAGAATGGTCTTGCGACGAAAAGCCCATCGAAGAGCGACTTAACTGCTCGGCACCGGCATTGGTGGTCATAATAATCGTGATATTGCGGAAATCCGCTTTACGACCATTGTTATCCGTTAATGTACCGTGATCCATCACTTGAAGTAATAAATTAAAGACTTCGGGGTGGGCTTTTTCAATTTCATCAAGCAATAAAACAGCATGAGGATGTTTATTGATTTCTTCAGTGAGTAAACCACCCTGGTCATAACCAACATAACCCGGAGGCGCACCAATTAAGCGCGATACGGTATGACGTTCCATGTATTCCGACATATCAAAGCGTATCAACTCGATACCCATGATACGCGCTAGCTGGCGAGTCACTTCAGTTTTACCTACCCCCGTCGGCCCGGCAAACAAGAATGAACCAATCGGTTTATCTTCATTCCCTAAACCTGCACGTGAGAGCTTAATCGCGGTTGCTAAGCTATCAATGGCTTCATCCTGCCCGAAAATTACCAGCTTGAGGTCACGTTCAAGATTTTTCAGGGTATCCATATCATCGTTAGAAACCGTTTTTGGTGGGATACGGGCAATTTTTGCCACTATGGTTTCAATCTCTTTAATACCAATTGTTTTCTTGCGCTTGGAGGCAGGCTGTAATTGCTGATAAGCCCCGGCTTCATCGATAACATCAATTGCCTTATCGGGTAGATGACGGTCATTGATGTAGCGTTCAGCTAACTCAGCAGCACCACGTAACGCTGGTTGCGTATATTTAACATCATGATGCTGTTCAAATCGGCTCTTTAAGCCTTGCAGGATCTGCACACATTCTTCAACCGTCGGTTCAGGTACATCTATTTTCTGGAAACGGCGTGCCAGAGCACGATCCTTCTCAAAAATACCGCGATATTCCTGATAAGTGGTCGAACCAATACATTTTATTTCGCCATTAGATAAAACAGGTTTAATTAAGTTTGATGCATCCATGGCGCCACCGGATGCTGCACCGGCACCAATAATGGTGTGAATTTCATCAATAAACAAAATGGCATCAGGTTCTTTTTTAAGCTGTGTCATCACGCCTTTAAAGCGTTTTTCAAAATCACCACGGTATTTTGTACCCGCAAGCAAGGCCCCGAGATCAAGCGAATAAATAATGGCATCTTTAATAATGTCAGGCACATCATTTTCAACAATTCGTTTAGCCAGCCCTTCTGCTAATGCTGTTTTACCGACACCGGCTTCACCAACAAACAAAGGGTTATTTTTACGACGACGGCATAACACTTGAATAGTACGTTCAACTTCTTCAGATCTGCCAATCAACGGATCAATTTTTCCAGCTTCAGCCAGTTCGTTTAAGTTTGTCGTATATTGGGTTAAAGGGTTTTGTGCTGCCGCTTCTTTTTCGTCTTCAGACAACTCGATATCTTCATCTATTTCTTCATCGGAAGATAATCGATTAATACCATGAGAAAGGTAGTTCACCACTTCAAGGCGACTAATATCCTGTTTTTTGAGAAAGAAAACAGCTTGTGATTCCTGTTCACTAAAAATAGCAACCAGTACATTTGCCGCAGAAACTTCCTGTTTTCCTGAAGATTGAACATGAAATACTGCGCGTTGTAATACACGCTGAAAACCCAGTGTAGGTTGAGTATCCCGTTCGTCATTCAGTGGCAGCAAAGGCACGGTTTCCTGCAAAAAGGTATCGAGCTCTGTTTTTAACGCCGGAATATCTGCCCCACATGCTAATAGAATTTCGCGTGAAATATTATTATCCAGTAATGCTAACAATAAATGTTCAACTGTCATGAATTCATGGTTATTACCACGTGCTTCACGAAAAGCCTGGTTTAATGTTTGCTCTAGTTCTTTGTCCAGCATCTTAATATAGCCTTTGTATTTATGAATCGGTTTCCAATGTGCATAACAATGGATGTTGATTCTGTCTCGAATAGTCGTTTACCAGTTCAACTTTTGTTTCTGCTATATCACGAGTATAGACGCCACAGACACCTTTGCCTTTGGTATGTACATTTAACATGACATTTTGTGCTTTTTCATGAGGCAGGTTAAAGAAAGCCTGCAATATGTGCACCACAAAATCCATTGGTGTGTAATCGTCGTTAAGAATAATCACCTTATACATAGGTGGTTTCTTTAGCTTGGGTTTTGCTTCTTCAACCGCTACGCCATCATCGAACCCGTCATCGGGAATTTGTTGTAACTCTTTGCTCATAACTTAAATTCTAACTGATTAGACCTTTTTTTGTGATCACTGTTTCAAAATGATGAATAAAATTTGTGCATAATGTGAAAAATTGTCTATATTTGTTTTGATAATCGTATTTTCAATATGGTGAGTAGTTATTTCACATTTATTGTGGATATTCACACAAACCTTCATTGGAATGTATGGGATCAAATGATGTTTTTCAATGACACGGAGGCTAGGAAGCAATGTCTAGAGGTACGGTAAAGTGGTTCAGTAATAGTAAAGGTTACGGGTTTATTTCACCGACTGAAGGAGGCGAGGATATTTTCGCGCATTTTTCGGTGATTACTATGGAAGGGTATAAAACCCTGAAAAAAGGACAAGTTGTTGAGTATGAAGTTATTGCGGGTCCTAAAGGCCAGCAAGCTACTGAAATTAAATTAGGTGATATTCCTGAGCACGAAATCAGCAGCACTCAGCACTAAACCTTTTATTAAAATCTATAAATACCTCGCCAAATTATTGGCCGAGGTACATTTTTGTCTTGAATATACAAAACAAGAACAAGATCAAAAAATATCACAACAGAGTCGCAAAGAACGCAGAGGAAAATAATATGAAATTGCAATAAGTAAAAACTCTGCGATCTTTGCGTCTCTGCGGTAAAAATATATTCATAATTAGCGTAACATCTGCTGATGTCCCTGATTCTCTTCAATAAACCCTACGGCGTTATCAGCCAGTTCAGTGAACATGAAAAGCACACCTCTCTCGCAGAATTCATCACAGAAAAAGGCTTTTATCCCGCAGGTCGGCTCGATCATGATAGCGAAGGTTTATTAATCCTCACAGACGAAGGCAAAATCCAGCATTGCTTAAGCCATCCCAAACATAAACAACCAAAAACATACCGGGTTCAGGTTGATGGTGAGATAACGGATGCAGCACTCAGTGAACTTGAAAATGGCGTTACCTTAAAAGACGGTCTAACCCTGCCCGCAAAAGCGAAAAAAATAGATGAGCCCACATTATGGCCACGTAATCCACCTGTCCGTTATCGCGCAGAAATCCCGACTTCATGGTGTGAATTAACCATTACCGAAGGCAAGAATCGCCAGGTACGTAGAATGACAGCTGCAGTTGGTTTCCCTACTCTACGTCTGGTACGTTATTCCATTGGTGAGTTTACAATAGATGGCTTATCACCCGGAGAATGGCGTAAAATCCCGACTCCACAACAACTTACACAGCAAGCAGATGCAATTAAATTACTGGGCACCCCACGTCACCGTCGCAGCCATCATTCAACACGAAGGAAAGTTTCTTCTGGTCGAGGAAAACGTTCTTGATAAAGATAACAGCACGGCAAAAAAAGTTATTAACCAACCTGCCGGTCATTTGGAAAATAATGAATCTTTGATTGAAGCTGTTATCCGGGAAACGTTAGAAGAAACACGCTGGGAATTTTCTCCTTCATATATCAGTGGCATCTACCGCTGGGTGCATGATAATGGTGAAACTTATTTACGTATCTGTTTTACAGGTAAAGTAAAAAATGAAAATACTAAGTTACATTTAGATACAGGAATTGAACGTGCTATATGGTTAACAGAAAAAGAAATTAGAGAGCATGCAAGTTTACGCAGCCCATTAGTCATAAAGTCAATTGAAGATTATATCGCCGGACAAAAATATCCTTTATCTTTAATTCAAGATATAAATTAAATAATATGAATTTAAAACAAGACTCAAATATATTTGTTGGTATGTCAGGTGGTGTTGATTCATCTGTCGCGGCATTGCTTTTAAAGCAACAAGGTTTTTCTGTGCACGGTCTTTTCATGAAGAACTGGGAAGGTGATGATGAAGACGGCTATTGTGCGGCTGAAGAAGATTTGAGTGATGCGCAAAAAGTTTGTGATACGTTAAAAATTCCTCTGCAAGGCGTTAATTTTTCTGATCAATATTGGGATCGTGTATTTGAATATTTTTTACAGGAATATGCTGCAGGTAGAACACCTAACCCCGATATTCTTTGTAATAAAGAAATAAAATTTAAAGCATTTTTAGATTATGCCATTTCGCAAGGTGCTGAAAAAATTGCCACGGGGCATTACGCTCGTATCCGTTTTGAAGATGGTGTTTATAAGCTCATTAAAGGCATCGACAATAATAAAGACCAAACCTATTTTTTATATACTTTAGGACAAGAACAACTTTCTAAAAGTCTGTTCCCGATTGGTGAGTTAGAAAAACCGGAAGTCCGTCGACTCGCTGAAGAAAACAACCTGATAACTTTTAATAAAAAAGACAGCACCGGAATTTGTTTTATTGGCGAACGTGACTTTAAAGCTTTTTTACAACGTTATTTACCTGCGCAACCCGGTGAAATGCAAACACCTGAAGGTATTAATGTTGGTCAACATGATGGCTTGATGTATTACACTCTTGGGCAACGTCAGGGTTTAGGCATTGGTGGTTTGAAAGATTTTAATGATACGCCCTGGTATGTCGCTGACAAGGATTTAGAAAATAACATCCTCATCGTAGTACAAGGAAACGATCATCCTCTGCTACACCAAAAAGAATGTGCTGCAAATGATATGTCCTGGGTTCAGGGTTATGCACCTTCTTTATCTTTTCGCTGTGCGGCCAAAACACGTTATCGGCAACAGGATGCTGATTGTCTGGTCGAATACAATGAAGCCAGTCAATGCTGGCAGATAAAATTTGATCAATCACAATGGGCGATCACTCCGGGGCAAGCTATTGTATTTTATGATGGTGAAGAATGTCTCGGTGGTGGGACAATTATATCTAATAAACCCTGATACCAAATTACAACACAAACTGTCATTGCGAGCTATGTCTTTTATGGCGAAGCAATCTCAAGCTTAATGCGTTATCATCATGAGATTGCTTCATTCACAGACTACTGCGTTTTACTCGCAGCTAAAGTAAAGGCTCCATCGATGCCAGAACGTGTAGAACACGTTAGGGTAATACTGACGAAACGCGTAGCGGTTCATTAAGTGATGCCAGAACGTGTAGAACACGTTAGGGTAATACTGACGAAACGCGTAGCGGTTCATTAAGTG
>VAPK010731404.1_pt1 | contig 13266 bp, 16 predicted proteins | sample 3395031 | NCBI WGS metagenome assembly VAPK01 (sample SAMN08290443, study PRJNA428436) | hydrothermal vent metagenome | isolation source: Deep-sea hydrothermal vent chimney 1 | place: Pacific Ocean: Juan De Fuca Ridge | reverse complement strand
TGAGGCATCGACCTGGGAGCGGGCACGAACGCGGGTCAGCCACCATCACCACCCTGGTGGCGATGGGCATGTTCCTCATCATGTTGACCTTGTTCACCCAGTTCGCGGTGTGGCAATACGGCCGAGGGGTTGTCCGGTCTGCTGCGTTGGAGGCGGCCAGATCCGAGTCTGTTCTAGATGCCGGAGAAGGAGCTTGTTTACAACGCTTTGAGCAGGTGCGTTCTGACTTGCTTGGTGGCGAAATGGGAGGAGGTGTCGGGCAAGCATCGTGCGCTGTTCTTGATGACCGGGTGGTGGTAACGGTGACGACGAGGTTCGAACGCTGGTTGCCCATTTCTCCCGATTGGGAATTTACCGTGACCGCGGTGGCAGCCAGAGAGGTGGAACCAGAATGAGGGGAGCACCCGGCTGGTTGGTGCGGCGGCGGACGATTGAGCCTGGCCCGAAGCGGCAGTTTCGATGTCAGAGTCAGGGGTCTGAGCGGGGCAGCGCGATTCTTGAATTGCCAATCATGCTCGGCTTGATCCTGATCCCGTTCGGGATTTTGATCTTGTCAATCCCAACCTGGATCGAACGCCAAACCGCGGCACGAGATGCGGCCGCTGAGTCGGCGCGATACTTGGTGGTTGCCGGTCCGGAGGGGTTTGAAGGGGCGACACAAATTGTTGCTGACATTGAGCGTGGCTATGGGCTACCTGCCGGTTCATTGCGATTGGAGATACCAAGTGAGCTCGTTCCCGGACAGGCCTTGACCGTTCGGGTCGTCGTGGTGATTCCTGCCGCTGACATCCCCTTGATGGGGTCCTTTGGTGACACGACCTGGTCAGCAGAACACACCGAGCGGTACTCAGATTATGGTACTGGCACACCATGAGGCATCGCAGCAACACCATGAGACGCGGCAAGCATGATCGATCAAGTCACCGCCAACCTCAGCGCGGCTCCATGACCTTCTTTGGCGTCGGCATGGTGATGGTGTTGCTGTTTGTTGGTGGCATCAGCACCGATCTCTGGCGGGCCTTTGGCGAACGCCGGGCGCTGGCTGAAATGGCCGACGCTGCAGCGTCGGCTGGGTCAAACGGCGTGGACATGGAGACCTATCGCCAGACCGGCGTGGTTCTGCTTGACCCAGCCTTAGCCGAGCAGCTGGCGTGGGACAGCCTGGTCAATCAGGCCGATCGAGAGTCATTGTCGGGAACACCGATTGTCGTGGCCACCGCCGACGGGGTCACGGTTGAAGTCCACGGTCAGGTTGAGCTGGTGTTGCTGCAAATCTTCGCTCCCGGAGAACCCCTGGAGATCACCGTCGCCGCCCAATCAGCACCCGCTCGAGGTCTTGGTCCCTAAGCTAGTTGATATGGCTCACGGGCTGGAGCAGGGACCTGGGGGAGGCTGGGGGTCGTTTGTTGTTCGTAGCCGTAGTTTGGCTGGTTCACCGCTTGGGGCGATGGCAACAATTGTTTCTCCTAGAGTGCTCTCGTTGCACTGGTGACTTTGTGGCCCGCAGAAAGAAGTTCATGCACCTCCTCTCAATCCAAACTGGACTAGCCCGGCCATCGGTCATTGCCTCCAACAAGGCGACGGCTATTTTCAAAGAACCTGTCGATGGTGCCCATGTCACCAGCGAGGGCGTTGCTGATGACGTGATTGTTGACCTGCACAATCACGGCGGCCCGGATCAAGCGGTCTACATCTACACCCAGAATGATTATGAGTTCTGGGAGCAAGAACTTGCCCGCAGCTTGCCCTCGGGCTTCTTCGGCGAAAACCTCACCTTCTCCGCTGATGAGTGTGTGAAAGCCGACCAGGTTCGGATTGGTGACCGCTACACCATTGGCGAACTGGTCCTTGAGGTCACCGCTCCCCGCATTCCTTGCAACATCCTGGCCGATCATGTCGGTCAGGCTGGCTATGTTGATGCTTTTCGGGACGCTGCTCGGCCTGGAATGTACTGCCGGGTTCTCACTCCGGGCTCGGTGAAACCCGGTGACAGCATCGTCATGGACCCGGCCTCAGATAGCAATCTTGGCCTCGTTGAGGCTTACCGTCTTTATTACGCCCGAGGTGCCAGCCTCGAGGCGGTTCGACAAGCAATGCAGTCGCCCGTCTCGATCCGGTTCCGCCAAGACTACGAACGGCGAATTGCCCGCCATTTGGGCTAGCTCCAGGTAGTCCAGCTAGACGAGGGGCCAGGGATAGCGGTGTCCGGCCGTGTCATCTTCGGGGAAAACCCCAAGCTCGACTACTGCTTTGGCTCGAGTGAGGACCGCATCGTTCTCCAATGGATCCAACAGCTCCCGGAAGTCATCGGGAAGACCAGAGTCGACCAGCATCTGAATTGGGGCCAGCAGCTCACCGGGGATTGGGTCACCAACAAAGTCCCACATCACGGTGCGCAGCTTCCACTGGGCGTGAAAAGCGAGACCGTGATCTATTCCGTAGATGTGGCCGTCTTCTGCCAGCAGGCAGTGCCCAGACTTGCGATCGGTATTGTTGGCGATCAAGTCAAGCAGACAGAGTTTGCGTAGGTCGTCGAGGGCCACACCGTCTTCGAACAAGGTGAAGTAGTGCTGTTCGAAGTTGGCGTTGACAAAGGCCTGGATCGACCCTTCGCCAAATGGTCCGTGAACCAGGGTGGTTGGAGGGATGACGGACCAGCCAAGCATTTCAGCCAGACGAAACATGGCAACTTCTCGCTTGAACAGCCCGCTAGGAAAGTCGTGCAATGGCCGCTCACCCTGATGGGGCTTGTAGATGGCCTTTGTTTCAAGCATTTCGGCCCGTGAGTCCACCGAAGCATCTGTAGCATCTGACCCAGCCGTGTTGCGAACTGTAACCAACAAGGTGGCGTTGGAGCTGCGAGGCATGCGGCCCTCAACCTCAATCTCACCTTGCTCAAACAGTGGGATTAGATCGGAGCGAGCCTGATCAAACGGGGAACCCATCAGGTCCGACGGTTGCACATCAGGCTCAGTTCAACCGCGGGCAGGCGTGCCCCGCTGGATCCAACGGTTGGCCACAAAGCCGGCAAGGTGGTCGACTCTTTTGCATCAGAAAATCGGCGGTTGCGATGAAACCAGACGCCTGGTCGACGCTGAGATGCACTCGGAGTGATGCACCCAATGACACATCAGCCAGAAGTACGCTCTCGTCCTCATCGTCTTCTTCAGGATTGGTATCCAGTTCTTCAACCACCAGGACGACCTTAGACTCGACCTCATCAACACCCACCGCGATCTGGCCGACCGTCCACTCGGCCAATGCCGGCTCGGACAAGGGGGTTGGTGAGGCGTCACCAACGGGGCCAGACGAAGGAAGATCGTCAAGTACTGAGCGTAGAAAGGTAGCCAGAGCAGCCACCTGCTGCTTTTCTAACTTGACGGAAACCATGCGGTCCACGTCGCCCGCTTGTAGGAAAAAGGTACGGGCACCAGGCTCGCCTACCGCCCCGGCAGTGAAGTGGGTGATGTCTCGAAATTCATAGGACTCGCTCATCGTCACCTCAGCTGGGAACGAGAGACGTGAGGTCGTCTCCCATCGAGTTGACGGCCAAAACAACTGGCCCGTTGGGGGTGTAGAGAACAGCTGACACCGAGCACTGGCCAACCACAATTCGCTGGAAGTGATCCAGATGGGTGCCAAGCGCTTGGGCAAGAGCGGCCTTGATGGTGTCGGCATGGGACGTCAAGACAATGGTCTCACCAGGATGCTCGGCCACTAACTCATGAACGGTGTCGACCATTCGGGTCTGCATCTCCGAGAATGACTCACCGCCGGGAAACCGGAAGCCACTGGGGTAGCGCTGCACGGTCGTCCACTCGGGAAGCTTGTTGAGCTGGCTCAGCCTTCGCCCTGTCCACTGGCCAAAATCGGCCTCGATCAAGCCCTTGCGAGTACGGACCCGAACACCCACTGCTTTAGCGATCGGTGTCGCCGTCTCCTGGGTACGTTCCATGGGTGAGGCGTAGACGGCCGCCACCGAATTTAGACCGGCAAGGCGGGCGGCGACCCGTTCGGCTTGGGCAACCCCTTCCTTGGCGAGGTGCAGACCTTTCGCTCTCCCCGGAAGTACCTTGCCTGTCGTTGGAGTTCGCCCATGGCGCACAAAAAGGACCAGTGTTGGGGCTGGGGCAACCCCCTTGGAGTGGCCTCGCTTCTTGCCCTTGTGCTTCGTCGATTTCTTCGAACCAGGTGCCATTGAGGGCTCACGTTATCTAAGTTGGGGCTCATGACGGCCAGGGACACCCTCGAACTCATTGCCAACGATGTAACAAACTGCGGTCGTTGTCCGCGTCTTGTGTCATGGCGCGAGCAAGTCGCCCAAGAAAAGCGGGCCTCATTTCGTGAGTGGGACTACTGGGGACGAGGGGTGCCAGCATTTGGGGGTAACGACGCCAAAATGATCGTTGTTGGCCTAGCTCCTGCCGCTCACGGAGCAAACCGGACCGGGCGAATGTTCACTGGCGATCGTTCGGGGGATTGGCTCTTCCGAGCGATGCATCGGGCCGGTTTTGCCAATCAGGCTCAAAGTATCGACCTGAATGATGGGCTTGAACTCAGCGAGGCACTAGTCACCTCTCCGGTGAAATGCGCTCCGCCCGCCAACAAACCAACACCAGCCGAGCGTGATGCCTGTCGACCGTTCCTCGACCGTGAACTTGCGGTGATTGAGCCCAAGGTGTTCGTTGCTCTCGGGGGATTCGCCTATCAAGCCCTGTGCTCGTACCTGGGCATCAAGCCTCGTCCGAAGTTCGGTCATGGTGTCGAGGTCCCGGTGCCACAAACCCAGACTCGTCCGGCGATGACATTGCTTTGCAGCTACCACGTGAGCCAACAAAATACCTTCACTGGTCGGCTAACCGAAGAGATGCTTGACGCGGTCTTTAGCCGAGCTCGAGAGTTGATTTCGCAGGAGTAGTGCGGTGAGCAACGCCAACGTGCCAGAACAATGGCTCAAGTTTTGGGGTCCGGCCTGCCGACAATATGAACATGGTTGCTGGAAGCCCGAGACCCGCACATCAGTCTCCAGCTGCGTTCGATTGTGAGATTCATTATCTTCCGACCGCGGTTGGACTCGCCCAGATTGACGAGTCAAAAACGTCGACCGCTGACCTATGGACAGCCTTGGCCGAGGCCGTGATGAGTGAGCAAGTCTTCGATGAGACGAAGTTCGAACGAAACCGCGAGGCTCGGCTGGCTGAAGTGGTTGATTTGAGTGCGTATCGACGGGAACGTCAACACAGGAACAGCATCGCCGAGTAAAGTCCAAGGGTGGCAATACGACGGCTCATCCTCATGGTTGCCCTAGGTCTGGTGGTTTCCTCCTGTGCGCCAGAGCCCCAAGTCGAGTACACGCTCGAGACTCAAACGAATTTCTTGGCCGGTTGTGTAGATCCCACCAGTGACTCTGGGCTGCATGTTCGGCTTTGCCAATGCTTGTATCAGCGGTTGCACGTCGTTGTTGCCTATGAGCGACTCAAGGTACTTGACGAGGAGATGGTGGCGGATCCGGAATTGAAGCTTCAGCCCGAGTTTGTCGAGCTGATCGCTGATTGTGTGATTGAAGAGGGTGAACTCAATCGCTAGTTGTTCCCTTTGGGACGCATCAGTCGAAATCGCTGAGAACGTCGTTGGGTAGTAGGTTCTTTCCATGGCTCAAGCACCAGCCCCGGCTGCTACCTCCTCTGGCTCTCCGTCATCGACAGAGAATTCCGACGAACAAAATCCAACGAAACAGCCTCCGGTAAAGCAGCGCTGGACTTTTCAGTGGAAAGAGCTGTACGACGAGGTGATCACCAGCGGACTGTGCACGGGGTGTGCTGGTTGCGTCATCTCCTGCCCTCACGATGTCATTGGCTACAAGCATGAACCAGGCCAGTACAAGCCCTTTCACCTGGAAGATGAGTTAGGTCCAACCAACTGTGGTCATGGCGAGAAGGGCTGCACGTCCTGCACCCGAGCCTGTCCTCGCTTCCGCGACTGGGAACTAGAAGCCAACGAGCATCTTTTTGGTGAGCAACGCCAAGACGGGCAGATGGCTGGTGTGTTCAAGGACATCTTGTTGGTGCGGGCCAAAGACGATGGGGTCTATGAAGCGGGCCAGGATGGTGGTCTTGTTTCCAGCATCCTCATCTGGTGTTTGCAGAACGACATTATTGATGGTGCGCTGGTCTCTGAGCTTGAAGGTGGTGCCGGTGGTTGGAAGGCGACCCCGACAGTGGCAACGACCAAGGGTGAGGTGCTGGCAGCATCAGGCAGTCGCTACACCTATTCGGCCAACACCCTGGCTTTGGATGAAGCCAAGGAGAAAGGCCTCAGCAGACTGGCCTTGGTCGGCATGAGCTGTATGACGTCGATTGCTCCTGTCATGTGGAGTCGCAAAATTGGCAAGGTCTCCAAGCCGATCAAGCTCAACATCGGATTGCTTTGTTCCAAGAGTTTTGACGATTCCATGTTCGAAGAATTGTTCTGGACCAAGTACGGGCTAAGAACATCAGACATTGTCAAGATGAACATCAAGGGTGTGTTCCAGGTTTGGATGGCCAACGGGGACTATCACGAGATCAACCTCAAGGAGTGTCATGCCTGGACTCGCGAGGGGTGTACCCACTGCCCAGACTTCGCCGCAGAGCATGCCGACATCTCCACCGGCGGAATTGGTAACGAAACGGATTGGACGTTGACCATCATCAGAACTGAGCTTGGGCGCGCCGTTATTGATGCGATGATTTCCGATGGTGTGATTGAGACCCGGCCCGGTGATGATGACCCAGGTGCGATTGCCCTGATGCACAAGCTGGCAGCAAAGAGTCGTGCTCGCTGGCCGGAGTCGGCAAACTCCGCGGTACGGGTTGGTTTGCCAATCCCAAAGAAGAAGGTACCAGTCAAGACCACCTAAGAGCTGGGTGGCCGTTACTTGCGGGTCGAAGGGCTAGTCGGCCAGAAGCCCGGCGATGATGAACTCAACTCGACGGTTGAACTGCCTACCTTCTGAGGTCGCGTTATCGTCGACGGGCTCAGCCTCGCCCTTGCCAATGATGGTGATCCGGCCTGGGTCGACTCCAGCACGAGTCCAATAGTTCAGGACGGCTTGTACTCGTTCTTGGGATAAGGCCAGATTGTCGAAGTCATTTCCTTGGGAGTCGGTGTGTCCGATCACGGTGATTGTTACTTGCGGGTTCTGGTCAAACAACATGATCCCCAGATCGAGCAGGGGAGTGAACTGGGGATCAATCTCTGCGCTGCCTGAGGGGAAGAGGACGAGGTCTTGTACATAGAGAGGCGCTCCGGCGTAGGGGTCAAAGGTGACTGAGGGGTCAATGATGTACTCATTGACGACATTGTCAGGACCCATGACTGCAGCCGCTCGTTCGAAGATGGCATCACCAATCTCGGCACTGGGAACACTGCCACGCAGGTAGATCACACCTCCGGCGAAGACTGCTCGGCGAATGGGTTCTTCACCATCGATGGCAGTTTCACCGCCGTTAGTTTCACTGGCGGTACTGCTCGCTGGTTCGGTTGTTTGCCTGTCCTGGGTGAAGGCCAGCTGGGTGGGTGGAAGCGGACTTGTTGTTTGGGGGCCCGGTTCAGTCGGTGAAAGAGCGGACAACTCCGGGTTGGCGCTCTGGGACTCTGCGGAGTCCGAGCCGCCTCGGAAAACCAAAATGCTGCCGATTGTTGTGCCCAAGAGCAATGCGGCTGAGGCCACAATAAGCGCACCTACCGGCGGGCTCTGACGCGTGGTTGACTTGCTTTGCCTTGGCGGGAGTGGCTCTAGTCTCGGAGATGCTCGTTGGGTCTCATCGGGTGGAGGTTGTTCTTTGGCTCCAACAACGGGCGTGGACGACAGTGCCTTCCACGACGGGAGTTCGTCTTCATCGGGCCAGAGGCTTTTCGGCTTCTCGGACTGTGACATTTCTGGCTCATCGGACCAAAAGTTCTTCGGATGGGTCATGGGACAGAGTCCTTCCGGGAGGGTTGCAGGACTAGAGATGGATCGGGGCGGGAGAAGATAGGTGAGCAGCGGTTTCCATGGCCAGGGTGGTTGAGATGCCGTGTGGGGTTGCCCCGGAAACAGTTGTTCCGTCGCGGTGGTTGAGGATGGTCGCCGTTCCGGTCTCATGGAGAATCATGACGGTTGAACATGTTGGTGGAAGAGATCGGGCATCGTTGGCCAGAAGTACCGCTCCAACACCACCAGGGTCGGTAAGGGCCATCCCGAATCCGTTGTCGTTGAGCTGTTCAATCCCGTCGACGATGAGGAGGGGCATGGCTGACTCGCTGGCTCCTCCGGTATGAGGAAGGCGGTGAGCCCAGTCCCAAGAGCCTCTGCGGTTCGCATCAGCAAGAACGGTGATGGTGAGATAGTCAGAAGAAGACAGGGTTGCCATGCTGGTCATGATGTGGCGGGCGCAGGCCAAGGTTGCCTGTCGCGAACCGACGATTCCTAATGGTCCGACTCGCAGGTCGGCGGTGACTGGCACCGAAGGAAGGGTCGAGAGGCCGTGCACCAAGGTCCGCTCGGTTTCGCTGAGGTCGGTGGGGCTGTCAAGACGTGGTTGCCAGGCCAAATCTGCGGTGGCGATGGCGACCTGTCCGAAGTGCCAATGGTCGCTCCTCCGGTTCCAGCAGAGAGCGGACCCGGCCCGAGCGCGACGGGCAATGTCTTCGGGATTTGGGTGTTGGTTTCGACGTTGTGTTGCTAGGTCAGCTCGTGCTCGGAGCAAGCGCTCAGCCAAGTGGTCCTTGGCCAATCCGGCTTCGGCAACCGTCATGTGAGGAACCAGCGCCAAAGGCACCGTTGGGGCGGGGAGTGTAGGAAACGAGGTCGCAGGTGCTTTGCGTATATCAGGGGTCGGGGGTCGGCGATTGCGGCCGAGAAACCCACCGAAGGTTGTCGGCTCGGCCTGTGTTGGTTGAGCCGGTTGGGAGCGGTTGATAGGGGCTGTAGTCGTGGCCGCCTGGGTGTCAGATGGAAGCCGAACGGCGACGATGGGTTCGTGAATCTGAGGGGCAACCCCGGAGATGATCTCGCGCCGGTCGCGCTGTTCTGGCCTTCTTCGACCTACCTGGAAGCGGGCTGATCCGGCGTTGATTGTTCGTCCGTCCAACGGGGTGGGGTCCCAGATTCGCTCGGTGTCGAGGAGGATGCCCTTGCTGCCAGGAACAACGATGATTGACCCGTCAGCGCTGACGTTGAAGGAGAATCCAACGGTTCCGGTCTCCTCAGAACCGAACTCGTAGGTACCGGGGGTGAGGTCCATGACCTCTCCCGCCATGAGGCCAGCTATTTGACGGAACTCGAGTTCTTGGGTTGGTGGTGCAGCTTGGGTCGACTCTCCATGTCGGAGTGCCTCATTCGTGTCGGCGGAGGGAATCATGAATACGTTGTCGGACGAATTAGGGATAGACCTTGAGGCCTATGTTCTAAGTCATTTGACCCAGAGAGAAGATCCTTTTGCCTCGATCCCACTGTCTGGTAGGCAAAGAAGGCCTATTTGGGTGGGGCTGGACGGCTCAGTTTGGCTCGCTCTAGCTCACAATCCTCGCGAACAAAACAACCTTGCAGATGGTCGCCAACCACTCCCATTGCTTGCATCGCCGCGTAGGCAGTAGTTGGTCCGACAAACTTGAAACCGCGCTTCTTCAAGTCTTTGGACAAGGCAATGGACTCATCCGTTTTTGCTGCTATTTGGGAGAGAGCCTGAGGAACCGGTTCTGAAGCGGGCGCGAATGACCAGATCAGTCCAGCCAAGGTGTCGCCAGATTCGTGTAGTTTCAACAAGACCTGTGCGTTGTTGATGGTGGCTTCTATTTTCCCCCGATGTCGGACGATGCGAGCGTCATCCAACAGGCGAAGAACGTCTCCTTCGTCAAATTGGGCAACCGAAGCTGGTTCGAAGTTGCCAAAGACGTCTCGGAAGGCTTCACGTTTGCGGAGGATGGTGAGCCACGACAGTCCGGACTGGAATCCCTCCAGACACATCTTCTCAAACAATGTGCGCTCGTTGACCACTGGACGGCCCCACTCGTTGTCGTGATAGTCCACATAGTCCGGGGTTGAGCACCCCCAGGAGCATCGGGCATGTCCGTCGTCGCCAAGGATGAGATCGTCATTCATTGGCTTGACGCTAGCAAGTGAGTTGCCGGGCCTGCCCTGGTGGTAGAAGTCTCCCGTTTGACAAAAACTTGACTGATCGGTCAAGATTGCTGGCATGGATCTGGACTACCCCGCTGCAGCAGAAGAGTTTCGTGTAGAAATCAAGGATTGGTTGGCCCAAAATCTGCCCGAAGGTTGGGGGGAGGATGATTTCGCCATGAGTGATGATGAGCGAGACGTCTTCAATGTGGAGTGGCCAAAGAAGCTTTTCGGTGGTGGCTGGATCTGTGCATCCTGGCCAACTGAGTACGGCGGCAAGGGCTTGTCGACCATGCAATCGGTTGTTCTCAATGAAGAGTTCGCCAAGCGCAGCGCGCCAATGCGGGGAGACTTCTTTGGCGACACCTTGGTCGGACCGACCATCTTGCAATGGGGTACTGAAGAGCAGAAGAAGGAGTTCTTGCCCGGCATCTTGCGGGGGCAGATCAAGTGGTGTCAGGGCTTCTCCGAGCCAGAAGCGGGTAGCGACCTGGCTGCCCTGCAATGCAAGGCCGAGCTTGACGGTGATGAGTGGGTCATCAACGGTCAGAAGGTCTGGACGACCATGGCCCAGAATGCCGACTATTGCTTCCTGCTGGCCCGAACCGACCAGGACGTTTCCAAGCATGCGGGCATCTCCTACTTGCTGGTGCCCATGGACCAAGAGGGAGTGGAGATCCGTCCGATCGAACAAGTCGACGGGTCCGGAGAGTTCAATGAGGTTTTCTTTAGTGATGCCCGTTGCCCCAAGGACAATGTTGTTGGGGGCCTGAACAATGGTTGGAAGGTGGCCATGACCACCCTCGGGTTTGAGCGTGGCACCAGCGCAACGACCTCCTATCGCCGGTTCGAACTCGAGCTTGGCGATATCGTCGATATTGCTCGCCAGAATGGCAAGATTAGCGATCGCGTCATCCGGCAACGCCTGGCCAAAGCACACAGCAAGGTCATGCTCATGAGGATCAACGGCTTGCGTTCCCTAACCGCAAGTCTGAACAAGACTCGTGACCCCGGCGTAGCCGCGCTAGGGGCAACCAATAAGATGTTCTGGTCGGAGTATCACCGAGACGTGATGGAGCTCTATCTCGATATCGCAGGCATGCAGGGTCAGATTCTTGACGGTGAGTTTGACGAGAACTCAACCAATCCGAACCAACGCCGCGGCAAGTCTGGATACCCGGTGAATGCACTCCAGGCCGCCTATTTCTTCAGCCGCTCAGAAACCATCTGGGGTGGAACCGCAGAGATCCAGCGCAATATCGTTGGTGAGCGAGCCCTCGGTCTACCCAAGGAACCAAAGCCCCCAAAAGCGTAGGGTTGTTCTAGTCCGGGTTGGGCCGGTCTTGGGCTGACAGAGTGGGGAGTTCGTCGGGCATGAGGGCGATACCGCTCTGGCGTTGAGCATCGATGATGTCGCGATCACACACCCAGCAGAAGTATTTCGGTTGGGTTGTTAGGATCGACAGTTGGCTACCGCGGCTCTTCTCGACAATGGCCACTGGTACTGGATAGAGGTCGCCGGCACCACAACGAGGGCAGAGTTTCTCTAGGCTTCGATCCCACTCGGCACCGCATGTCTGGCAGCAGATATGGATGGCCCCAACTCCATCGTTGCCATCATCGGGTTGGGTGCGCGTGCCCTGTAGATCGTCCTCCTCACCACAGGCTGGGCAGCGAATCTCCTCGGTCATGACACCAACCGTAGGCCCCTTCCGGCCAAAACGAGGCGAGCTGCCACATGAGCAGGACCCAGGAGCGCTAGCGTCCTAGGGCCATGTCGGACCAGGAGATCTTCATCGAAGCCTCGCCGCTGCCACAGGACTCTTCTGTTGGAAAGCAAACCCCGCACCGCAGCTGGGTTGAGCGGTTGGTTCTGACCAGTGGTGTTATCGGTACCACGGTGGCATTGATCGCAGCCGGTGTCCTCAACTGGGGCCTTGGAAAGTGGGAAGCCATTCCCCAACTGGCCATTCCCGCCATCGAGGCCGCCGAGTCAGGTGTGCCAGCCAACTGGTTAATTGTCGGATCAGACTCACGCGATGGGATCGACCCTGATGACCCGCGGTCGGGCATATTCCTGGGAGATGAGACGCCAGGCGGCAAGCGAACCGACACCATGATGATCGCCCGGGTTGACCCAGACAACGGGACCGTCAATCTGCTGTCCATCCCTCGTGATCTCTGGGTTCCCATTGCCAACAGTGAGCAATCTGGTCGAGTGAACACCGCGTTCAACGGTGAGGGGGGAGAAGCCAGGCTGGTAGCGACCATCGAGAACTACTTTGGCCTCGAGATCAATCACTATGCCGAGATCAATTTCGTCGGTTTTCAAGATGTGGTCGACGCCCTTGGCGGGGTTCCCATCTGGTTCGATAATCCCATGCGTGATCCCGGGTCCGCGTTGGATATTCCTTCGGCTGGCTGCCATGTTCTTGATGGTTTCGATGCGTTGGCGTTTGCTCGAGGGCGCAAGCTTGAGTATTTCGCCGATGGCAAGTGGCATTTCGACGGAACCGGCGATCTTGGTCGAACCAGCAGGCAGCAGTATTTCCTGCGACAGGTCGTTGCCACCGCCACCCGGAAGTTGGACTTCACATCGGTTGGAACAGTCAATGGCCTGATCGATGCCGGTGCCCAGAATCTGGCCATCTCTGGTGTCGAGCCTGGCGACCTGATCGAGCTAGCACGAACATTCGCTTCGGTTGAAGGCGATCAGATTATCGGCCATTCGTTGCCGGTGTTTGACTTCCGTAGCGAGTCTGGTGCGGCGGTGTTAGGACTTGAAGTTGAGCAGGCCCAACCAATTCTGAACGTATTTCGCGGCATTGATCCGGAGCTCGCACCCGAGTCGACAACAACAACAGTGCTCAATTACACCGTCAAGGTTAAGAATGGCAGCAGGGTAAGTGGCCAAGCAGGTGAGGCAACAGAAGGCCTTCAAGCTGCCGGTTTTGACATGTCTGTCGCCGACAATGCCGATCCGATCAAACTGACCACCGTCCAGTTTGGCCCTGGTCTTGAGGGCGCCGCGGTAGAGGTTGCTCGCTATCTTGATACGAACCCGGTCATCGAGTACGACGCGAACCTGACCGAAGTCGTTGTCGTTACTGGTTCGGACTTTGCTG
>VAPK010179468.1_pt1 | contig 13279 bp, 12 predicted proteins | sample 3395031 | NCBI WGS metagenome assembly VAPK01 (sample SAMN08290443, study PRJNA428436) | hydrothermal vent metagenome | isolation source: Deep-sea hydrothermal vent chimney 1 | place: Pacific Ocean: Juan De Fuca Ridge | reverse complement strand
TTGGCTATGAAAAAATCAGTCTATTCTATCTGCGGGATGTGTACGGTACGCTGTCCCATCAGGGTAGAAACTGAAGACAACAAGGTGACATGGATTGAGGGCAACCAGCATTTGCTCGGTGGTGCTCTCTGTGCCAAGGGATCCGCAGGGACGGCTTTGGTCGCCGATACCGAGCGTCCCCAGCAGCCCTTGATTCGTGAGGGAGGTCGGGGCGCCGGGCGCTGGCAGAAGGTCAGCTGGCCGACGGCCTATGATTACATTGCCGAAAAGATGAAGAAAATTAAGAAGGAATACGGCCCCGAGTCCGTGGTTCTTTCTTCCCGCGGCGGCCCTTGGCAGACAATGTACAAGACCTTTATCCATGCCTATGGTTCTCCCAATTATACCAATCATGATAATACCTGCGGTCGAAATACCCATCATGCAAGTCTTTCCATCAATGGAGTCGGACGCAAAGGGTTTAGTTACGACATAAAAAATGCCAAGCACATGGTTCTGTTCGGCCGCAACATGTTTGCCTCTTTGCTGATCGCAGAGAACCTGCAGCTCATGGATATGTTGGAAAATGGTGGTCGCCTGACCTATGTTGATGTCAGACAGTCCATGACCGGCCTGAAAGCCACCCGTTTTTTTCAGGTTCGTCCCGGAACAGATTATGCTTTGGCCCTCGGCATGATCCATGAGATTATCAGAAAAGAGGCCTTCGACGGTGAGTTTATCGATAAGTACGTCACCGGTTTTGACGAACTCTGTTATTTTATTGAGCAATACACCCCGGCCTGGGCTGCTAAGGAATGCGGGATCAAGGAGAAGGCGATCAAGGCTTTTGTTGAAGAGGTGATTGAGGACCGGCCCAAAGTTATTTTTCATCCCGGCTGGAACCTGTCTCGCTATAAGGACTCTTTTTACGCCAGCCGTGCGTTGCATATCCTGAATGTCCTGATGGGCAATATTGAACAGGAGGGCGGCCTGCTCATTCCCAAGGGACCCGGCGATTGCGGGGTCAAGGGGATCCGCAACCTGGATTGTCCCAAGCCTGATATCAAGCGTGCAGACGGCGTGGGCTGGAAATATAAACATTTTGACAAGGGACCCGGACTGGCCCATCTCTTTTTTGATGCCATGCGTACGGAAGATCCGTATCCGGTCAAAGCCTGGATCGCCATGCGCCATGACCCCTTTTGTGCCATGCCCGACCCTCAGCGGCAGAAACTCCTGTTTGATCAATGCGAACTGTTGGTCTCCATAGACACTCATTACAGTGAGTTCGGCTGGTATTGTGATGTGATCCTGCCCGAATCGACCTATCTTGAGCGTGATAACCCCATCTGCGTCCAAAAAGGGTTGAAACCACGGCTTGCTGTTCGCCGTAAGGCGGTTGATCCTGAGTTTGATACTAAACCCGCCTGGGAAATTTTTAAACAGCTCGCAACCCGGCTTGACCTTGACGAGTATTTTCCCTACAACACCATTGAGGATCTCTGGAAATGGCAGCTTGAACCGACCGGTTATACCATTGAGGATTTTGAGGAAAAAGGGTTTGTGTCGCTCACCGACGAGCCGATCATGTATGATCCCGCCAACCTCGAAAACCAGTTCGGCACCCCATCGGGCAAGATTGAAATACTCAGTAAAAAACTCGATGATGCCGGTCTGCCATCACTCAAAGAGTATGTTTCACCCATCAAACCCGCCAAAGGCATGTTTCGTCTGGTGTTCGGACGATCCGCAGTTCACACCCATGGTCACACTATCAATAATCCGCTGCTCAGTGAGTTGATGCCGGAGAATTCACTGTGGATCAATACCCGGGCGGCGAGCAAGCTCGGTATTAATGAAGGTGATCTGGTTGACGTGACGGCAGAAGACGGCAGTTACGGTGGTACCGTCCATGCCAACGTGACGGATTTCATTCATCCTGAAGCGGTGTTCACCGTCCATGGCTTCGGCAGGCAGATTCCGCTTCAGAGCAGGGCGTATCATGCTGGTCTCAGTGACCAGAAGCTGATGTCCGGCAAGCTTGACGACTGGGATCAGGCCGGTGGGGCGATCAATCTCTGTGAATCTTTTGTTGTTGTTCGTCGCAGTGTGCGTAATCCCAAGAGGAGGGTCGAGTTATGAACAAATATATGATCTATCTGAACAAGAAGAGGTGCATCGGCTGTCATGGCTGTGAAGTGCACTGCAAAACCAATAAACAGCTGCCGGTCGGCCCGTATCTTTGCGAGATCAGCCATGATCCGCTTGTATCGGTTAAGGGTGTGCCCAAAACGGAATTTGCCTTCCGTTCCTGTTATCACTGTGATGATCCCTTCTGTGTGCCGATCTGTCCGACTTCGGCCATGATCAAACGGCCCGACGGGATTGTCTATATCGATCAGGATAAATGCGTGGGCTGCATGGCCTGTGCCGGTGCCTGTCCGTGGACTATTCCCCAGCTCAATCCGGAAACACGAAAAGCGGTCAAGTGTGATTATTGCATGGATCGGGTTGATGCAGGCATGAAGCCGGCCTGTGTGACCAAATGTACGACCCATGCCTTGAAGTTCGTTACATTGGTTGAGGTGTAGGTGACAGGCGAGACCGGCTCGGTAAACAAAATACAGTTGAGAGTAGAGGATGAGCATGCTGAATATATGTGCAGATAATGCACGGGTTGCAGTGGAGAACTTGAAGCAGTCCTTTGCATCCCCGTTGGGGATTTTTATCTATGCGTCCCTGTCTGGAATAGTTGGTGTTGTTATTGTACTGGTCTTCCTTTCCATGGTTTTTGCTGAATCATACCTGCCTTTACTCCTGCCGGTCATCATTTCTTTTAATGCTGCCACCAGTGGTTTTCACCTTGTTGACAAAGGGGGGCGGTCTTTTCCCCATCTCAGAATCAGCCTGATTGTCATCAGTGGTCTGCTGGTTGCGGCAGGTTGTTCTTTCCTGACGGTTCTGTTGCCGTGGGAATCGATGGCGGATGGTCTCCGTTATCTCATTTCAGGTTTGTCGGCTCTGATTTTTTCATTTTTTGGTGCCTGGATTGGATCAAAAAAATACGAATATGGATCGTACGTCGATATATAAATAACTTAACGAGGAGGTGTTACTTAAGAAAAGTTCGAGGACCTAACATGTGTGTAGTCTGAACCCATTCTATTTTAAAGGAGGAATCAGCATGCGAAAAGTGCGCATTCCATTAGTAACAGTCATAAGCCTTGCTTTTTTTATGATAATGAGCCAGGGGCTCTGTTTTGGTCAGGCCAGTATTTCGGCCTCAAAATTGAAGGCAGGGGACGTTGTAACATTTGAAGGCACTATTGCACCGGGCCAGGATCTCTACATCGCCGTGGCTCAGAAGAAAATGTTTAAATCAACGGATACGGACGGTAAATTTGAGAAAAAGAAACTGCCCAAAAAGGGGAAAAAGGCAGGTTTTAGTCCTGATACTGCGATCCCACCCCTTTATTATTTGCTGACCACCAACAGGAAAGCCTTTGGTAAAGATGTGGATAAAAAGTTTGGCGGCCCTTCCTTTATATTCAAGAAGGGAGGCGGACTCTATAACACCACCATGTTCAAGCTCAAGAAAAATTATGATGACGTGGGCGTTAAGAATATGCTTGGCCCCATCAAAACTGCTGAACAGTGGAATATGTTCAAGTGGGCCCACGAGAACAAGTACGGCATTAACACCATTGTCAAAGAAGGCAACAAGAAGGGTAAAGTCGTTATCTTTTCAAGAAGTGTTCTTGGTGATGCCTCAAGCGGTAATTACTGGGATAAGGGCACCTCTATAAACCTTGACAAGAAAACTGGTAAATTTACCGCTTCTTTTACCACTTATCGTCATACCGCACCGAATACGGATTTTGACGTTTATGTGAATGGTGAAAAAATCGGTTCGTATCTGGTTGAGAAAAATGGCTTCTGGCTGGCGAAGGGATATCGGTACATGAATCCTCTCTGGATTATCCTCGGCGCCATTGCCGTAGGAACCTATTTTTCTATGATCGGTGCTGCCGGTGGTATGCTGATGGGTGCCTTTCAGGCCCTGGTTGTCCAGACGGCAGGCCCGGTTGGTATCAATGCTGCCAACGTTTTGCGTCCGTCAAATATCGCCTTGACACTCTTTTCCCCGCTTGGCTCTTTTTACCGTTTTGCAGTAGTTGAACGACGGGTTGCCTGGCCGGTTGGACTTTCTTTTGGTGCCGGTATTTTCATCGGTTCGGTTTGGCTCGGCGGTTATGTCACCCAATATCTCTCTATGAAAGCCTATAAGGAGTGGTTGGGTGTGTTGGTGGTCATCATGGGCATTAAGACGCTCATGGAAATGACCCCGGCTGCCATGAACAAACGTAAAAATATCAAGGCAATGACCCAAAAATTCAACGCTGCGGTCAAAAAAGCCAAAGAGACCGGCGGCGCTGTTGAAATGGGTTCCATTGAACCGGTAAAATCTGGTCTTACCGATTACCGTTTCAAATTCTGGGGAGAGGAATTCCGGATTAACCCCCTGCTCTTTGCCTTTCTTGGTGTTATCGTAGGTGTTGCATCAAGAGCCTTCGGTATTGGTGGAGGTTTCCTGCTGGTGCCGATGATGACAACCATTGCGGCCCTGCCTATGTATGTTGCCGTACCTATCTCTTTGATCGGAACCTGTTTCTCCAGTATCGGTTCGTTCATCGGCTATGTGCTGAATGGGTATCTGCCGGATCTGATGCTGGCTACCGCTATTATTATCGGTGGATTTGCTGGTGGAATGCTCGGCAGCCGCTGTCAGAAGTTATTTAGTGAGAAAGCGCTGAAAATCATTCTGGCCTGTACCCTGTTCTTCCTCTTCTTCCGTTTCTTGAAGATTGAGTACTGGATCTAGAGCTACATCAGAACAAGATAAACAAAAACGTCCCGGCAGACGGAAATTTTTTCTGCCGGGACACCATGGAGAATGGCTATGGATGCATTCATGGACACCTTGTGGTTCAATATAATGGAAATTGTTCAGCACGGGGCCTCGTTATTTGACCGCTTGTTGACACCGTTTCATATATTCGGTCCACTTTTTATTTTAACTCTGCTTGCCTTTATAACTGTTCTGGTAACTAAATTACTGAACAGGGTTATCGTGACCAAGCGCTACCTTAAATTAGAAGAGCAGTTTCAACACTGGTACAGCGTGCGTGAAGAGGCTATGAAGGGTGAAGACTATGATAAGGCAAGAAGGCTTGCCAGAAATATTGATCAGGCGAAACTGAACCGGGTCTATTATGATTATTTTCTTGAAGGATTCTTGCTAGGGCTTATGCGTAATGTCCTTCCGATCATGCTTATGGTGGTCTTTATCAATGAGTACTATCGCGCAGATCGATTGTTTGATCTTTTCGGCAGAAAATATGTTCTTCAGTTTACCTGGGGCGGTGGCGAGCCAATCATGATCGGCAGTGTGTTTTGCTATCTTGCGGCCCTGCTCACCGGATATCTGTTGTGGGCTGTCGGCAAGAGGCTTTTACGGGCAGAAAAACAAGAAATAACCTCCGGCATTGCCCATTCAGTTGGAGAAACCAGCTGTTAGCTTGTATTCTATTGTTGTTGATTTTTATTGTCCTGTTGAGCCCTATACAGGAAAAACATAATTTGATTCCCGGATGCAGCTCAATACACTCTTCAAACACTGGACCTTTCGAATATTTGCGCCTGGGACTGTTTTGCGCGAAAAATATGAGGCATTCAAGCGACTTTTACGCTATGACGCCCGTTGTCATGAGCAGATGGCGGAATTCCAGGGTTTGCTTCATGGAGATCGCAGGGAAGATCTCTGTCGCATGCGCAAACGTTTTTCTCTTTTTTCCGACCAGGTTTTCGGAATGGTCACCTGTCTGGAGACAATGGCCCCCGGTGAATATGTAACACTGAAAGACTACCATAAAAAATTTGATTTCTATGTCCATTTTCTGCTGGCACCACCTATGGTTGATTTTGGTCCTCCCTTTGTACTTTCCCTTGATGAAATTCATCCAGAAAACAAAAATACAGGCAACAAAGCTAAAAACCTTGCCATACTTAAAGCCGAGCTCAACCTTCCGATTCCGAACGGTTTTGCAGTTACCACCAATGCCTTTCACTACCTCGTAGAGTACAATAACCTGCGTCATACACTTGACGACCTGCTCTCCGAACTTAATATTGAATCCTCCCATTCTATGAATTGGATTTCCGGTCAGCTCATGGATCGCATCCGCAATGCCGAAATGCCGCCGGACATAGAACAGGCAATACTGACCTCCTATGCAGAGCTTGAAAGGGATGGCAGAAAAGTGGTGACGGCGGTCCGCTCCAGTGCAATAAGTGAAGACGGTGATTATTCTTTTGCCGGCCAGTATACCAGCCTGCTCGGTGTAACAAACGAAAAAATTATTTCTGCATATCTGGAAGTCCTGGCCTCAAAATATTCTCCCGAAGCCCTTTTTTATCGGATCAGTCATGGCTTGAGTGATGAAGAAACCGCTATGTCCGTGCTTGTACTTGAAATGGTTGAGGCGGAGTGCAGTGGTGTACTGTATACCCACGCTCCCATGCAGGCAGACGGAAAAGAAGACAACCTCCATCTCCATGTGGTTCCGGGCTTTGGTGAAGCTCTGGTCGGCGGCACGGCAACTCCTTCCCAATATGTTCTGAGTCGTGAGGAGCACCCCAGGCTGCTGAGCAGAAAAGAGAAAGATGCGGTTCTCTCCAGGCCGCTGACAGAAAAGATCGGCCACTTGGGTTCTAGCATTGAAAAGTATTTTAATGCTCCACAGGATATTGAGTGGGCGATTGATCATAATGGCGATCTTTTTTTTCTTCAGACAAGACCTTTGCATATTTCATTCACCGTTGAATCTCCTGATGACACGATGGCGGTGGATCGGAATGATCTGATTTCATTACTTTCTGATTGTGAACGAGCCGCAGGCGGCCGGGCGGCCGGAGAAGTGTACAGGTTGAATTCAAGCCACGGGTTGGAAGACATCCCCGCAGGGGCCGTACTCGTGACCCGTGATACACCGCCCAGCTATGTTCAGGTGATAAACCGGCTGGCGGCGGTGGTTGCTGAACGCGGCAGTCAGGCCAGCCATTTTGCCACCGTGGCCCGTGAATTCGGGGTGCCTTTTCTGGCCGGTACGGATAATGCCATGGACGTCCTGGAACCCGGAGGCATGGTTACCGTAGACGGTGATTATGGGGCCGTGTACCAGGGCAGGGTCGAATCACTGCTCGGTGGCAATACAGCGCCTGAAAAAGAGAGCCAGTATCATCGGACCCTTCGGGAAGTTCTGAAATTTATCTCACCCCTTGAACTTATGGATCCGGAGGAAGAAAATTTTACCCCTGAAGGCTGCCGCTCCATGCATGACATCATCCGCTTCTGTCATGAAAAAGCAGTGCAGGCGATGTTCTCAGCCGGTCGGCCGGGTACGGGACGCGGAGCCTTGAAGTTGTCCGCCGACCTGCCCCTGGATGTTTTTTTGTTTGACGTGGGCGGTGGTATTGCTGCAGATGAGGAAAAAGGCGGTTCAGTTCCCCTTGATAAAATTAGATCAGTACCATTTCAAGCACTGTGGCAAGGGCTTGGGCATCCGGATGTACAGTGGAAACAAAAACCTTTTGACTGGGAAGCCTATGATAAAATTGAACTTGCAGGCGGCATTCCGCCAAGCCGCGATAGCTTCGCCTTTGCAAGCTACGCCGTCATAGGCATTGATTACCTTCATTTCAATATTCGTTTTGGGTATCACTTCACCATCGTTGACGTTTTATGTGGCGAGAATACGGCGGAAAATTACTGTCTGCTTCGTTTTGCCGGTGGTGGTGGTGATTTTGACAAACGTTCATTGAGAATTGATTTTATCACTCGAATACTTGAACAACTTGAATTTACAGTGGAACAAAAAGGCGATATGCTTGAGGCCCGTCTATCCGGTTTGGAGTGTAGTACCCTTACGAATACTCTTGATATGCTCGGTCGTCTGCTTGGCGCCACAAAGTTGATGGATATGGTCCTTGTGGATGAGCAGATGGTAACCCGCTGCGTGGATGAGTTTTTTAAGGGGCGGTATTCGTTCTCCCAGGAAGGATAGTCTTTGAAGTAAATTTTTTTGTTCTTATCTTGTTGTCGTGCTTACTGTAGCGTATTTTTTTATTCCGTAGTGTATGTTTCGGTTGAAGTACATATGGATATTGCTCGCTCGAATACGATTGAATACCTCCTGCCTGATTTTATCCTTTTCCCTGTGTCGCAACCACTGAGTCGGAAAAGAAATTGAATTCCGGATCGAATGAGTATGGATATTTTACCCTTGAGCCTTGTTTTTTCTTATTGCTGTGCTATCATTTTTCAACGAGAATGTCTTTAGAGTCCGTTTACAGTACGCAAAACGTTGCCGTGGCTGTATCCGGATTTTGCTGCAGAGAGCATTCTTTTTTCCAGTCAGGGCCGATTAAGAGATTGCCCCTGAGACCTGTTTCCGTCAACCGTTGCACCGGGATATTTTTTATGGGCGAACTCACCACACGGGAGTCTGCAGATAATCGTCGTTTCACCAGGGTCGTTTTTTCCCGTACTGCAAAGTTGATTTGCCGTGCGGCGACCTATGAAGAAGGGCAGGTCCATAATCTGAGTCTCGGCGGTTTGTTCCTGGATGGAAAATATGATATCGATTACGGTGAGCTTTGCAAACTGGAACTTCATGAAACAGGGCGTCACTCCTGCCTTATCTTACATTTTCAGGTGCGGGTTGTTCGCATTGAGCCCCGTGGACTGGCTCTTGCATTTGTCGATATGCCCACCGACAGCTACAAGTTTCTCCAGACCATGATTCTGTATTCCACAGATGACCCCCTGGGCGTTTCTCTTGAATTTTTAGAAGATTTTCAGTCCCTGCCACGGATTGCACAATAAGCCTCTTACTCAATCGTCTGGAAAACCTGAGGTCAGGCCGGACATTTTGTCGTTTTTACCAACGAGATTTCTTTTTAAAGTATGTGCAGGATCAGGAGAAAATAAAATCCATGCACTTTATAAAAATTCTGGTAGGCTAGTACCTCATTTCATTATCGACTTGACGCTAAACTGACACTGAGCATACAACCAATAAATTTTATTCATTCGTTTTTCCCTTGGCGACTAAAACTTCCCCCATTGCATATATTGCTCAACCCATTATACGACTGGGTGATACCGCGCTTTATGTGGTCAGTGACCTCGGTCATATGGGCGTTTTTCTAGTGTCTGCCCTTGCCGGTCTCTTCCGGCGGCCGTTTCGTTTCGGCGAGGTCGTGAAACAGCTGCGCTTTATCGGTGCCGGTTCCCTTACCGTCATTTTTTTCACCGCCCTTTCTTCCGGCATGGTGTTGGGGCTGCAAGGCTATTACTCGCTGCATAAATTCGGGGCCGAGGGTATGCTTGGTTCTGCGGTCTCTCTGACCTTGATAATGGAGCTCGGCCCGATTTTGACTGCGCTCATGGTCACCGGGCGTGCTGGTTCAGCCATGTGTGCCGAGATCGGTATTATGCGCATTTCCGAGCAGATTGATGCCCTGGAATGTATGGCTGTCGATCCCTTCAGGTACCTGATCTCACCAAAATTACTTGCCGCATTGATCTCCGTTCCCCTCTTGACCGCTATTTTTGATGTTGTCGGAATCTTCGGTGGGTATCTTGCCGGCGTCAAACTGATGGGCGTCAGTTCCGGAGCCTACTTCAACGGCATGATGCAGAGCGTGAGCAACCATGACATCCGGCTCGGGGTGATAAAATCCTTTGTCTTTGCCCTCCTTCTTGTCTGGATATGTACCGGACGGGGCTATTTTGTTCAACAGATCCGCGGTGCCGGTTTCGGTGCGGAGAGTGTGAGTAAGGTTACCACCCAGGCCGTCGTTTTTTCATCCATCTCCGTGCTGATCTTCGATTACCTGCTCACTGCCGTGCTCCTGTAATTATGCATGATCTATCAACAACATCGGAAACAGCCATTGAGTTTGATCAGGTCTGCAAGTCGTTTGGGGTCCGCAGTCAGAAACACATGGTTCTCAATCATATCAGTTTTTCCATACCTCGCGGAAAGACTACGGTTATTGCCGGTGGTTCAGGACAGGGCAAGAGTGTTACCCTTAAGCTTATTCTTGGGCTCCTGACCCCGGACAGCGGCAGGGTACTGGTGGACGGTGTCAATGTCCCTTCGCTGCCCAAGCGGGAGCTTCGCAGGTTGCGGACCCGGTTCGGGGTGCTGTTTCAAGGCTCGGCCCTGTTTGATTCTCTGACGGTTTTCGAAAATATTGCCCTGCCTCTACGTGAACGAACGAAGATGTCTGAACAAGAGATTCAGAAAAAAGTGCTGGCCACTCTTGATCAGCTTGAACTCGCCGGCCATGAGGGAAAATATCCGGCCCAGCTCAGCGGCGGTATGAAAAAAAGAGTCGGTCTTGCCCGGGCCCTGCAGCTTGAACCAGAGATTGTTCTGTTTGACGAACCGACAACCGGCCTTGATCCGGTTATGACCCAGGAAATTTATCACCTTTTTGATCGGCTGCAAAAGCGTCTTGGGTATACGGCGGTTATTGTCAGTCATGATATTCCCGGCGTCTTTGCCCTGGCCGATCAGATTATACTTTTAAATAAAGGGGAAGTGGATGTTTTCGCTGACTCCAGCGAGATTATTCACTCCAAAAAACCGTATATCCGGGAGTTTGCAGAAATGACCATGGGGGAAAGTCTTCCCCGTCCGGAAAAGGAGAACTGTCTTTCATGAAAAATACACGGCTTGAACTCTTTGTCGGCGTCTTTCTTATCCTCGGTTTTTGCAGCTTTGGCTGGCTGGCCCTGCAACTTGGTGAAGTTTCATGGCTTACCAGTAGCCGAACCTATGAGATATTTGCAGAGTTTGATAATATTTCCGGGGTCAAAACCGGAGCGGATGTGCAGATAGCTGGAGTCGTGGTTGGTAAAGTAGGTGCTATTGTGTTAAGTACCGATGAACTTGCCCGTGCTGCCCTGCAGGTCGATAAAACCATTAAAGTGCCCGTTGATTCCATTGCATCAGTCAAGTCCCAGGGAATTATCGGCGATAAATATATCCAGATTACCCTTGGTGGTGATGAGAAGTTGTATGCCGCCGGTGCGACCATAGTCGACACGGAGTCTTCGGTAGACCTGGAATCACTGATCTCAAAATTTGCCTTCGGTCAGGTCAAATAAAGTACCCCAAACTCCATCGGCTGAAAATATACATCGTCTCTTTTTGCATCATGACCTGCCGATACACTCGAATCCAATGCATCCTTGAGCCAGCCGCCATTTCTTTTTCGGGTAATATTATTTTATAATGGCAGGAGTTATTTATTTTGTGTATACTATTGGGCTGTGTCTTTACTTGTTGAAAACGGCGCCTGGCCGGAGGGTACTTGAAAATTCCATTTTCAGAAATATCATCGACCGGCACCTCGTATACGTTTAACAAGTTGACGGTTCCATGCGACAAGAGAGATTTTGAACTGCAGGGGCCGGTCCGGTTTTTCTGTACTCTACAGAGGAAGGGAAAGCGTCGGGTTGTGTTGCAGGGAACGGTGAAGGCAACCTTGATGTTGAGCTGTAACCGTTGTCTGGCCGGTTTTCCCCTACAGATCGATTCGGTTTTTCATCTGATTTACGAAGTTGCTGATATGGAAAACCATCACCTCAAGGAGATAGATCTATCGGCAGTTGAGTTGGATGTTGTTGAACTGATGGAGCCGGTTCTTGACTTGGAGGATATTGCCAGACAACAACTGTACATGGCTGTACCTGTCAGGCAGATTTGTTCGGAGCAATGCTTGGGGATCTGCCCGGAATGCGGTAACAACTTGAACGACAGCACCTGCGGGTGCAAGCGGGATAAGAAAAACAATCCCTTTGCCGTACTCGCAGCATTGAAAAATAAAGAAAAATAACAAACCGTCTACCCCGTCCGGGTGGACGGCCTTACAGTAGATCAGTTTATCCCGATACGAATCGGGAGGATGATGGAGGAATACAATGGCATTACCAAAAAGAAGACATTCACGATCGCGTACCAGAAAACGGAGATCTCACGATTTTCTGACCAGACCGAGTGTCGGTCAGTGTCCGGAGTGTGGAGAACCCAAAATGCCGCACCAGCTGTGCGGCGGTTGCGGGACATATAAGGGCAGAAGCGTTATTCGCCTTGAGGATGAGCTGAGCTAAGTAGCCCGTGCGTATTGCAGTCGATGCCATGGGGGGCGATCTTGGTTCCGAGTTACCTGTTCAGGGGGCTATTGCCGCTTTGAAGGAACGGGAGGATCTTGAGATTGTCCTTCTTGGACCCCGTGATTTTTTAAAAGAACAGGTCTCTGCCATTGTAGGAGATTCCGCTGAAATCCGTAAACGGCTGTTTTTTGAACACGCCACGGAAGTCATCGGCATGGATGAATCTCCGGTTGAGGCAATACGAAAAAAAAAGGATTCCACCGTCATGGTGGGCTTCGAACTGGTCCGGAACAACAAGGCGGACGCCGTTATATCCGCAGGAAATTCCGGGGCAACCATGGCCGCAGCTATTCGAAAACTCGGCCGCTTAAAGGGGATCTCCCGTCCAGGTATAGCCAGTTTTTTCCCTACCCTCAAAGAGCCGGTCATGCTTATGGATATTGGAGCCAACGTCGACTGCAGACCGCAGCATTTGCTACAGTTTGCCATCATGGCCGCTTCATGCTCCAGCCTGCTCAATGGAATTGATCGGCCTAGGATAGGCCTGCTCAGTATCGGTGAAGAGGCAAGCAAGGGTAATGCCTTGATCAAGGAAACCCATGCCTTGCTCAGTTCGGGTTCCTTGAATTTTATCGGCAATGTCGAAGGGCGTGATGTTTATAAAGGGGATGTGGATGTGATTATTTGTGATGGCTTTGTCGGCAACATCTCACTGAAGATCAGTGAGGGGCTGGCCGAGGCTGCCATGCAGATGTTAAAGGCTGAAATTCTTAAAAGTTGGCGGGCCAAGATCGGTTACCTGTTAATTAAAGATGCCTTTGCCCGATTTCGTGGACGCCTTGACTATGCTGAATATGGCGGCGCTCCCCTTTTAGGTATCAACGGCATCGGTATTATCTGTCATGGGACCTCGGACGCCACCGCAATTCAGAATGCTGTTTTTGTTGCAGCGGATATGGTTCAGCACCGGGTCAATGACGGTATAATTCGTGCGCTGGCCGAATATAACGCCTAGCAGGATTGGATTGTTATGAAACATGCTGCCCTGCTTGG
>VAPK011070955.1_pt1 | contig 13283 bp, 14 predicted proteins | sample 3395031 | NCBI WGS metagenome assembly VAPK01 (sample SAMN08290443, study PRJNA428436) | hydrothermal vent metagenome | isolation source: Deep-sea hydrothermal vent chimney 1 | place: Pacific Ocean: Juan De Fuca Ridge | reverse complement strand
CGTCGGCACTGCCCGGCATACTCACCGGCACGGTCCTGACGCTCGCAAGAGCATTCGGGGAGACCGCACCGCTGCTCGTCATCGGCGTTGCAACCGGGTACTTCGCACCCGCGGGCGATGCCTCCCTCATCGACAAGTTGACCGGCCCCTACACAGCCCTGCCCGTGATCGTCTTCTCATGGTCACGCCAGACCCAGGCGGCATTCGCCGACACGCTCGCACCGGCTGCGATCGTCGTCCTCCTCATCGTGTTGTTCATCTTGAACGGCGCGGCCATCTGGCTGCGCAACCGAGCAGAGAAAAGGTGGTAGGTAGTGAGCGATACCATCGATATCCATCCCCCCGTCCAAACGGAGAGTCACGCAATGAGCGACCGATCCTTCAACGACGCACCAACCAGCCAGAGCGCCACCTTTCGAGGGACTGCCCGAGCACCCGAAGTCGACACCACTCGCGTCACCGGCGGATCTCCGGACAACACACACGACGTGATCATCGCCCTCGAGGACGTCGACGTGTACTACGGCGACTTCCACGCAGTCGACAGCGTGAGCGTACCGATTCGCGAGAAGGAGATCACCGCGTTCATCGGGCCGTCCGGATGCGGAAAATCGACGGTTCTTCGCACGATCAACCGCATGAACGACCTCATCCCCACGGCACGCGTCGAGGGGTCCGTGACCTACCACGGCGTGGATCTGTATGGGCACAGCGTCGATCCCGTCCAGGTGAGGCGGCACATCGGCATGGTGTTCCAGAAGCCGAATCCGTTTCCGAAGTCCATCTACGACAACATCTCGTTCGGACCCAAGATCGCGGGCTACGACGGGGACATGGACGACCTCGTCGAGGAGTCACTCAACCGTGCTGCACTGTGGGACGAGGTCAAGGACAAGCTCGACGAGAGCGCCTACGCCCTGTCGGGTGGTCAACAGCAGCGCTTGTGCATCGCTCGCGCGATCGCAACATCCCCCGACGTGCTCCTGATGGATGAACCCGCATCGGCCCTCGACCCGATCGCAACACTTCGGATCGAGGAGCTGATGTACGAGCTGAAACAGGACTACACGATCATCATCGTGACCCACAACATGCAGCAGGCTGCTCGGGTTTCGGATCGGACGGCGTTCTTCAACATCGACATCCACAACGGCCAGAGAGCAGGCCGCTTGGTCGAGTTCAACGAAACCGCGACACTGTTCACGACACCCTCGGAGAAGACGACCGAGGACTACATCACCGGGCGATTCGGATGAGGGGCGTGTGATGGCTGAACACCACGAGATCGAACTGAGGCACCACTTCGACGACGAACTCGACGAGATCCGTACGGACCTCGTCGAGTTGGGAACGATGGTGCTCGAGAACGTGCGCCACGCCGGTGTGGTCGTCATCGAGAACAGGCTCGACGAGATCGGTGCCGTGCGCGCAGCAGACGGACCGATCAACGACCGGTACCACAAGCTCGAGGAGAGAGTCTTCCAGATCCTCGCCCTCCAGCAACCCGTCGCAAGCGACCTGCGCTTTCTGGTCGCAGCGACACGCATCCTCTATGAGATGGAGCGATCCGGCGACCTCGCGGTAAACGTCGTCAAGCAGGTTGGCCGCCTCGACGGGATCCCCGCCGACAACACACTGACGTCGATCGTTGGCCGGCTCGCACATGCCTCTGCATCGATGTTCGGGCGAGGTGTTGAAGCCGTTGCGACGCTCGACGACACCATCGGGACCGGGGCCGAGAGTGAGGACGAAACCACGGATCGCTTGACATCGGAACTGTTCTCCGCGGTGACTGCCCGTCAGGACGCCATCGGTCTCGAACCCGCCGTTGGACTGTTCTACATCGGTCGGTTCTTCGAACGCATTGCAGACCACGGCGTCAATATCGCCCAGAACATCACGTTTGTGGTCACCGCCCGTTTCCCCGAAGACGACTGAGCCTCCTCTCCCACTCGGGAGCGAAACCCTGCGAGCAGTATCGGGACGCGTCGCCGGGAGATACGTGCCGCGCCGGCTATCCCTATCATGCCGCCGACAGCACACCGCAGACAGCAGGCCAACAGCGTATGGGATCCCCCGAACGTCCAACGTCCTCACCGATCGCGCAAGGGCCGAGACGAACCATCCCCCCGGCCGTACGCGCTGTTTTCGTGTTCGCTCTCCTCTACCTCTTCCTCGTCGGCGTCAAGATGCTCGAGGGAGGAATCAAAGGACTCGGCTCGGACACGGCAGGTGGGCTCTTCGACGGCATCACGAGCCCGCTCGCAGCCCTCTTCGTCGGGATCCTCGCCACCGTGCTCGTGCAATCGTCATCCGTGTCGACGTCGACGATCGTAGGACTTGTCGCAACAGGTGTGCTCCCCATCGAGACCGCCGTGCCGATGATCATGGGGGCCAACATCGGGACCACGATCACCAACACGATCGTGTCCCTCGCCCATGCCCGCAAGTCGGATGAGTTCCGTCTGGCGTTCGCCGCTGCGACGATGCACGACTTCTTCAACGTCATCGCAGTCGCGATTCTGCTTCCGCTCGAGATCAAGACCAGGTTCCTCCAGAGCACGGCGACATGGCTCGCCAACCTGCTGCCGTCGGGCGCCGACGCGACGTTCAACTCGCCGATCAAAGGTGCGGTGAAGTGGGGTGCGGTGAAGGTCGAAGGCCTCCTCGAACTGTTCATCTCGAGTGACAAGGCGGTGGCCGTCGCGTTCATCGTCTTTGGGATCGCGATCATCTTCGCTGCGCTGATGTTCATCACGAAGAACATGAAGGTCCTCATCGCTTCTCGTATCGAGTCGTCGATCAACGCTGCACTTGCCAAGAGTGGCCTCGTCGGCATGATGGTTGGGATCATCGTCACGGTCGCTGTGCAGTCGTCGTCGATCACGACCTCGATCCTGGTGCCGCTCGTCGCTGCCGGCCTCATCGTGGTTCGCAACGCCTACCCGATCACCCTCGGCGCCAACATCGGCACGACCGTGACGGCACTCCTTGCCGCGCTCGCATCGGGTGCCGTCAACGGCATGATCATCGCCCTCGTGCACCTTCTGTTCAACGTCGTCGGCATCCTCATCCTCTACCCGATCCCGAAGATCAGGTACGTGCCTGTCATACTTGCGGAGAAACTGGCCGACATCGCAGTACGCAAGAAATGGATAGCCGTTGCGTACGTTGGCATCGTGTTCATCGCGATCCCGGTCGTCGGCATCCTCGTACTCAACTAACGGAGGGAAGCTCGTGGTATTCGAATTCTTCAGAAGCGGATCACAGTCCGCCGTCGATGAGGCTCAGGCAACGCTCGTCACCATGCTCGAGAACGGCCATGACATCTTCATGACCGCGTCCGACGCCCTCTTCGGAGGCGGGAAGTCGAAAGAGACCAAACGCGAGGTCCGCTCAACCGACAGAGAGATCAACGAAGCGCAAGCCGCTGTACGTCGGGCGCTCATGGTCCACGCCGCCGTCAACAGCAGCGACCTCCCGCTCGTGCTCCAGTACGCATCGATCGTCAAGGACGCCGAGCGTGTCGGGGACTATGCGAAGAACCTCTACGACCTCGTCCGCTACGGCGCCGACTTCGATACGGCAGCCGATCGTGATGAGCTCGTCAGGTACCGTGACGCCGTCGGCAACCTGATCCTCGAAGCTGCTGCGATCTTCGAGGCGACGAACACCGAGCGGGCCCAGGCGCTCATCAACAAGGCTGACGACTTCCTCGACCAGTACGACGCCCATGTCAAGGCGATGTTCACGACGGATCTGTCGTCCCAGGATGCTGTGGCTCGTGCGCTGTACTACCGCTTCTTGAAGCGCACCACGGCCCACGTCATGAACGTGCTCACCTCCCTCGTCCAACCCCTCGACCGCCTCGACTACTACGACGAGGCGAAGGAAGACAGGTAGGGTCTGACAGTCCACAGTTGACGGGTGCTGGGAGACCTGGGGATATGCCGTCTGCCGAGCTCCGCTCACCGTTTGCCGGATCCGTTCCGACTGTGAACTGTCATCTGTGAACTGTGAACTTCCCACGACCAGACGACTGACTTCGCGCGACTGACTACTGTCACCCTCATGGACTTCACGCACTCTGCTCGCTCACGTAAGTATCAGGAACAGCTCGACGCGTTCATGACGGAGCACGTCTATCCCGCAGAACGGGCCATCAAGTCGAGGGACCCTCTGCCCGGCGAACCCATCGAGGCCTCCCCGGAGCTGGTCGAGCTCAAGGGGATCGCACGTAGCCAGGGTCTCTGGAACCTGTTCCTCCCCGACGACGAGTACGGGGCAGGCCTCACCAACGTCGAGTACGCACCCCTCGCTGAGATCATGGGGCGTGTCATCGAGTTGGCCCCGGAAGCGACCAACTGTTCCGCTCCCGATACCGGCAACATGGAAGTCCTCCACGACTTCGGAACGCCGGAGCAGAAGGAACGTTGGCTGGTCCCCCTTCTCGAAGGTGAGATTCGATCGAACTTCGGTATGACCGAACCGGGCGTCGCATCGTCGGATCCGAGGAACCTCCAGTGTTCCATCACACGCGATGGGGACGACTACATCGTCTCGGGCATGAAGTGGTGGTCGACCGGGGCGATGACCAAGGACTCCAAGATCGCGATCGTGATGGGGGTGAGCGAACCCGACGCCCCGCCAAAGGCCCGGTACTCGATGATCCTCGTTCCGATGGATGCAGAGGGTGTCGAGGTCGTGCGCGGTGTCCCCGTCTTCGGGTACATCCACCGCGGTGGCCATGCACAGGTCCGCTACAACGACGTGCGCGTCCCCGCCTCCAACATGATCGCCAACGCAGGTGACGGTTACATGATCGCCCAGGCCCGTCTCGGCCCGGGACGAATTCACCACTGCATGCGTGCCATCGGCCAGGCCGAACGGGCCCTCGCCATGATGATCGATCGGGCCAAGACCAGAACTGCATTCGGGAAGCGAATCGCCGACCAGGGAGTCATCCAGGATTGGATTGCACAGTCACGATGGCGTATCGACCAGGCACGTCTGCTCGTGCTCCACACCGCATGGCTCATCGACACCGAGGGCAACCGGGCGGCCCGACGCGACATCTCTGCCATCAAGGTCGTTGCACCGAACACGGCTCTGTGGGTGATCGACAAGGCGATCCAGATTCACGGAGGGATGGGAGTCTGCGACGACACCCCGCTTGCGTCGATGTGGGCGAACATGCGAACCCTGCGTCTCGCCGATGGTCCCGACGAGGTCCACACCATGGTGGTAGCCCGCCGCGAAATCGGAAGAGACTGAAAGAAGTTCACAGCTCACAGTTCACAGCTTTCAGTCAGAAGATCAGACTGTGAACTGCCTTACCCGAAGAGTCGTCGCCACCAGCGGGCAAGCATGTTGCCGGTGTCTGGTGGAGGGAGTTCGGCGAGGACATCGCGAGCGTGATCCGGGGGCAGGTCGCCCACCAACACGAAGTTGTTGGAATCGTCCGTCCAGCGAATCCGCACATCCTGTGCAGTCGGCACCATGTCGTAGATACCCGTGTTCGTCACGAGCGCCATCGACTCGTCGAACCCGCTCACAACCGTGCGCCTCGACATCGAGAACAACGAGAACGAAAAGAGGCCATCGGAGTAGAAGCCCTGCTGGGAGCCGCTCGGGCCCGGGAACACGTCGACCAGTTCGTAGCCTGCAATCACAGACGGAAGCCCCTCGGTCTCGCTGTGCATCACGATCTCAACGGGTACCGAGGAAGGGTCGTCCGGCATCGAGTACATGCGGTACGGCCTGAAGTCATCGAGGGCGATGGTGCGGAATATCCTCCCCCGATCGTTGTAGATCTCGGTATGGAGCACGGCTCCCGAACGCTTGTCGACGAGCAGGACCGCGCGAAGCGTCTCACCTTCCATGATCTCAACCCGCTTGCACTCGCGGTGGAGATGCTTCACGTCGGTCACGTTGCCGATGCTGTAGCGCTTGGAAGCGGGCATCGATTCTTGTGTGACGACGAACGCGATCCCTCCTGTGGACGCGCCCATCGTTACCGCACGGCCCCCTCCGTAGGCAGACCACACCGACTTCGTCTTGACGATCTCTCCCTCACTCCAGTGCTCCACCCACTGCTCTGTGACCTGGGCCTGGTCGCCCCACACCGACACCGTGACGCGGTTAGCGCTGTAGGTGGCGTCCTTGGCGGCTTCGAGTAAGTGGTCGACGTCACCGGCCCACGCCGATGGAGCGAACACCGCAAGCGTGAGCAGCACCGATGTGCCGATCACCGCGGAGCGTCGCGCCGTGATCATGGTGATGTCTCCAACAAACTGGTCTGGATCCCGATCGGCACGGACGCAACAGCAGCGTGGCGTGCGTCCAGGTCGCTGATCGTCACCGAGGACGGCTCACTCGACGAGGCGAACGGCCCAAAGGAGAACGCTATCGCAACGGCAGCAGCACCCACGAGCACGGCTGCGGTCGTACGAACACCTCTCCGCGGGGCCGAAGCGACCTCACGCTGGACGCTCAGGAACGCGGGGGGCTCGAGACCGGGCAGGGCCCGCACCGCAGTACGGGATCGATCGAGATCGGCGAGCTCGTGTCTGCAATCGATGCAGGTGTCGATATGGGCAGTAACGGCAGGGAGCTCAGTCGTCGTGAGCTCCCCATCGAGGAACGCAGAGAGCTCCACACTCATGTGCTCACCGGGAAGCAGGTGTAACGGCACATCGAGCAGCGGCAGGAGACGGACGGCGCGACGTGCCTCCCTGAGCCTGCGAAACTCTGCGACCGCCCCGAGATCGTTCTCGAGAGCGACGACGACCTCCGCGAGCTCAGACGGCTCGAGGGAACCATCGAGATAGCAGGACAGCAAGATCGAGAGCTTCGTTTCGGGCGGATTCATACCGGCCATGACAGCAGACCTCTCAACATCGAGCGTCCCCTGTGGATCCGGGAGCGCACAGTTCCGACGGGTGAGTCGATGGCGTCGGCGATCTCGTCGTAGGTGAGACCGACGACGTCGCACAACACGACTGCCTCCCGGAAGTCGTACGGCAACTTCAGCAGAGCCGCCTGTACGTCATCGGACAGACGGACCGACGCAAGGACCTCGTCGGGCGAAGGACTGGCACCGAGCGCCGAGTAGTCGCCTTCCGGAAGCGGGGTCGTTGGCCGACGATTCTTCTTGCGCACACCGTCGAGGAACGCGTTGCGGGTGATGCGCCACAACCAACCTTCGAACGAACCGGGCGTATACGAGGAGAGGCCTTTGCGGACGCGGAGAAGCACCTCCTGGACGAGGTCTGCCGCGTCGTCGGGGTTACCGGTAAGTCGATATGCGAAGGTGTAGATCTTTCGACCGTACCGCTGCGCAACATCTTCCCAGGTCAGGGATGTGTGTTCAGCCATGGTCCCCATCTCGTGGCATATAACGTCACAGATCTGCAGCGAGTTCCTGCACTCTGAAAGTCTATGGGAAGGAGCCGGTAGTTGGCGTCGTGCAACAGGCGCGGCGAACCACTTCGAGCAATATCGGATTCACACGATCAGGTGGTCAGACCTGCGTGTCGTCTTCGCTGTCGCTCCCGCTGACCTCATCCTCGCCTGTTCCGCCTTCTTCGATGCCCTTCTTGAACTCCTTCGCCGACGCACCGAGAGAGCGCGCAAGGTCGGGGAGTTTCTTAGCACCGAACAGAAGTAAGACCACTGCAAGAATAATGAGAAGCTCAGGTCCTCTGAGACCACCAAGCATGTTGGACTCCTTTCGCGAAAGTCAGTCTACCCGCTGAGGGAAGTTGGCACTCCCAAGAACGCTATGTCATCCGACGCTGAAGGAGTCGACGAAGGATTGGAGACGCTCTCTCGTGACGAAGACGAGGCGTTTGTCTCGTTTCTCGCGCTCGTACATCGAGTACGGGCTGTACTTGTCCGTGACAAGGACAGCCTGATCCGGGTTGGCCTGGGCAACCCCGACGGCGAACTTGGCGAGAACCCTTTCGTCGAGCTCGGGGTGTGTCCCGATCTCGTGGGGCAGGATCACGAGCTCGGTCGTCTTGCCTGCACGCGTTGCGCGGTAGACCCTGGCCCTGTCATCGCTCATCGTGAAGCCGGCGTTGTCGTCTTGAAGGTCGTAGCCACCCACCCGCATCAGCCCGACGACGAGGTCTTCGAGACTCATCGAGGCAGGGTCGACGCCGATCAATCGAAGATGCGCCTCCACGACCCCGGGAAGCTCGATGAACGTATTCACCGGCTCGAGTGTCGAGGAACCGCTCGTGGACGTCGCCACCGATGTATCGGCGATGACCTCAGCAACGGCAGCGATCGGATCGTGCGTCGGTGAGACCAGGGCCATCACGTCGAGCTCGGGAAGAGTGCCGACCTCGGGAAGGTCGACGGTGGTGATCAACTCAGGCTCACCGGAGCGCATGGCGAACACCTCGATGCGTTCGACACCGTCGAGGGGTAGCCCTTCGTGCACCTTCTCGCGTACGTACTCGACCGCAGCTGAGCTCAACAGGTCGTCGAGATGTTGTCCGGGAGGGCCATCACCAAGAGGAACATCGAACTGTGCGCGGGCCGTGTTTCCCTTGACGTGGAAGTTCACGACAGTGGGCATCGGACGCTTCGGTGCGGATCCCGAAGTGCCGACGGCGCGATCGACCGACTGGCCGGTGACACGTATGGCGTTGAAGGTGAATCCGGCAATGGCGATAGCGATCGCAACGAGCAGGATGATGACTGCAACGGTCAAGAAGATCTCCTTCAGGTTCTCTGCGGCAAGTCTACGCCAGACGGGACGAGAAGCTGTCTACAGAGGACAGTTCATATGCGACAGTTCACAGATCACAGATCACAGAAGGAACCAGCGAACCGTTTCTGACTGTGAACTGTCGGCTGTCAACTGTGAACTGTGAGTGAGGCGTCAGCAGAACGAGCGAGCTACGCCGAGCGTTCGTGCCTGCGTCGAACGGCGACCTGACGCTCGCGTCGAATCTTGCGACGCTCACGCTCAGACATCGCCCCCCAGATCCCGAACTTCTCGCTCGAGACGATGGCGAACTCCAGGCACTCCCCCCGTACGGAACACTCCCGGCATATCTGCTTCGCCGTGCGTGTCGACGCGCCCCGCTCCGGGAAGAACAGGTCGGGATCGGCGCCGCGACAGTTCGCGAAGTCCTGCCACGACATGTCGACGCCTTCGGCCTGCAAAGCTTCGATGAGGTCTCTGAACACGTCGTCTCCTACAAGGATGTAATTACGTTCATGTGATTCAACCAACACCGCGCGCGCGTGTCAAGTTCGCGCGCGCGTATTTCGACCCAAATGTCAAGGACCTAAGACGGCTGTCGGCTCTCTGCCATCGGCCATCGGCCCTATAGGCCCACTCCACAGGCTCTCGAATGGCCGGATCGTCGGTCATGACATGTCCGGAAACACTCGTTGAGAAATATCTCGTGACACACCGAGACTGCGATCACCGACGACGTAGGTCTCGATTACAGAGGCCCGATGGCCGTTAGCCGACGGCCGACAGCGGGAGGAGTCGGCGACTCCTCCGACCCCTCCCCTGCTCTCGTTTCGACACTGTGCACAAAGACGACGATAATCACACCTACATTCACTCCAAGGAAGGTTCAGTGACGACTACCAAACGCGCTGACGTACAAACCCGTCAGGGATGGCGCTCCTGGCTCGGAGGATTCTTTACCTCATCCGTCGGTCTCAAGTGGCTCATGGCACTTACCGGCATCGGGCTCCTGCTCTACGTGCTTGTGCACATGATTGGGAACCTGAAGATATTCCTGGGTGTCGATCCGACCACCGGCGAGTACCAGATCGATCTCTACGGCGAGGCCCTTCGCGATCTTGGAGGCCATCTCGTACCCCGCACCTCGATCCTGTGGTTGTTCCGTATCGGGCTCATCGCCATGTTCGGGATACATATCTACGCGGCAGCCGAGCTCACAGCGCGAAACCTGAAGGCACGCGGTCGGGGCCGGTACGACCACAAGCGCGACTACGAAGCCGTGAACTACGCCAACCGGACGATGCGCTGGGGCGGTGTGATCATCCTCCTCTTCCTGCTGTTCCACATCGCCGACCTCACCCTCGGCGGAGCAAACGCGGAGTTCGTGCGAGGCGACGTCTACAACAACGTCGTAGCGAGCCTGACACGGCCTGCCGTTGCTCTCCTGTACCTCGTGGCTCAGTTCGCTCTCGCCTTCCACATCTATCACGGGGCGTGGAGCCTGTTCCAGAGCCTGGGCAGTGTCAACGCAAGGTACAAGGATCTTCGCCGCGCACTCGCCGTGGCATTCGCAGCGACCGTATTCATCGGGAACACAGCGATCGTGCTCGCTGTGGCAACCGGCTACATCTCCTAGGCGGACAGGCGAACCATGACTACAGAATCGAACATCACACTCGAGGCAGGCATCCCCGACGGTCCGATCGAGGAGCGCTGGGTCAACCACAAGTTCGCGACGAAGCTCGTGAACCCTGCGAACAAGCGCAAGTACGAGATCATCGTCATCGGGACGGGCCTCGCAGGAGCATCGGCAGCAGCATCGTTCGGCGAACTCGGCTACAACGTGAAGGCCTTCACCTACCACGACTCTGCCCGCCGGGCCCACTCGATCGCAGCTCAGGGTGGCATCAACGCCGCAAAGAACTACCCGAACGATGGAGACTCGATCTACCGGCTGTTCTACGACACCGTCAAGGGCGGCGACTACCGCTCGCGTGAGTCCAACGTCTACCGCCTTGCCGAGGTGTCGAACGCGATCATCGACCAGACGACCGCCCAGGGCGTTCCCTACGCACGTGAGTACGGCGGGCTCCTCGACAACCGTTCCTTCGGTGGAGCTCAGGTGTCACGTACCTTCTACGCACGAGGCCAGACAGGCCAGCAACTGTTGCTCGGTGCCTACCAGGCGCTCGCTCGCCAGATCGATGCGGGATCGGTCGAGTTCTACAACCGGTCCGAGATGCTCGATATCGTCATCAAGGACGGACGCGCTGTCGGCATCGTCGTTCGGAACCTGATCACCGGTGAGATCACCTCACACTCTGCACACGCCGTCGTGCTCGCTACCGGTGGGTACTCGAACGTGTTCTTCCTCTCGACGAACGCCATGGCGTGCAACGGCACAGCCATATGGCGGGCTCACCGCAAGGGAGCGCTCTTCGCCAACCCGGCGTTCACACAGATCCACCCAACGTGCATCCCGGCATCGGACGAGCATCAATCGAAGCTGACACTCATGTCCGAGTCGCTGCGCAACGATGGGCGTATCTGGGTACCGAAAGATGCTGCCGACACACGACCTCCCAACGACATCCCCGAGAACGAGCGCGACTACTACCTCGAACGTCAGTACCCGGCGTTCGGGAACCTGGTTCCCCGCGACGTTGCGTCGAGGGCGGCGATGCGCATGATCGACGACAAGCATGGCATCGGACCGCTCAAGAACGGTGTCTACCTGGACTTCGCCAGCTCGATCGAGCGTCTCGGCAAGGCCAAGATCGAAGAGCGCTACGGGAACCTGTTCGAGATGTACGAACGCATCACAGACGAGAATCCGTACGAGGTGCCCATGCGCATCTACCCGGCGCCCCACTACACCATGGGCGGGTTGTGGGTCGACTACAACCTCATGACCACAGTTCCGGGCTTGTACTCCATTGGTGAGGCGAACTTCTCAGACCATGGGGCCAACCGACTCGGTGCCTCGGCGCTGATGCAGGGACTTGCAGACGGGTACTTCGTCCTTCCCTACACGATCGGCGAGTACCTCTCGGACTACCTGAACACGGATCCGGTGCCCATCGATGACCCAGCATTCGTTGAGGTCATCGAGGACGTCAACAGCCGTACCGAGAAGTTCCTTGCGATCAACGGGACACAATCGGTCGATCACTTCCATCGTCAACTCGGGAAGGTCATGATCGAGCACTGTGGCCTCGCGAGGAACCGGGAGGGCCTCGAGAAGGCCATCGTCGAGATCCGGTCCATCAAGACCGAGTTCTGGAACGACCTGCGAGTGATCGGGACATCCGACACACTCAACCAGTCGCTCGAGCGGGCCGGGAGGGTCGCCGACTTCCTGGAACTCGCAGAGTTGATGTGTATCGATGCACTCAACCGGGAGGAGAGCTGTGGCGGCCACTTCCGCCTCGAGCATCAGACCGAGGACGGTGAGGCCAAGCGCGATGACGAGAACTACGCCTACGTGGCAGCCTGGGAGTGGGTCGAAGAGGGTTCGGAGTGGAAACTCTCCAAGGAGCCGCTCGAGTTCGAGTACGTTGCTTTGACGCAGAGGAGCTACAAGTGATAGATCTCACACTGAAAGTCTGGAGGCAGGCCACTGCAGATGCGAAGGGCGAGTTCAAGACCTACGCAGCCACGAATGTGAGTGAGGAGTCGTCGTTCCTCGAGATGCTCGACCAGGTCAACGAGGAGCTCAACGCTGCAGGTGAAGATCCGATCGCGTTCGATCACGACTGCCGAGAGGGAATCTGTGGCATGTGCGGCCTCATGATCAACGGCAACCCGCACGGACCGCAATCGGGAACCGCAACGTGTCAGCTTCATATGCGCAAGTTCTCCGACGGCGATGCGATCACCATCGAGCCGTGGCGCGCCACGGCGTTCCCCGTCGTCAAGGATCTGATCGTCGACCGCGCACCGTTCGATCGCATCGTTGAGGCCGGTGGGTACATATCGGTCAACACCGGGGCTGCCCCCGACGCGAACATCATCATGGTGCCCAAGGAAGCCGCTGAGGCCGCCATGGACGCAGCGGCCTGTATCGGCTGTGCAGCGTGTGTCGCTGCGTGCCCGAACAGTGCAGCGAACCTGTTCACGGCGGCGAAGATCAACCATCTCAACCTGCTGCCACAGGGTCAGCCGGAGCGCTACATGCGCACAGTCGCGATGGTCGAGACGATGGAGGAGTACTTCGGTTCGTGCACGAACTACGGCGAGTGCGAAAAGGCGTGCCCGAAGAACATCTCGATCGACTTCATCGCCCTGATGAACCGTGACTACGTGAAGGCACAGTTCAAGAACCTGGTCAAGAGCGGGCAGAGGTAGCAGAGGCCGTCCCCCCTCAGGGGGGACGGAAGAACCCCACCATCCCGTCCCCCCTTCAGGGGGGACAAGCGAGTCCTCGAGCGAGAAGGCACCGCGAGCACGGCCCGGCACGGCACGGCAAAGACTCACGCACAGGCTGGTTCCACTTCGTGCTCGCAGGCTCGCACTCCCCCCTGCATCGCTCCTACGTCGCTCTGCCGTCCCCCCTGAAGGGAGG
>VAPK011159336.1_pt1 | contig 13303 bp, 18 predicted proteins | sample 3395031 | NCBI WGS metagenome assembly VAPK01 (sample SAMN08290443, study PRJNA428436) | hydrothermal vent metagenome | isolation source: Deep-sea hydrothermal vent chimney 1 | place: Pacific Ocean: Juan De Fuca Ridge | reverse complement strand
GGTGTTGGTAAGAAAGACATGGCTCGAGGTGACGTTATTTGTGATGCTGCTAATCCTGCACCCATGGTTGAAGAATTTGAAGCGCAAATCGCAGTTATTAATCATCCAACTGTTATTGCTAAGGGTTATACACCAGTTTTCCATGTTCATACAGCTCAGGTTCCATGTCAATTCGTGGAATTAAAGGCTAAGTTGGACCCCGCTAGTGGACAGGTTTCTGAAGAAAATCCGGATTTCTTGAAGAACGGAGATGTTGCTATTGTTAGAATTAAGCCTGTTGGAAACCTAGTTTTGGAATCCGCAGATAAAAATCCTAATATGGCTCGTTTTGCAATTCGAGATGCTGGAGTTACAGTTGCTGCTGGTGTTTGCAAAAGTCTAGTTGAGAAGAAACTTTAATTTCGATTTTATCCGGAAATTTCTTGGTAAAAAGATGCGCATGTACACTTGTACACATCGCATTTTTTTACGTGGCGAAATTTCCTGACTAAAATCAAAATTGGTAACTTTGGGTTCTGTTGGACCCGTTTTTTATTTTTTTTATTTTTGCTCTTTTTTTGAGGGCTTGAGATTTTTTTTAATTTGGGTGATTGGGTGGAGTGTGTTTTTATTTGGCGACTTTATAAATTAATTTATCCAATTTTAATTATGGGGGAATTGCAAAAATTTGAGAAAATTATAGTAAAACTTACTAAAAGATATGTGAGAATATACCCAGAGCATTCATTTAAATTTTATTTTGATTAAAAAGAGATTAAGATTATCGGGACTAGTAAAAAAGTAATTGTCGCTAGCTATAAAAATTCCGAAGATGTATTCAGGCGGATTTTTTCTCAGGGCTCTCTTGGACTTAGTGAAATTTATTGCGAGGGTTTGTTAGGTATTAAAAATGAAGATTATAAATACCTCCTCCTTTTTTTTGTGAGACTTGCATATAATATAAAATTGCTTTTTGGATTGTTTCCTTTGGATATTGTAAGAATTTTAAAAGCAAAATATTTAGACCCTTTTCTGATAGAGGGAATCAAAATGCAAATATAAATAGTCATTATAGTTTAAGTGATTGGTTTGAAAACGAGGGGGATTCTAATAAATTTTATGTGTATTGGTTGGATAGTAAATATGTTCAATATAGTTGTGGTTTGTGGAATCTTAAAACTAAAACTGCGGATGAAGCTCAACAAAATAAGCTTAAACATTATGCGGAGCGGTTGGGTATAGGTAAAAATTCTAAAGGTAAAGCTTTGCTTGATCTAGGTTGTGGATGGGGGTTATGTTTTATATGGCAGAAAAATATAATATTAAGTGTCATGGACTAACGCTCTCGATAGTGCAGGCTGAATATATCGAAAAAGAAATTGAAAGAAGGAAATTGGACAATCTTGTGAGTGTTGAAGTAAAAAATATTCATGATATGTCTGGGGAATATGATTATGCAATAAGTGTAGGAGTGATGGAACATATAAAGGACTATGATGGATTATATCAAAAAATATCTAAAACATTGAAGCAAGAAGGCAAAGCATTGGTTCACACCATGTTTCATCGAGAGATATTTCATAAAACAGATCCATTTTTTATTAAAATATATATTTCCAGGAGGTGAAACTCTTAATTTAAGAAAAAATATTAAAATATTTAAAAAATATTTTAAAAATGTAGATTTGGAGTCATTGCCTGACATGTCTTATCCTAAGACATTAGATTATTGGTATAAAGATTTTTGTAGAAATGAAGATAGTATAAGAAAATTATTGAAGGAAAAGGGTAAGTATAAAAATGTGGAATTTTCAATTCGTGTATTTAAGCATTATTTGATGTTGGCATATTGTGGGCTTACGGAAGCTGGATATGTTGGAAATGTGCTGGTTTCTAATTGATAATTAAATTGAAATTGATTGCGATAATTTTTAAAAACTCATTAAAACTTTTTTGTTTATGACAATTCATGCTAGAAAGAAGATTATCGAGGAAATGGAATCTAAGTTGGCTGAGGCGAATGTGGCTTTGAATAGGATTGTTTATTTAGAGAGAGAGTTGAATATTTATTAAAATTCAAAAGTTTCCAATTTCTTTTTTAATTTGTCGAGTCGTTCTTTAAATTCCAAGAGTATGTCGGAAGGTTCATTTAAAATTTCTAGTCTTTTTTCTAGTTGAATTAAAAAATCTTTTTCTATTTCTTTTGTGTGATATAGCCCCAGTTCAAAACTATTATTGCTGATGCTATCTTCTAGTTTTATGAAATGTTTTTCAATTTCTTTTATTAGACTTAATTTTGCTTTTCTTGCTTTAGATTTTTTAGACATTTTTCTGATAAATTAATTAATTTTCTTGCTTCGGCGAGTGTGATTTGGTTTCTCTCTTTTTCCTCATTTTTAATTCTAAGGTATGCGTCATATTTTTTTTGTTCGATTAGGGAGATAAATTTTTTGTGATTGTAGTTGGATTTTTTGATGAGATGATTCAGAAAAAACAATTCTCTTAATCTTAGAACTAAAGAGTATATTATTCCGTCGGGTATTGTTTTGTTGTACATCGAGATTGATTCCTTATTTATTTTTATAGTGTGCCTGATGTCGGAAATTATTTTTGTGGTTTTTAATTTTATGTTTAATTTTTTAATTTTTTCTAATAAATCTGAATTTAAGAGAGGGACGGATTCTTTTATTGCGATTTGAATATATAGATTAGTTTTCAAATTTTTTAATAAAGTATCCTTGTTGATTACGTTGATTTCGTAGTTGTCTTTTTTTATTATTCCGTTTTTTGAGGAGGTTATTATTAGTATGTCTATGTCGCTTTTTGCGTTGGAGTCTCTTCTTGCGTAACTTCCTATGATGTAGATTCCTTTTATTTCCTTGAGGGGTAGTTTATTTTTTATTAGGCTAAGGACTTCTGTGAGGATTTCTTCTTGGGAGGGGAAGTGTAGGGTTACGATTACGCTTTTGCCGAGCCAACTTTTTGGAAGCAAGACTCCTGAGGATGTTCCGACTGCTCTTGTTTTTTTGATTATCTTTGTGGTTTGCATGTATTATAATGTATTATAATGTTTATAAGATTTTGGGTTTTATTGAATCTGTTTTTTATTTTTGCCCTTTTTTTGTGGTTTGTTGTTTTTTGATTTGGGTGATTGAGTGGAGTGTATTTTTATAAAGTATAATTTCATTTTGTTTTTATGGAGTTTTTTTTACAACCAGAAGAGGGATTGTTTCGTGGACATGAGGCTTATTTGAAGTATTGCAAGGTGGGTCTTAAGGTCGGACAATGCGTGAGGGCGTATGATAATATTAGTGCAGGTGCTGAATCTCGTTTTGCTGTCGGACTGGAGGGGGAACTTTATAATCAGAAGCAGAAGAAAGTTAATCCTGAGAGTGTTTTGAATGGGGAGCATGGGTGGGGTTTTGATGGGATACATTTGGAGTTACTGCCTGATGAAGTTATTTTAAAGCTTTAATCTATCACGATAATTCTTAAAAAGCTTTGAGATGAATATTCTTTATGGTAATTCAGGTTAGAGAAAAAACTATTGAAGAAATGGAGAAAAAATTAGTTTCTATGAATACGGCTTTGAATAAGATTGTTTACTTAGAAAGTGCGCTTGGTGTTTCTGGGAGTAGTTTTGAGATTAAGCGTTTTATTTGGGGCGAGCTTGCCAGGCTTTATGAGGAGAGGAAGATGTTTGAGCGGGCGGCTCGGGCACTTGGGAATTTAGCTTCAATGGAGCCGATGTTTCGTGAGAGGGTGGATTCTTATGTTATGGCAGCTGAGATGTTTTGTAGAATTGGGAAAATTAGTGACAGTGAAGAGATGTTTGTTCGTGCGGCTCGAGATGTTGCTGCAGATGGGAAGGAGAAAATTATGCTGGCTAGGAAAAATGTTTATTTTAGTTTTGCTAGGAAACTTGAGAAGAAAGGGAAAAGAGCTAGCGCGGTTAAGTTTTATGAAAAGTTGATTAAAATGAAATTGGAGAATATTGAGAAAGAGGCGGTTATAGACAAGTTACGAGAATCTTATTCTGCTTTGGGGATGTTTCGTGAGGCTCGGTTATTGGGAAAAAAATAAACAAATAAAATTAAATATCTTCTTCTAGATCTAATGCATTTTCGCCGAGACTTTCTTCATCATATTCGTCGTTTAGATTTTCTGGTTTCGTCATTTTTGGTTTGGGCTAGTCCTCTTCTTCAAGTTCTTCTTCATCGTCGAATGTTTCTTCTCCAATATCGTCTTGTTTTTTGATTTCCATTTGTTGCCCTCTTTTTATTTGAGATTCACTGAATTAAAATCTTTATAAAGTTTTATGCAAATTTTTTTGGTTTTTAGACAATGTAAAATAATTTAAAGGGAAAAATCTTTGAGATTTTTGTGTTTTTCTCGGATTTTATGATTTGCAAAAGTTTTTAAATAAGAAATATTTTTCTTAAGTGTTAGAGATAGCTTGAGAAGTTATTATCATCATCACATTTACGTTTGAAGGTAGGGGAAGTATTTCTAATAATTTATAACTAAATGGAGAAAATAAAATATGGCAAAAATAAGTCCAACGTCGATAAAATATCAGATTATAGCTAAGTTTAACGCTGACGGACCGTTTCAAAAACCTGATGTAATTGGGGCTTTGTTCGGACAAACAGAGGGTCTGCTTGGTGCCGATATGGAACTTCGTGAGCTTCAAAAGGAGGGAAAGATTGGTAGGATTGAGGTTGATTTGACTACTGAAGGTGGAAAGACAACTGGGGAGATTATTATTCCGACTGCGCTTGATAAGACTGAGACAACTATTATTGCAGCTTCTTTGGAGACTATTGATAAGATTGGTCCAACTGATGCGAAGATTCAGATTTCGGAAATTTCGGATGTCCGTGGTTCTAAACGAGATTATATCATGGAGAGAGCTAAGGCTCTTTTAGCCGGTATTTCTAATGAGGGCATGGATTCTACAGAGATGGAAACCGAGCTTCGTGAATCTACTCGTATTTCTAAGGCTGTTGAATATGGTGCTGAAGGATTGGCTGCTGGTCCAAATATCGATGCTGAGAAAGAATTGATTGTTTGTGAAGGTCGAGCTGATGTTGTGAATATGTTGAAACATGGTATTAAGAACGTTATTGGGATGCAAGGAACTCGTTTTCCTAAAACTATTGCTACTCTTGGAGAAACAAAGGAATTAACCTTATTTGTTGATGGAGATAGGGGCGGTAAATTAATTGCTCAGAATGTTTGTGATAATGCTAAAGTAGTTTATATTGCTAGTGCGCCTGACGGTAAGGAAGTGGAAGAATTGACAGGCAAAGAACTCTTGATGTGTTTACGAAAAAAGGTTCCAGCTGCGGTTTTTTTGAAGAAGGGTAGTGGAGCACTTTCTGGACATAAGAGAACTGTTCAGACACAATCTAAAGATATCAATAGAAGGGAACTTAGTGGAGATGATGTTCTGAAACTTCGAGATTTGAGTAATGATATTAAAGGCAAGAATGTCTTGGTTATCAATGATGAGATGGAAGTTGTTAAGAATGTTTCTGCTTTGAGATTGAAGTCGGTTGATTCTAAGGATGCGTTTGTTTTGATGGCGAATGAGGCTAGTGTGGCGGTTTTGAAGGCTGCTGAAAGTTTGGGTTCACGAGCTGTTGCTGCGAAAACATTTGCGAAGGTTTCGACTGAAGGTTCTACTGTTGAATTAGTATCTTTGTAAATCTTTATGCCTCGTTTTGAGGCTTTTTTATTTTTTTTGTTTTCCCTCCATCACAATAATTTTTATATAGTGTTATTTTTTTGTGGGGATATGACTAAAGATTATATTAAGACAACTGGGTCTGTGGTCTTGCCTTATTGTTTAAATGGTAAAGATGGATTTGTTTATGTTAAAACCAAAAAGGATGGGCAATGGGGACTTCCTGCGGGTAAGTTGAATTTGTTTGAGGATGGTCAGGATGGGACTATGAGGGAAGTTTTTCAAGAGACTGGGCTCGAGAGCGTTGTTGTTAGTTTTTTGGGAATTTGGGATTTTAAGAGCGAGCGGGGGAGCAGTGTTAGTAATAGAATTTATTTGGGAAAAGTTGTTGGTGGATATTTGGAAATTTCTAGGCCGGATGAGATCGAGGGTTTGGGTGTGTTTTCTATTGGGGAAATTAGGGGGCTGAGGAGAACGGGGAGTATTCGTGCCGGGAAGGCTAACTTGGGACCAGTTGAAAGTTATCTTGCTGGTGAGATATATCCACTTTCTGTTATTAAAAATATTTTTTAAGTAAGTTTTATATAGTTAATTCTGTTTTATTAAGGATGAGAGATGAGGTTGAAAGTGATGGTTTTGTTTGGAGGAAGTGGGTTACTTTTATTATTTTAATCGGTCTTCTTTGGTCGATTTGGTTTTTGTTTTTTAGCTATAATAATTGTAGTGATAAGGCTTGTTTTGATAGTAGTCTAAAAAGCTGTAGCAAGGCGAAGTTTATTAGTGGAGGTGATATGATTTTTAGGTATGTGATTAAAGGAGAGAAGGGGAATAATTGTGAGGTTAGTGTTAAATTATTGCAAGGGCGGCTTAATAATGCTGATTCTGTTAAACTAGAGGGTCAGGCTATGACTTGCATATTGCCGTTAGGAGTTGTTACTGTTCCTGAAAGTGATATTAGCGTTTGTCATGGATTATTAAAAGAGGGGTTGCAGGATTTAGTAATTAGTAAGTTGCATTCTTATTTAGTTCAGAATTTGGGTAGGTTGAATTTGGAAATGGTGGGTTTGCCAAAGGGAGCTTAGTTTCATGAGTGTGATTAAATTTGGTCCTGGGGGCCTGGGTGCTGTTAGAGATGCTGTTGCTAATTTGGAGAGGTTTGCTAATTTGGGATTGAAGGCTTGTGAGGTTGAGTTTACTTATGGTCCGTATATTAAGAAAGAGGAAGATGCTCGTGTGATTGGTAAGCGAGCGAAAGAGCTTGGGTTTTTTCTATCTATCCATGCATCTTATTTTGTTAATTTGAATTCTAAGGAAGAAGAGAAGATTGTGGCGAGTAAGAAACGGGTTTTGAGGTGTTGTGAAATAGCCTCTTGGCTTGGGGCACAGAGAGTTGTTTTCCATCCGGGTTTTTATTCTGGGATGTCTTCGGAAGATGCGAGTATTAGGATTAAAGAGGGTATTATTGAGATGATGCATGTCATTAAAGAAAATAAATGGGATGTTGAGCTTTGTCCTGAGGTGATGGGAAAGAAGAATGTGTTTGGGTCTATTGGAGAAGTTAGTGGTTTGGTCCGTGATACTGGGTGTGGAGTTTGTGTCGATGTTGCTCATGTTTTGGCTCGGTATGGTCGGTATGAGCTTAAAAAGATTGAGGAAGCGTTTCCTCAGAAAAAGTGGCATATTCATTTTTCTGGTATTGAATTTGGGGAGAAGGGCGAGAGGAGGCATTTGAAAACTGAGGTTGAGGAGTGGGAGAAAGTTCTGTGTTGGCTGAAAGGGTTAGGTAAGGATGTTATTTTGATTTGTGAGTCGCCGAATCCGGTTAGAGATTCTGTTGCTGGGTTAGAGATTTGGAGGGGGCTGTAGACTTAATATCAAGATTTAGATAAGTCGCGTGTGATAGATTGTTCATCTAAAGTACGAGGGAAATGCAGTTCTATAGAAAAATCAAGTAAAATTTTAAGAAAATATTTGGAGATTAGCTTTAAATAATATAAGAATCTTTTTATGTTTATGAATTTAATTTTTGTTGGTCCTCAGGGGAGCGGGAAGGGAACACAGGCTAAGAAAGTTGCTGGGAAATTTGGACTTTGTCATGTTTCAATTGGGGATTTGTTGCGTGGAGTTAGGGGGGTTTTGAAAATAGAGATTGATAGGGTTATGAGCAAAGGGGATTTGGTTCCTGATGATTTGACTGTTAAGATTTTGAAAGAGCGATTGGAAAGAAGAGATTGTAGTAAGGGTTTCATTTTGGATGGGTTTCCACGAACTATTAGTCAGGCTAAGGAGTTAGAGAGGATTGCTAATATTGATAAGGTTGTTGAGATTGTAATTAGTGATGAGGAGGCTGTGAAAAGAATTTCTGGGCGTAGAAGCTGTGTTAAATGTGGGGCTATTTATAATGTGAATACCTCACCTAAGCCTAGTGTTAAAGGAGTTTGTGTTAAATGTGGGGGTAAATTGATTCAGAGGAAAGATGATAATGAGTCGGCTTTAAGAGAGAGATTGAAGGTTTATCATAAGGAGACAGAGAGTGTTTTGGACATGTATGATTCTTTTAGGATTGATGGGGAGCAAAGTATTGAGAAAGTGACGGCGGATATTTTGCAAGTTCTAGAATAAATATTCTTTTGCAAGTTGTTTTATGTCTGATTTTGAGAATCCTGTTGTTTCTTCCAAAGCTCCTGCTCATCCATTATTTCTCTGGAAAAATCACACTTTCTTTTCGCATAATTTTTAGTACAATATTGTCCGCAGATAAATGTTGGATGAGTTAATCCTAACCAGTGTCCTATTCCGTGTCCTAAATTAATAGGATTATTTGTGGAGTAGATTAATCTTGTCTTTTTGTCATAATGTATCCAGACATTTTCTTTTATTATAGCTATTATATCTAGTTTATTTTGGAGTATATTTGCCCTTTCTTTTTCTTGCGAATAGTCTTGAGAAGGTTTTGCGCACATAGTTTCTATATGCCTGAGTATTATTATTTAATTTAATGGATTAAAGTTTATAGCATTATTTGCTAATTGGGTTGGATTTTTTGTATATGGGTCTTTTGGTGTTTGGCGTATACTTATAAGTCCTAGTTTTAATTTTGGCATTTTAGATATGATTAATAAATATTTATTTCAATTCTTTTTCTTTTTTTAAATCTTCTTTTTGTTGTTTCTCTTCTTCTAGCATTCTGTGTCTTAGTTCAGAGATTTTTTCTAAAATCCTTTTTGCTTTTTCTGGGGAATCCCGTGCTGTGTTTAAAACATAAAGAATTTTTTTTAGAATGTCGTCGTAGGATTCTCTTTTATGTTCTCTGAGCTTCTCTATTCTAAATTTCGTTTCTTCTAGGAGTTTTATTGTAGTTATCTTTCCTTTTGGTTTTTTGTTATTACTCATTTTTACGATGTATTGTATACTTAGGTATACTTTTTAAACCTTTTCGTCTCTTTGGAATTACAACAATCAGAAGGTTTATATAGGTTTTGGAGGTTAAAATATTAACTAAATTCAAAATGAAAAATATGAAAAGAAATGTACTTTTGATTCCTTTTGTTGCAGTTTTAACTTTGATGCTTGTGGGTTGCGCTTCTGCTGCTACCTTCCATGTTAACAAAGTTGAAATGGATGGTGCTAATGTAGTCAATGAAGCTGTTTCTGGATTTTCTGCAGGCAGTGTAGTTCCAGTTAGAGTTTGGTTTGATTCTACTAAAAACCAGAGCAATGTAGAGATTAAAGCAGAGTTCCAAGGGTATGACGGGACAAGGGCTGTTTCTCAGAACTTCGGTTTTGTTGAGGCTGGCACAGAATACCGTTCTAATATTCTTAATATCAAGATTCCTAGTGATGTTGATTACTCTAGTGAGGACACAATTCTTTATGTAACAGTTTCTTCTCGAGATGGAGAAGAGCGAATGGAATATCCTATTAAGTTACAAAGAAAGTCCTATAAGCTTGAGGTTTTGGCTGTAGAATATAGTTCTAAAGTGGCTGCTGGAGATGTTTTCCCTGTTTCTGTTGTTGTAAAAAATGATGGTTATGACTTTGCTAAAGATAATTTCGTTAGTGTTTCTATTCCTGCCTTGAGTATTTCTACTCAAGAATATGTAGGAGATTTAGATTCAAGGGAAGATTATACTAAGGACAACCATGAAGAAGATGCTGTTCAGAAAACGGTATACTTGAAGGTTCCTAAAAACACTAGAAGTGGTGTTTATGATATGGAAGTTACAGTATATAATGGTGATTCAAAAACTATTACTGGTAAGTTGATTGCTATTGATGGTCTTGAGTCTGAAAACGCTACTGCAATTGTTGCTAATGATGCTTCTGGAGAAGAGGCTTCAACTTCTGTTGTTGCTTTGACTGTAGTTCTTGTAATTATCTTTGTTGTTCTCCTTGCTGTTTTGGTTGCTCTTTTGACTAAGAAAGAAAAGCCAATGGAAGAAGTTGAAACAAGTTATTACTAATTATTAATTTTTTTATTTTTATTTTTATTTTGCCCTCGTTTGAGGGCTTAGAATTTTTTTGAGATTAGATGTATTATGGAAAAAATAATATGGGAAATTGCATTGTGATTTATATTATATCTTTAGGGATATAATCTTCGAAATATTTTCCTGCATGGATACTCCGTATAAATTTGAGGCTTCAGATATTAAGGTATCATTATGTGTGATTACTATATATTGTCCTGTTGTCATATATTTTTTTATTAGAGCGGCTAGGAGTTCGGAATTATGTTTATCTAGAGCGGCGTCGATTTCGTCGAATACGTAGAAGCAGTATGGTTTGAATTCTTGGATTGCGAAGATTAGAGACAGGGCTACCATCGTTTTCTCTCCACCTGAAAGAGATGTGATATCGAAATATCTCCCTCGGGACAATTTTACTAAAATATTTAGTCCACCATCGAATGGATTTTTCTTGTTTTCTAGTTCTAATATGACTTCTCCTTTTCTTGAAAGTTGTGTGAAATTTCGTGTAAAATATTCGTTTATTGCATATAGTGTTGATAGAAATGATTTCTTTTTCTTTTTATCTATTTCTTGAATTATTTTATCTATTTTTTCTTTTTCTTCTTGAATTATTTTTACCTTAGTATTTATTAGAGTTACCTGTTCTTCTATTTTATCAAATACTTCTAATGCCCTAAGATTTACATTTCCTAGCCTAGATATTCTAAATTGGGATTTTTGGAGGCGTTCTTTTAGCTCTTCGGTTGATAGGGCAAGAGTTTCTAGTGTTTCGAATTCTAAGAGTTCGGAGTTTAGAGATTCTATTTGTGCATCAAGTTGTGCTCTTTGTATTTTATTATGGTTTATTTTATCTTCGGAATTTTTCATGGTATGCTGTAATCCTATAATGTCGGTTTCTATCACTTTTTGTTGGTCTTGGAGTGAATTTCTGAGGTCGAAGAATTTCTGAGATTTTTCATATAGTTTTTGTTCTTCTATTTCTTTTTTTATAGCTTCTTTATCTCTTTCAGTTATTTTCAGTTCAATTTTTTTCAGTTCAATTTGGGATTCTTCCATATCTCTTTGTGTTGCCTTTAATTCCATGGAGAGTCTTCCTATTTCTCTCTTTTTTATTTGTATTTCTGTGTCTACATCCATGTCCACGAAAGAAATTTCTTGGAGATTAAGTCTTGTTTCATCATATTTTTCTTCTATATTTTTCAGGGATTCGAAGTCTTTCCTTTTGGAATGCATTCTTTCATTTAGGGTTTTTAGTTCTCCTTTTGTGTCTGCCTGTTTTTCTATTAATGTCTTAATTTGTTCTTTCTTTTCATTTGAATTTTTTAATTTGATTTTATCTATTGTTAATTCCTCTAGTTTTGTCCTGAGTTGCTTAAGTCTTTCTTTTAGGTAGTTTGTTTTCGCAGTAGCTTCTATTTTAGATTTTAGATTTATTTCTATTTCTTTTGATGCGGATTTTATTTTTTCATTTGCATTTGTTGATATTCTATTTTTATGATTTTCTCTTACTTCTTGTTTACATATCGGGCAGGATTTTAGAGAGATAATATCTGATTTTAGTTTATCTTCTCTTTTTACATCCATTTCTAAAATTGCGTTTCTTTTTTCTTTTTCTAATATTTCTTTTTCTAATATTAAGATTTGGTTAGAGGTATTTTCTATTTTTGAATTTGTTTCAAATTTTAAGGATTCGTTTCTTTCTTGGAATTTTTCATATTTTATTTCATTGAAAAGTGATGTTATAGTTTGTTCTATTAATTGGACTTCTCTTTGTGATTCTATTAGAAATTTCTCTTTTTGGATTTTTTCGTTTTCAAATGTTGAGAGGTCGGATTTCAATATATAAAATTTTCTTCGTTGTTGTTCTAGTATATCGAATTTTTCTTGGAGAATTTTTTGTTGTTCTTGAGATTTTTTTATTTCTGGAGAAGATGTTTGCATTTGTGATATTTCTGTGTTTAGTTTCTTTCTTTTTTCTTTTATAGAGTCTATTTTTTCTTTTCCTTGTATTAGTCTGTTGTCAAAATTTTCACGTCGAACATCTAGACCTGCTAGTTCTGCTTTGAGATTAGATATTTCTCTGTGGAGAGTTTCTTGTTCATTTGATGTTGAGGATTGGATTTGTTTGTTTACTGCTAGTATTCTATTTTGGAATTCTTCTGCCCTGAATTTTTTTTCTTGTAGCGTTTTTTTGATTTTTTCTATTTCTTTATCTATAGTTTCTATTGTTTTGTTTGTTTGTGATACGTCGTTTTGTTTTTTTGTTCTGGTTTTGGACAGAAGAGTTTTTTTGCATCGTTTTATTGTGGTTTCTAGTTTTTGGTATGAGATTGCTTCTTGTCTTTCTCTGTTTAGGTTTTTTAAGTAGGAGGTTCTTTCTTTTAAGACGGCTGAGACTTCGTGAAGTTTTTCCTCGGTTTTTTCTAGTTCTCTAATGGATTTTGTTTTTCTGGTTTCATATATCGAGATTCCTGCGACTTCTTCTATAATTTTTCGCCGCTCTTCTGAGGTCGCCTTTACTAGGGACTGTATCTCTCCTTGGAGAACTATATTAAATCCGTTTGGATCTACTCCAGCTTGTGAGAGGAGTTCTAGTATATCTTGACGAGTTTTTGTTTTACCATTTATTCTGTAGATAGATTGTCCTGATTTTCTTACTGTTCGTTTTATCACAACCTCTTTATCGTCTATTGCGAAGGTTTTGTCTGTGTTGTCAAAGGTTAGTTCTACAGATGCTTCTTGAGATCCTTTGTATATTTTGTTTCCAGAGAATAGAAGATTTGCCGCTTTTGCCGCTCTTATACTTTTAATGCTTAATCTTCCAAGAACGAAGCAGAGTGCATCTGTTATGTTTGATTTTCCTGACCCATTTGGTCCGACTATTACGTTCATTGAGTTTTCGAAAGGAATTTCGGTTTTTCTTGCGAAAGACTTGAATCCTTGCATCGTTATCTTTTTTATGTGGGTCATTGGCAAACCTCTGGTTTGCGGGGTGTCGGTAGTTGGTAGTCGGTAGTTAGGTATTTGGGATTTTTAATCTTTTTTTTCATATAAGGGGGAGGGAAGTGGGGTTTTTAAGAATTGTTGATGAAAAGAGGCGTTGTCTTTTATGGAATCCCGGGAATTTTCAGATATATAATTTTCTACAAGATAATACTTTTTG
>VAPK010081200.1_pt1 | contig 13307 bp, 12 predicted proteins | sample 3395031 | NCBI WGS metagenome assembly VAPK01 (sample SAMN08290443, study PRJNA428436) | hydrothermal vent metagenome | isolation source: Deep-sea hydrothermal vent chimney 1 | place: Pacific Ocean: Juan De Fuca Ridge | reverse complement strand
GCAAAACCAATTTTATCTTTTCAATTATCTTTTCATTTCTTTGCATGCTGCAAAGATAATTGAAAATTATTTGACCGTCAATTTATTTCGTAACAATTTCTAAATTCATCGCAATGACGTTCGTTTTTATAGATCGTAATTACTATAAATCCCATTTCGGTTAGGGTTCTGTACTGAGCCATCAAAGCGTCACCCTGTCATTTCGAACCCTTAGGTAGCCAATGTGCTGGCGTGAGAAATCCCACAGACAAGAACCTGTTGTCCGGGAGATTTCTCCTCGTTTCACTCGTCAAAATGACAACCTTTTTCTTTATTTTTTTTCATTCTTCCCCATTTTCCTTGCCAATCCGGGAGCCACGAATTCCCGAATCGAAGACGAATTAAACAAACTACTGGCTAAATGAACTACCCCCGGGGGGTATCAAAAGGAGATTATTAATCGCCCCAAGGGGCGGGGAATTAATCCCTTGTCCGCCTCAGGCGGATTAAAGAGACTTTCATAAGCCCAGCGTATCTTTCGGCGGCATTATTTTTTCGTCAAGCCGATTTCTTCGGTCATTTTCTCTGTACCTTTGAAACAATGTTAAGTCTGAAGAATTTAAGCATCGGAATGAAGCCGGGGGGACCGGATTTAAAACTGGTGGATAGCGTAAGCCTGGAACTGGGAAAAGGAAAATGTCTGGGGCTGGTGGGAGAGACAGGTTCCGGCAAATCCCTTACAGCACTGAGCATTATGGGGCTATTACCATCCCAACTTCAAATTCTGGAAGGAAAAATATATTATGATGAAAATAACCTTGCTAAATTTTCTGACAAGGAAATAAGACAATGGCGGGGCAGCAAAATGTCTATGATTTTTCAGGAACCGATGACTGCGCTCAATCCTGTGATGCGCTTGGGCAGACAGGTGGAAGAAGTTATTTTGGAACACCGGAAAACAACCAAAAAAGAAGCTCGCAAAGAAGTGCTGGAGTTGTTCCGTAAAGTCAGGTTACCGAGACCTGAAAAGATTTTTTCATCTTACCCGCATCAAATTTCCGGCGGGCAAAAACAGCGGGTTATGATCGCGATGGCCATTGCCAACAATCCCGGACTTTTGATCGCCGATGAACCGACAACGGCCCTTGATGTAACAGTTCAAAAAGAGATTTTGGTGCTTCTCAAAAGGCTGCAAAAAGAACATGATATGGCCATGCTTTTTATCACTCACGATCTGGCTGTTGTTTCGGAAATTGCTGACGAAGTTGCGGTAATGTACCGCGGAAAAGTTGTGGAACAGGGGCCGGTGGAACAAATTTTAAAAAATCCTCAACACGCCTATACCCAAGGTTTGTTGTCCTGCCATCCTCCCGTGAGCCATCGTGTGAGAAAACTTCCTACACTTGATGATTTTTTAAATAGCGATAAAAATTCTCCCGCAAGGGAAATGGAAACAGATGAAAGCCGGAAAGAAAGGCTGAAACTTTTGTACGCAAAAGAACCCATGCTGGAAGTTCAAAATCTGATAAAAGAATATCCGCTGAGCAAAACATTGCTGGGAAAACCAAAAGAAATATTGCGTGCCGTTGATAATGTGAGTTTTAAAGTTTTTCCTGGCGAAACGCTGGGTTTAGTAGGAGAATCGGGTTGTGGTAAAACCACGCTGGGAAGAAGCCTGCTGCGGTTGATTAATCTCGATGGAGGAAGTATTTTTTTTGAAAAAGAAAACTTTTTGTCTCTTTCGCGAAAATCGTTGAACGAGCATCGAAAAGAACTGAACATTGTTTTCCAGGACCCATATTCATCTTTAAATCCAAGACTCAGTATTGGCGAAGCTATTCTGGAACCCATGCAGGTACATAAACTTTACCAAAACCGAAGCGTCAGAAAGGAAAGGGTGATGGAGCTGCTTCAAAAGGTGGGTTTGCAGGAAAATCATTATTACCGTTATCCTCATGAATTTTCAGGCGGTCAGCGGCAGCGCATTGTCATTGCCCGGGCGCTGGCGCTTAATCCGAAATTCATGGTCTGCGATGAGGCGGTTTCTGCCCTGGATGTTTCGGTCCAGGCGGTTGTGCTGAACCTCTTAAATGACCTGAAAGAAGAATTCGGATTCACTTATATTTTTATTTCTCACGACCTTTCGGTAGTCCGTTTTATGGCGGACCGAACCATGGTTATGAAAGATGGAAAAATAATTGAAGTGGGCGATGCGGACGATATCTATTTTCATCCCAAAAATGACTATACAAGGCAACTCATAGGCGCTATTCCACAATTACAACATTAACTATTTTAATAAGAAATACATGTCACAAAAAGAGAAAAAAAACAAATTTCCTGAAAGCAGCCTAAGGGCGGTTTTAATGAGCGCTTTCGCCGAAAACCCTTTTTTAATGTTTAATGCGAAGCAAATGGCTCATCTACTCAACATAAATAATAAACCGGACCGGGAACTCATTTATAAGTTGTTGGTTGAGATGGCGGGAGAAGATCTGCTCAACGAAGTAAAAAGGGGAAAGTTTAGGCTAAACCCCAAACAGTTTGAAAAGTTTAATAAAAAGAAGAAATATTTTACGGGAACTGTTGACCTGAAAAAAACCGGAAAAGCCTATGTTATTCCCGATGACGACGGAGAAGATATTTTTGTCGCATCCAACAACGTGCATCACGCACTCAATAAGGACCATGTCAAAGTTGTGCTCTTTCCCAAAAGAAAAGATCATAAAACGGAAGGACAGATTTCGGAAATTTTGGAGCGAAAGAAAACACAATATGTTGGTATTCTGGAATTAAGTAAGAATTTCGGTTTTGTGATCCCAGATTCCCAAAACATGCCGTATGATATTTTCGTATCGAAAGAAAATTTAAAATCAGCATCGAACGGACAAAAAGTACTGGTGAAAATTGTTGACTGGCCAGAGCATTCCAACAATCCGTTTGGAGAAATTATTGAAGTCCTCGGTACGCCGGGAGACAACGATGTTGAAATGAAATCCATTTTGGCAGATAACGATTTCCCGCTTTCTTTTCCGAAAGTCGTAGAAAAAGAAGCCGCCAGAATTGATGCGGGCATTGCTCCCAATGTTATTGCAGAAAGAAAAGATTTCCGAGACACCTGGACTATCACCATCGACCCGGCGGATGCCAAGGATTTTGACGACGCCCTTTCATTGAAGAAACTGGAAGATGGATTGTGGGAAGTGGGCGTGCACATTGCGGATGTTTCACATTATGTTACTCCGGGTTCGGTGTTGGATTCAGAAGCTTTCATACGCGGAACATCCATCTATCTTGTGGATCGCACTATTCCCATGCTTCCTGAAAAACTTTCCAACGGTGTTTGCTCGTTACGTCCCCGGGAAGAAAAACTGACTTTCTCTGTCGTTTTCAAAATAAACGAACAAGCAGAAGTGTTGGACACCTGGTTTGGAAAAACTGTCATCCGGTCCGACCGGCGGTTTGCTTATGAGGAAGTTCAGGAAATTATTGACAGTGGAAGCGGGGAATTCTCAAAAGATATTTTGAAACTAAACGCTTTGGCAGAAATTATCAGGGGAAAGCGGTTCAAAAACGGTTCCATCAATTTTCATACTCCCGAAATTCGTTTTAAGCTGGATGAAGAGGGCAAACCCATCGAGCCTTATGTGAAAGAAATCGGAGCTGCTAATTATCTTGTTGAAGAATTTATGTTGCTGGCCAACAAAGCCGTGGCACTGCATATTGGGAAACCTGAAAATAAAAAGCCACCCAAAACTTTCGTTTACAGAGTTCATGACCAGCCCAATCCGGAAAAACTCAACACTTTTTTGCAATTCCTTGGAAAACTGGGATATTCCCTGAACATTCAGTCGCATGAAACACTGGCACAGTCTTACAACAAACTTTTGTATGATGTTAAAGGAAAAGGTGAGGAGAACATGGTGGAAAGTATTGCCATCCGAACCATGGCAAAAGCCTATTATTCGACAGAAAATATCGGACATTACGGACTTTCTTTTCCGTTTTATACACATTTTACTTCACCCATTCGCCGTTATCCCGACCTAATGGTGCACCGCCTTCTGGAGCGTTATCTTAAAGGCAAACCTTCGGCCAAAAAAGATGATTATGAAGAAAAGTGCAAGCATACTTCCGAGATGGAAAAACGTGCTGCCGAAGCTGAAAGAGAATCGGTAAAATACAAACAGGTTGAATATCTGCTGAATAAAAAAGGCCAGATTTTTGAGGGATTGATATCGGGTGTAAGCAAATGGGGGATCTTCGTTCAGATCGTTGAAAGCAAAAGCGAAGGACTGATTCGTTTCAATACCATGAAAGATGACTTTTATTATCTCGATGAAGATAATTATCAGATCATAGGAAGGCGATACGGACTAAAACTTCGCTTAGGGGATCCCGTAAAAGTCATTGTGAAAAATATAGATATGGCCAGTCGCCAGCTTGATTTCGAGCTGGTAGAGGAGTCTTAAAAAGTCGATTATACTGAGAAACCTGGGGTTAAACTTCAGCGCTTCCGACAGCCAAATTACGATCAATCTTCTTAAACAGTCCCTGCAACACTTTTCCGGGGCCTACTTCCACCACTTCCTTGGCACCGTCGGCAACCATGTTTTTCATGATCTGTGTCCACCGTACCGGTGAGGTAAGTTGAGAGATCAGGTTGGTCTTGATAATTGCAGGATCTGTAACAGATTGTCCTGTAACATTTTGATAGACAGGGCAAATACCGCGGTTAAATTTGGTGTGGTTGATGGCTTCGGACAATTCCAGCCGTGCAGGCTCCATCAGTGACGAGTGAAATGCGCCTCCGACTTTCAAAAGCAAAGCTCTTTTAGCACCTGCTGCCACTGCTTTTTCCATGGCTTTTTCTACACCTGGAATGGTTCCGGAGATCACCAGTTGGCCCGGGCTGTTGTAATTGGCAGGAACCACAACATCCGGAATAGACGAGCAGATTTCTTCAACTACTCCATCTTCCAGCCCAAGAATTGCAGCCATTGTAGATGGTTCTGATTCGCAGGCTTTTTGCATGGCAACAGCACGTTTGGCGACAAGTTTCAATCCATCTTCGAAAGAAAGGGTTTCGTTGGCAACAAGTGCTGAAAACTCGCCCAGTGAATGGCCGGCGACCATGTCAGGACGAAAGCGTTCTCCCATTAATTTTGCCATAATGACAGAATGCAGAAAAATTGCTGGTTGGGTAACTTTGGTTTGCTTGAGGTCCTCTTCGGTACCATCAAACATAATTTCTGTAATTTTAAATCTAAGGATGCTGTTGGCTTTCAGGAATAAATCTTTAGCCCTGGAAGATTTTTCAAACAAATCTTTACCCATCCCGACATACTGTGCACCCTGACCGGGAAATACATAAGCAATCATAGAATTACTTTTAGGTTATGTTCTTCTAGCGGCGATCGCCAAAAAAGCGCAGCAAAAATAAGAATAAATTGATGAAGTCAAGATATAATGTCAGTGCGCCCATAATGGTCATCTTTCTGGTGTTTTCAACACCTTCCACCATTCCGGCACCAATTCTCTTCAACTTTTGAACATCATAAGCAGTTAGTCCGGTAAATATCAAAACGCCGAAAAAGCTGATGATATAATCCATTCCGCTGCTGTGCATAAAAAAGTTCACTACCATAGCGATAATGATGCCCACAACACCCATATACATGATATTTCCAAAGCGGGTCAAATCTGTTTTTGTGGTATAGCCGAGAACTGCCATGAAACCGAACATTCCTGAAGTGATCAGGAACGTTTTGGCGATGGAAGCACCGGTATAAGCCAATAAGACAAAACTGAGGCTCATTCCCATCAGAACGGAAAACAGTACAAATAATAATGCCATGGTTGATGCAGCCATCCTGTTGATCCTACCGGTTATCAGGAATACAAGCGCTAATGGTGATAATAGAACAATCCATCCGAAAAGGGTCATGCCGCCTTTTACATTATACATGGCACCAATTAGTTGCGGGCTGGAGGCCACCATCCATGATGTAACGGCTGTAATGGCCAGCGCCAGAAACATCCAGCCAAAAACATTGGCGAGATAGGTTTTTGATATCGGTATCGCCTGGGTTTTATTTCCTATTATATTATTTTCCATTTCTTGTCATTTTTTTAGTTTGAACAACTCTGTAATTTTTTAGGATAACTTTGAAGAGATCAGGTGAATGAACTCTTCGCGGGTTTCATTTCTTTCAAAAGCGCCCGTGAAATCGGACGTGGTGGTAACGGAGTTTTGTTTCTGAACCCCGCGCATAGCCATACATAAATGTTTTGCTTCAATAACTACAGCTACTCCTAGCGGGTGAAGTGTTTCTTCAATGGCAGCTTTGATTTGTGTGGTCAACCGCTCCTGAACCTGCAAACGCCGTGCATAAGCTTCTACCACGCGGGCAATTTTACTAAGTCCTGTAATATATCCGTTTGGAATATAGGCAACATGTGCTTTCCCAATAAACGGGATCATGTGATGTTCACACAGGGAAAATATTTCTATATCTTTGACAATCACCATTTGACGGTAATCTTCTTTAAATTTTGCCGACAATAAGATTTCTCTCGGATCGTGATCGTATCCCTGAGTCAGAAACTGGATGGATTTGGCAACCCGAAGTGGTGTTTTTAATAACCCTTCGCGCGTAGGATCTTCACCAATGAGCTTTAAAATTTCCTTATAGTGATATTCCAATTGCTCCAACTTTTCAGGATCATAGGTTTCGATTCTTTCGTAATCATATAATGGTTTAGGCATACTCATATTTTTTAAATATTAAAAAGGCACTTTACAAAAAAGATGCCAAATAAATTCTTTATCCAAAATACTCAACATAGTTGTTTTCTGATTCATAAACTTTGATACAATGTAACTTTGAACCCAGTTCCTGAACCGGTGTTTCCAATTCCTCCCAGATGGCTACGGTCAGGTTTTCTGTAGATGCCATCCGGCCCTTCATAAAACTTACTTCCAGGTTAATGTTTTTGTGGTCAATTTCTTTAATAATTTTTTCCCGGATGAGTTTACTTAATCCTTTCAGGTTGATAAGGAATCCAGTTTCGGGGTCAATTTCACCGCTTACGGTAACAAAAAGCTCATAATTATGCCCGTGCCAGTTGGGATTGGAGCATTTTCCAAATACTTCAAGGTTTTTCTCGTCGGAATACCCGGGTTTAAATAAGCGATGTGCAGCATTAAAGCGTTCTCTTCTAGTAATGTAAATCATGTTTCCTGGTTTGTTTTACAAAAATAAGACTATTAAACCTTTGTAGTGGTTAAAAAGATTTAAAAGTGGTGTTAATTCCTGTAAGCTTTTTATTCTTTGATCCTCCTGGTAAGCGCTGTTGCGAAGATGAAATCATTGAGTTCTTCATTGTCTGTTTTCAAAACTTCCTTGTTGTCTCCTTCCCACCACAGTTTTCCCTTATTGATAAAGGATATTTTTTCTCCGATCTCCAACACCGAATTCATGTCGTGTGTGTTGATTACAGTGGTCATGTTAAACTTCTTGGTAAGTTCCGAGAGTAAACTATCGATTCGTTCGGCAGTCTTTGGGTCAAGCCCGGAATTGGGTTCGTCGGCAAATAAATATTTGGGAATTAATGAAATAGCCCTGGCAATGGCTACGCGCTTCAGCATGCCGCCGCTCAATTCCGCAGGTAATTTCTTGTTTGTCCCGGCCAGGTCCACATGTTCCAGAACAAAATTTACACGTTCCTTCTTTTCTTTGGGAGACATATTGGTAAACATATTCAGCGGGAACATGATATTTTCTTCTACGTTAAAGGAATCGAACAGAGCACCACCCTGAAACAAAACACCCATTTCCTGACGGATTTGCTGCCGCTTCTTTTCTGTAAGGTGGCCGAATTCCCGATCATTGAACAGGATATTTCCCTTATCAACTTCATAGAGTCCAATACAACATTTCATCAACACGGTTTTTCCCGAACCACTTTGGCCGATGATCAGATTGGTCTTCCCCTGTTCAAAAGTCGTGTTGATGTCTTCCAGAACATTAGTCCCTTCAAAACTTTTATAGATGTGCTTCACTTCGATCATGTTAGTAAGAGTTGGGTGAGCACTAAGTCAAATAAAATAATTAAGATACTGCTTTGAACAACAGCGTCGGTACTGGCCTGACCCACTTCCACCGAGCCTCCTTTTACGGTATATCCTTTGTAAGCAGAAACAGAAGTAATGATAAATGCGAATACAACGGTTTTTATCATGGCATAACTGATGGTAAAAGGTTCATACCAGGCGCGGATGCCATTGATGTACTCTGCAGAAGGAACAATTCCCGTAATAACCGATGAAATCCATCCACCTACAACACCAAGGAAAATGGAGAAAATAACCAGAACGGGAAAATAAATAACGGCTGCCGTTATTTTGGGCAGGATTAAGTAATTGGCAGGATTTACCCCCATTACCCGAAGTGCATCAATCTGCTCGGTGATACGCATGGTGCCTATTTCAGAAGCGATCCGGGATCCAACTTTTCCCGCAAGGATCATACTGATAAATGTCGGCGATATTTCCAGCACCATCATCTGGCGGGTGGAAAACCCGATAATTGTATTAGGAATAAAAGGCGAGTCGATATTGTAAGCCATTTGAATAGCAATAATGGCTCCGAGAAAAAGAGAAACTATGGCGACAATTCCAATGGAGTCGGCGCCAATTCTTTTAAAGTCAAGCAGAAGCTGTCTCCGAAACACAAAACCCTTATCAGGCTTTTTAAAAGCCTGCAGCATAATGTATAAGTATTCGCCAACTTCATGAAGTATTTTCATCTGAAAAAGATTTAGAATCAGGAACTCAGAAATAATTTCCTTACGGGAAAAATGCTAAAAAAGAATACTTTTCCAAGCTTCATTACAAAGAGCTAAATTATAAAATTTCATCCTCCGAATGTGGTTCATACTTAAAAATTATCATCTTTGCCGCTTCAACAAAACCATTGTTACTATGGAAAATAAAATCGAAAAACAGTGTCTTTTTTGCAAAAGAAATGATCAGGAAGTTCCTTTGATCCATTTGGATTATAAAGGAATGAGCTATTGGATATGTCCTCAGCATATTCCGGTGTTGATACATGAACCTTCAAAACTTGAAGGAATGTTGCCTGGGGCTAATGATCTTCAGGCCGGTTAAAAAGATTTTTCTGCGTGCTTTTCCCTATACATTGGTAAGGAAAAACAATAAATTTGTAAAAAATCGATTGCTTGAAAAAAATTCTGCTCATCCGTTTTAGTTCCATCGGTGACATTGTTCTGGTGAGTCCGGTAATCAGGGCGTTGAAAACGCAGTTGGGGTGTGAGTTGCATGTTTTGTCCAAAAATAAGTACCGAAGTCTTTATGTGAACAATCCATACGTGGATAAAGTTCATGTTTTTGAAAAAAGGTCCAAAGATGCGTTGCCGGTATTGTTGCCTGAGCATTTTGATTTTATTGTCGATTTGCAGAAAAACCTGCGTTCATCACAGGTGAAAAGAAGTCTGAAGCTGCCTTCTGCGTCATTTCCGAAACTAAATTTGAAAAAGTGGCTGTTGGTCAATTTTAAAATCAACAGGCTTGAAGATGTTCACATTGTGGTCCGGTATTTCCGGGCTGTTGAAAGCCTGGGGGTGAAGAACGACGGAAAGGGACTGGATTATTTTTTGCCTGAAGAAGATTTTGTGAACCTGAAAGATTATCCACCACTGAAGCAAAATGGTTACGTCGGGTTGGTAATCGGAGGCCAGCATAAAACCAAGATGTTTCCCGCTGAAAAAGCGGCAAAGGTAATTAACCGGCTGCCCTGGCCGGTAGTGCTTCTCGGCGGACCTGAAGACCGGGAAAACGGGGAAGCTATCAGGAACCTTTCAGAAAATAAACAAGTTTTGAATTCCTGCAGTGAACTATCGCTGAATGAATCTGCTTCGCTGGTTCGTCAGGCGGGACTTATCATTACCAACGATACCGGATTAATGCACATTGCGGCAGCTTTCAAAAAACCAATCATAAGCATTTGGGGCAATACGGTTCCCGAATTTGGCATGTTTCCTTACGAACCTGGCGAAGAGGAAAAGGTGGTCATTGCAGAAGTCAAAGGTTTAAAATGCAGACCCTGTAGTAAAATCGGTTCTGACCGGTGTCCTAAAAAGCATTTTAAGTGCATGATGGATCAGGATGAGGATTTCATTGTGAATGAAGCTTTGCGTTTATTTCCGTCTGAAAATGAATTCTGATAAAAGCGACCAAAAAAATCTGCAGCTACAACTACAGATTTTTCTATGAAAATTAAATCTCTTAACGCTGAATCCGCGTGGTGTCCAGAACATAAACAGTCTTCTTAAACACGTTGTCGATTTGATGATAAATCGGGTAGAATCCTTTTGCGTTCAGAATATTCCGACCCACATAAGCTTTAAAGAGAATTTCGATTTTTTTCTTCGACACAGCTATCTTTCGTTTGCCCGCCGTGATGCCTTTTTCTTTGGCGTAAGCCACCATATCCTGATACTCTTTATCGTTCATGTTAAAGCCATTGTTGAAGCTTCTGAAATTTTTGAATTTCTCCAAATGATGACGATGGACATCTGTATAATCAAAAGCAAACTGATAGATTAATCCCTTGTTAGCCAGAATATTATAAAAAGAATGAAGTGTGTCTGCCCGTAGGGGAACAAAAATATCCGGCATAATTCCGCCGCCGCCGTAAACAATCTTTCCTTTGGGAGTGACAAACTTTTCAGACTTGTTAAGTTTGATGCTGTCACGATGGCTCAGCTCGCCATCAAAATAACGGTGGTAAGGTTCTTCATAATAAGCCTTGAAATCACCCTTTTTATAAGGTCTTTGGATACAACGTCCTGTCGGTGTGTAATAGTGTGCTACGGTGAGGCGAAGTGCCGAACCGTCGGGGAGCCTTACTTGTTCCTGTACCAGTCCTTTTCCGAATGAGCGACGGCCAATCACAACTCCCACATCATTATCCTGCAAAGCACCGGTAACAATTTCTGCTGCGGAAGCAGTTCCTTCGTTGATGAGAACTGCCACGTTTGTGTGTATCAGTCGTCCTTTGCTGGTGGCAAAAGCATAAGATTTGGGGCGGTGCAGCCCTTTGGTATAAACAATCAGTTTTCCTTCGGGTAAAAATTCATCAGCCACATTAATGGCAGCATTCAGATAACCGCCTGGATTATTCCTCAGGTCAAGAATCAGTTTTTTCATCCCTTCGGATTTTAACTTCTTGACGGCTTTATCAAATTCCTTGTAAGTGGTGGCCGAAAACTTGTTCAGTTTGATGTAACCCACATCTTTGTTTACCATGTACGCAATGTCGAGACTGTAAGTCGGGATTATTCCACGAGTAATGGTAAAATGTAGAAGCTTTGGCAAACCGTGGCGATAAATGCTGACACGGACTTTGGTGCCTTTAGGACCTTTCAGTTTATGAATGGCTTCATTGTTAGTAACTCCTACTCCAGCTATCAGTGTGTCGTTAACTTTTACAATCCGGTCGCCGGCCATAATTCCAACTTTTTGTGAAGGACCGCCCGAAATAGGATTGATGACCATGATGGTATCGTTCACAATGCTAAAGCTGATACCGATTCCTGAGAAACTTCCCCGCAAGGGATCATTCATTTGGTTATATTCAGCAGCAGTAATATATGCCGAGTGTGGATCCAAATCATTGAGCATACCTTTGATAGCATACGTTTCAAGTTGATTCTGGTTTACCGAATCCACATAGTTGTTGTCAATATATTTGATGATGTCATCAACTTTTGCATAATTGCCGTGAGATGGAGCCAGATAAGAAACTCCTGTTGTGTTTTGCGCATTTCTTTCCAGCAGAAAACCCAGACCTACTCCAAAGATTAGTATCAGAGCAAAAGCAATGGGAAGATAGATTGAATATTTTTTTGATTGGTTGTTCATTTTTTAGATTTTGAAGAATGTGCAAATATAGGAATAGAAAAATTGACAACGTAGCAGAGAAATACACTTTTAGGAAATATTATGGATTTAAAATGCTTCCTGAAAAAGAAAAAGGAGACGGCGTTTTCGCTATCTCCTTTTGTACCCGGAGCCGGGGTCGAACCGGCACGAGTGTTACCTCACTGGTTTTTGAGACCAGCGCGTCTACCAATTCCGCCATCCGGGCATGTGATTTCGGAACTTTAGGGTGGCAAAGGTAGAAAATTTATTAAAAGAACTATTTTCTATCTGAGTAATTTTTTTGGCAGCTATTTTTTTGCTGTGATTGAAATAGTTGTGATGTGAAAACATTGAATGTCAATAATATTAAAGTGTGGCTGGTAAAGAATGATGCAATGTCATTAAAGCAGTTTAACAAATTTTGATGGGGGAAAACTGATAATTAACAAACTCGTGCCCATATAAAGTGTAACTTTGCCGAAAGTTAAGATTTAAATAGTTGTGCTTTAGTTTCCTGGTTCATTTCCTGTTGTTTGTTGCTGAGCGCATCTTGATCATTTCTAAATTTTAAACTAAGACTTCTTTGAAATTGGCATTTACAGAGAAACAAAGAAGTTGGCATCAATTGCAAAATACTAATTTATAAGGATAAATAATTTATGGGTAGATCAGCAGAAACATTCAACAAAAAAGAAGTCAGAAACAAGAAAGAAAAGAAGCGAAAAGACAAAGAAAAAAAAAGATTAGCACGTAAAGATGGCGAAAAAAGCAGTCAGGACGACATGATTGCTTATGTCGATGAAAATGGAATGATCACTTCCACTCCCCCCGATCCCACAAAAAAGAAAGCGGTAAAACTGGAAGATATCGAAATTGGTGTTCCAAATCGTGATAATGAGGAAGCAATAGATCCTATCAGAAAAGGAACCGTAACCTTTTTTAATGATTCAAAAGGTTATGGATTTATCAAGGATGCCGAAACCAAGGAAAGTGTTTTCGTACATATTAACAACGTTCTCGACGAAATTAAAGAGGGCAATCTTGTAAGCTTTGAAGTTGAAATGGGCCCAAAAGGACCCGCTGCAGTTCGAGTAAAGCAGATTAAATAATAATGGGCGTTCCTTTACGGAAAAGCCTTAATTTCTTTAAACCCATTCCGGGAAAATATATCGGTGACTGAAAAACCTATTTTTCGGATCCGGGTTTTACCAAGTCATTATTTCCAACTATTGCACTTTCATTATTGGCATCAAGAGCATTTGTTGCTTCATCAAAAAATAGGAAACCAGGATTCTTATAAACAGCCCTTGCTATCAACATCCTTTGTCTTTGGCCCTGGCTCAGATTCTGCCCTTCATTGCCTATAACAGTATTATATTTT
>VAPK010485883.1_pt1 | contig 13310 bp, 8 predicted proteins | sample 3395031 | NCBI WGS metagenome assembly VAPK01 (sample SAMN08290443, study PRJNA428436) | hydrothermal vent metagenome | isolation source: Deep-sea hydrothermal vent chimney 1 | place: Pacific Ocean: Juan De Fuca Ridge | reverse complement strand
TGGCCGAATGTAACTACTGGCAAACTTAGAAGTAAGGAATATAATCCTCCAACCATCGAAGGTGCAAACTATACAGAACCTGTTTGGTATTGGTTACAAACTGTTGCCCCAACTGGACTTATATTTTATACGGGTGATGAATTTCCGTTATGGAAAGGCGACCTAATTGTTCCTGGGCTATCACGTGGTAGTCTTTGGCGACTTAGAATAGAGAACGAAACCGTCAAAAGTGTCGAGGAATTATTCGTGAACGACCGCATCCGATCTCGTAAGGTGGTTCAGAGTCCTGCAGGAAAACTGTATCTACTTACCGATGAAGATGATGGGAAAATAATCAGAATAAAAGCACAATAAACAACTGTACATAACCTTATAAATATAAAATCATGAAAACTCTTTATTTCACATTCCTTCTTTTAATAATCTGTAATACATTGACCGCCCAGTCTGAGGAAGCCTTAATTCGCAATTCATTACAAAAATATATTGACGGCTCTTCATACAATGACCCAGAACTTATCAAAGAAGCTTTTTATACAGATGCCAATCTATTCTTATCAAAAAAAGACCAAGAAATATGGGTTTTATCCGTTCAAGAGTATTGTGCGCTGTTTGAAAATAGAGAAAAAGGGGAATTCAATGGTCGAACTGGAAAAATAATCACCATTGATCAAGAAAACAATATCGCTCTTGCTAAGGTAGAAATTTCAATTCCGGCCTACAATACCCGTTATATTGACATATTTTTACTTAAAAAATTGGAAGGCACTTGGAAAATCATAAGTAAAGCGGCAACGAAAATGCCTGAATAATCATGTTTTTTGATGCATTCGGGTCATTATCCCACTCTTCAAAACCCTATCTATAAATCTAAAAACTCCAAACAAACAGGGCTGGGCAATTTGATTTCATGAAGAAAACCCAATGTTCCCTCCTCTGTATCTCTTTTAAAAACAATGATGTTGTTGCTTTTTTGATTTGCGACCAATAGAAATTTACCGCTGGGATCCATTCCGAAATTACGGGGCCAATCTCCCTTTACACTTTCGCGACCCACTAGGGTCAATTTTCCAGTAGGTTGATCTACCTTAAAAATGACAATGGTATTCTCTCCCCTATTAGAACCGTACAGAAACCTACCATCTTTTGATAGGTGAATATCGGCGCAATAACTATCTCCCTCAAATTCTTTTGCCAAAGTGTTCTCGGTGGCAATCTCATTGTAGGTTCCGTTTTCATTTCTAAGAAATACCGTAATGGTAGAGTTCAATTCGTTGATTACATATAAAAACTTACCTTTTTGGCCAAATGTAAAATGCCTAGGGCCCGCTTTTTCTGGCACATTCAACGAAGCTTGTTCAGCCGGAACAAACCCTTGGTCAGAATAATCATATCGCTTTACGGCATCCAACCCCAAATCGGCTGTGAAAAGTCCGTCAGAAGTAAACTCCGCAGAATGAACATGGGATGTTTTAACACTATCAAGTAGCTTATGGTCAATAAATTGTGGGTTGGGTTGTAGTGCGCCATTTTCATCCACTTTATAGATAGACAAGCTCCCTCCCGAATAATTGGAAGCTGCTACAAAGCTTCCGTCTTCAGAGATACCGATATGACAAGGGTTTGCCCCACCAGTGGAAACGGAATTAATTTTCTCTAATTGCCCATTGTTTATCTCAAAGGCCGCAACAGCTCCGCTTGAACCCTCAAAATCATCAGTCTCCTCTGCTGCATAAAGGTTTTTTTTGTTGGAAGAAATTTTCAAGAACGAGGGATTTTTCAAAGAAGCGGCCAATGTCTTATCGGTAAGTGCCCCAGTGCCAGAATCAAAAGTGTACTTATAGATGCCTTCGCTACCATTGTTGGTATACGTGCCCACAAAAAGAGAATAGGTTTTCAATGGTTTTGAATTTTGGTCTTGGCAACTACCTAAGACAAAAAAGAAACAGAGAATGGCAATGAGTTTATAATTTTTCATGTGTTAGGGTTTTCAAGATTTTAAAGGTAATACGATTATCCGTAATTATGTCCCAAAACATTTTTATCTAAAAATGCACCTCACTCGGGCAAGGTTCCTTTTACCTGCCAATCATCGATCCATTCTGCCATTACGGCCACCCAAGCATCATTGTCGTTTAAACAAGGTATGTGCTTGTAATCTTCGCCCCCAGCTTCCATAAATTGACGTTTGCCTTCCATGGCGATTTCTTCCAAGGTTTCTAAACAATCGGCAACGAAAGCTGGTGTAATTACAGCTAGGCGTTTTTTCCCCTCCTTGGCCAAACGCACAAATTCATGATCGGTATAGGGTTTTAACCAGGGGTCGAATGCCAACCTTGACTGAAATGAAGAACTGACTTTTTCTGCCGACAAGCCCAGGTGGTTTTTCACGAAGTCAGTAGTAGCATAAGACTGGTACCTATAACAGGTGAGGTGGGCAAGGTCAGTTGTACAACAAACACCTTCTAGCTTCTTGCCATGGGATCCAGTAGGGTCCGCCTTTCTTATATGGCGTTCGGGCAAACCGTGGTACGAAAACAAAATATGGTCGTACTCAAAATCTTTCAGCCCTTCGGCAAGGCCCTCAGAAAGCACTTTTACGAAGCCTTTGTTTTTATAGAAAGCGGACAGGGTGGTCAATTTCATTTCAGGAAAATGTTTTTGCCGCTCTTCTTCCGCCTTTACCTCAACAGTTTCGGTAGAAGACATTGCAAAATGAGGGTATAACGGCACCAATAAAACATCATCGACCCCTTTATCGCGCAGTTCTTGTAGGCCATTTTTAATGGTCATACTGCCGTAACGCATACCCAGAGCCAAGGGAATATTGATCTGCTTTCCCACTTTTTCGGCAAACCGTTCAGAAATAACAATCAAGGGCGAACCTTCTTTCCACCAGATTTTCTGGTAGGCCTCGGCCGATTTTTTTGGTCTTTTTCTTAGAATTATTCCCCGTACAATTATACTGCGCAGCCATTTGGGCACATCCATAACACGCTCATCCATCAGAAACTCATCTAAATAAGGTTTTACATCTTTTGCGGTGGGACTGTTGGGAGACCCTAAATTGACTAGTAATACTCCTTTCATTTTCAAACAATATTATCAGATGCAAAAATAGCGTATGCCGAGCATTAGATCTATAAATATGCCCATTAGTTTTTAATGGCGTCACCTCATTTATTTGAGTGTATATGAATTATCTATAAAAATCGACCCATCTGCAAAATACCATCCTATAATACCCGTTATACCATGAACCCAAAGTAAACTTTCACAGTTTATAGGGATAAAGTACGGTCAATGCTTTCTTAAATTTGTGAAATCAAGATCGGTCGTACGATCAAATATCATAAAAAGCGTTCATGCGTTATATTATTACCCTTCTCCTTTCTTTTTGCTTTACAACTGTTTTCGCACAGGAAAAAAACAGTCTATTATGGGAGATTTCAGGTAACGGTCTAGAAAAGACCTCTTACCTATACGGCACCATGCACGTCAGCAAAAAAATCGCTTTTCGCTTAGATGATGTATTTTATAAGGCCTTGGGAAAAAGCGAGGTCATCGCCTTGGAGTCAGACCCCGGAACTTGGTTGGATAACGATGTAGCTTCTGGCCCAATGGGCTATGGTCAAGGAAACGGTTTTATCTCTAAAGGGTTCTACACTTACCCCTTTACGATCAACAACCCTAAAAAAGAGGAAATTGCTGCCTATTTATCCTTCGAAGATCGACGGGTCAACAGTATTTTATACCGTACCAATGAATTTTCACAGAATTTTGAAGAAGAAACCTATTTGGATATGTTCATATACCAAGCAGGGAAAAAGTTCGGCAAAAAAATAGTTGCTCTTGAAGATTTGGAAGAATCGGCTATACTGGTCGGTAGAGCAAGCCTCAATGCCGTGAAACCAAAACCAGATGAGTGGTTACAGAAAAAAATGCAGCGGCAAGACCCATTGACCTTATTGCAAGATGCCTATAGAGATAGAGACATCAACATGCTCGATTCGATCGACCGGGCAATGTACACTGATTATTACCGAAAAAACATGTTGATTCTGCGCAATCAGAATATGGCAAAAAAGCTAGATTCGGTCATACGAATCGCAAAAGTGTTCACAGGTATTGGTGCGGCCCATCTTCCTGGTAAAAAAGGGGTGATCGCCCTACTTCGTGATAAAGGCTATACGGTACGACCGTTAACTTCAAAATCGACCATTAGAGGAAGGCGGATCAAAGAGGAAATCGAAGCTTCCCTACGTGAAAATACCTACGCCACCGTCGACCTAGATGATGGTTTTTTCAGTATGATCCTTCCGAATAAATTATATCCTATTTCTGAATTCACCAATACTACGTATATATCACCTGATTTGGTGAATGGCAGCTATATGATGGTCAATCGAATTTCCACTTTTTCGATTTTGAAGCAAGATCCCACCTATTCCTTAGATGATCTAGACAAACTGTTGTTCGAGAACATTCCCGGTAAAATCATTGAGAAAAAGAGAATCCGAAGAAATGGGTTCCCAGGTCTTGATATTAAAAACCAATTAAAGAACGGCGACCATCAACGCTACCATATTTATATAACACCCTTAGAGATCCTAATATTCAAAATGGGTGGAAAAGGTAATTATGTGACACAGCATTCCGATACTATTTTTAATAGTATCACCTTTAAAAAAGACCGTAAGAAAATCACGACCGTTGCTTCGGGCTATAATGATTTTCAAGTGAAAATGCCATCGCTCTATACGTTTACCAACCGCTTTCGAAATGGGGATAGGTTGATACAGGGGTACGATTCTATCTCAAAGTCTTACTATTTTCTGAAAAAGGCCACTTTGAACGATTTCAATTTTATCGAAGAAGACACTTTTGAACTAAAACAAATACAAAAGCGTTTTTATCAAGATTTGAAATTAAAACCCGTTTATAGTTCTTTTAAAGAAAACTCCTTGGCTTCAAAAGCGGTACTTGATTCTATCAGCAACACCTATTTACATTTAAAAACTATTTTTAAACGTGGGGACTATTATTTAATGGGCATCGTAACCAAAAGCAATGTCGAGGTCCGTTCTTATTTCAATTCTTTTCAACTAAAAGCACCTGTTTATAAAGAAAGGTTCAAAAAGGTTCGCGATACCGCAATGCTATTCAGTACGGTAACCACGATCAAACCGGTAAAATTCGTTGAGAACAGTAAGAACTACTATACCGCAGAGAAAAAACCCAAAGACTATAGTACCTATACCAAAAAAACGATCTATCAGAACAAGAACAATGAAGCGATAACGGTAGAACTGAACAAATCGCACGATTTTTTGATGTTTTTCAACATTGATTCGGTTTGGGCCTTGCGCAAAAAGATATATGCCAACAAACGTTTCGTTATTTTTAAAGAAAAGGACAGTATCCTCCCCAATGGAGCGTATCAATTGGAGCTGACCTTAACAGATACCGCAAGTACTCGGGGCATTCTTATAAAAAATGTGGTTAAGGGAGGCTTGCTGTACGAAATCAAGTCGAAAGTAGATACCATTCGCAGGCCCAGTCGCTTTGTGTCTGAATTTTTTGAGAATTTCTCTCCTTTTGATACGATAGTGGGCAAATCGCTTTTAACGGATAAAACCTCAGAATTCTTTTCGGCGCTGCGTGCAAATGATAGTATTGTTTTAGATGGATATTCATTTATAAAATTCAGGAAAAAACATATAGATTCATTGAAATATTATATCTCTGAATTCGAATACCCAGATGACAAAAAGGATATTCAATCTTTTCTAATTCAAAAATTAGCGGGTTTAGATGACCCCAACGTGAATTCGTTTTTTGCGTCTTTTTATGAAAAGTCATACAATAACTCGAGTGCTCAAATTAAAATTCTACAAGCCATCACGAAGAACGTAGACAAAGAGTCGACAAAATTCCTATTGGGGTTAATGTCAAAAGACCTGCCTTTGGTTTCTTCCAAATCTGAGATCTATACCATTTTCAAACCTTATTTGGACAGCTTGCCAATGGCCAAAAAACTCTATCCTGAAATACTTGATTACAGTGCTATTGAGGAATATAAGTCACCTATCTTCTCAATGTTGGCAAAATTGAAATCAAAAGGGTTGATCAAGCCTAGGAGTTATAAGAAATATCGAAAACAAATCTTAAACGATGCCAAGATACAATTGAAACGGCAGTTAGGTAAGTTTGGCCACCAACACGAACAACGAAACCCTTACAACATCTCCCCCGGCCTTACCGATACCAAGGTGTTGGAAGATTATTCGATATTGTTATACCCTTTTATAAAAGAAAAAAACGTAAGTCTGTTTTTTAATCGCTTGCAGTTGATCAAAGACCCCCGGGTACAAACCACTTACGCAACTTTACTGGCAAAAAATGAATTGACCGTTCCTACGAAGATGTTAGATTCACTGGCCGCCGACATTAATAGCAGAGTCCTTTTGTTCAATAAACTAAAAGACATAGGTAAGTCAAGTATATTCCCCGCCCTATATAAAAACGAACGGTCTTTGGCCGAATCAAACCTATTCAAATTCAAAAGATTCAATACAAAAAGGGATTCGATCTTATTTTTGGAACAACGCCCTTTACAGTATAGAGGTAAATCATATACTGGTTACTATTTCAAGACCAAGAAGACCAACGGTTATGACAAAAACTTTAAAATGCACCTTGTGGTCTTCGAAAACAACAAGGGGCTGACCGCAAAACCATTTTACAAAAGCGATGAGCTTCGCATTGAAGATACCGATACCGATAAAGAAGCTATGGATTATGTTTCAGAAGGCTTTTTATTGAAAGATAGACAACGGGCGATTGTCTATAGACCCAATTTATATAGCGGGTACGGGTATCACGGGTATTGACCTATCTCAAAGTTAAAAAAATAGGGGCAATCAAGAATTGGAACACTTGATGCGCGAATTAAAAGATTTCAATACGTACTTTTGATATTCATTCATAGATTATGAAAGCATTTTGGCTATTCGGAGTTCTTTTTTTACTGGCAAATCACACTTTTGCCCAACAAATCACCTGCTCTTTAAAAGACAAAGCGGCATTTGAAAACAAAACCGTAGAAATAGATGGTTTGTTAGAAAACGATTTTGGCAAGACCATAGTGGCCGTAGGCAAGACATTTTTGGGTACACCTTATGTTGCCAAAACTTTGGAAATTGGCGAAATCGAGTCTTTGGTCATCAATCTACAAGAGTTGGATTGTACCACTTTTGTCGAAAATGCATTGGCGTTTAGCTTGCTATTGAAAAATGGGCAAGCAGATTTTGTGAATTTCTCAAAAACCTTAGAAAACATTCGCTATAAAGATGGGAAGTTGGATGGCTACGCCTCGCGCCTGCACTACTTCTCTGAATGGATCGCTAATAACGAAACCAAGGGATTACTGAAAAACATTACTTCAGAAATAGGAGGGACGGAAATCACCAAGAATATCGACTTTATGAGTACCCATCGCAATTTGTATCCGTTTTTGGAGGACGATGTAAATTTTGAAAAAATAAAAGCTTCTGAAAATTACCTCAATAACCAGGCAATATGTATTCTGCCACAAGAGCAGATCGAAGCGAACGAGCACTTGATCAAATCGGGCGACATCATCGCACTAACAACTTCTATAAAAGGATTGGATATCACCCATACCGGTATTGCCCTTAGAGAAAAAGATGGGCGTATTCATTTACTCCATGCTTCCTCTTCAGGGCAGGTAAAGATTTCTGAACTTTCTTTAGTCGATTATTTAAAGAAGATTAAAAAGAATACGGGAATTATGGTAGCGAGACCTCTTTAAGATCATAAGCTCACTCTCTTCTCAAGCAATACTTGAGTCCTCCCAATAAATGAGCCCTAAAATCAGGTTCGTCATAAGATTCTTCGGTATGGCCGCCGCCGGTATAAAAAGATCTTCCTCCATCAAATTCTTGGTGCCATGCAATTGGGTGAACAATGCTATTGGTTCCTCCTTCATAACTGGTCTCATCCAATTTTAGCAAGATCGTTATGTTCGAAGACAGATCCTTAAAATTATACCACTCATCAGTACGTACCCATGTAGCTGATAAATGCTCGGTCGAAGGGTGGGTTCTATCCACAACATCGATGCTGGCTTCTTGTATAGCCGGGTGACCGTTGAAATAGGCTCCAATCAGCTGACCGTACCATGACCAATCATACTCTGTATCAGTCGCAGAATGAATGCCCATATAGCTTCCACCACCTTTTATATAATTCTCAAATGCAGTTTGTTGCGCATTATTCAAAACATCACCCGTAGTATTTAGAAATACTACAGTTTTATATTTCTGAAGATTGTCCATATTGAAATCAGAAGCATTCTCTGTCTGGTCAACTTCAAAATCATTATCTATACCTAGATCTTTTAGCGTATTAATTCCCTTTAAAATAGACGTATGCCTAAAACCAGCTGTTTTGGTAAAGACCAATATTCTATCGCCTGCCGATTTTTTTTCTTGGACCGTAGTAACGGATTCTACATTGCTCAAAGGAGATTCATTGCCTGCCGAATCAATTGCCAGTACTGTAAAGTCATAGGTGGTATTTGCCAATAAGCCTGTTACTGGGTATGTTGTTTCAGTCACCGTAGCAATCGAAATTACATCTTGAAAAACGATGTATTCCAAAGCCCCGACCTCATCAGTAGCGGCGACCCAATTCAATTCAGTTGTAGTTTGTGTGGTATTCGATGCAATCAGGTTTGAAGGAGCAGTTGGCGGAATGGTATCCTTCACCCCTTCATTAGCATCCTTTTCAGTAGTTACTTGAACTTTTGAACTAAAATCAGAGATATTACCTACTGCATCTATTGCCCTCACCTCATAGCTATATACTGTTTCGGGTACAAGGCCAACGCTTTGGTAGCTTGTTATAGAATCGTTTGAAACCTGTATGTCATTTTGATATACAACATATCGCACTACTTTTACATTGTCAGTTGATGGGTTCCAAGATAAAACCATCGCTGTACTGGTAATCTCCGATATTACAAGATTTTCAGGTATGCTCGGCACCTCTCTATCCATGCTCTTTATGTTTTCGAACAGATCATCTACGGTTTCACACGTAACAAGAGAGACCGCTAAAAAAACAAATAAAATTTTCAAAAACCGTTGAGGGGGACTATGTCGGATCATAACATGGGGGGCTGCTTCATACATATTTACGTCTGATATTCAAAAAAAGACGTTGGCAAAGAGCTGCCAATATACATTTAACGTTTTTCTAATACCCTGTAAATGTGTTTTTTACGACAAGAGAACCCTGTTCTTCGTTAAAAACCCTTTTTTTGTCAAAATTGTAGATGTACGGTAAGGGTTTCAGAACCAGTTATGAAAATGTTTTTTCACTTTTTAGAGCCTGCTATAAGTTTTATTATTTGCAAACCTGAATTTACGAATGGGCCAACGCCATCAAATACTTCTTAGGCGTAGTACCGTATTTTTTCTTAAAAGCCGATATAAAATGGCTCGCAGTACTATAACCCACTTTTAACCCAACTTCATTAACATTATACTTAGCGGTTTCCAACATTTTTCGGGCATACTCCATCTTATAATCGAATAAAAAACTAAAGACCGAATCACCGTACACCTGTTTGAAACCTTCTTTTAATTTTTTTAGGGGCAGCCCTATTTCTTCTGATAGTTCGTGGAGCGTTGGCGGCTCAGTCATACGCGAAATTATAATTTCCTTTGCCTGACGAATACGCCTAACATTATCTTCATCTACTAGAAAAGGGCAATGTTCATTGGTATCTTCCGAAGTATTAAAGTAGAGTGAAATGAGTTCGTATACCTTTCCTCTTATATACAGGCTTTTCAAAGAGCGGTGCAGGTTGTAGTTCATCATCTGGCTAAGAATTACGGCGATGGCAGGACTAAAGCCTTCCTGCGTATAATACTTCTTATCTTTGTTCTCAGGGCTCAAAAACGGAATATAGGCCGCCTCATTCGAAAACAACGAATGAAATTTACGAATCGTCATTACCACGGAAACCAACCAAGAATTTGGGTTCAGCTCCAAATTCAAAGGCAGGTCTATTTGGGTATTGTACAACAGAAGTGAGTTTTCTTCAGCCACTTCCAATGCATACCGCCCTTCATTGAAAATGAATTTCGAATGGCCCTTTGAACAAAAATGGAACTGTACAAACGAGCTATCTATTTCACGACTGATTTTTTGAGTATGAGCTGTATCGTTCTGTATTTTTAAAACAAAAAAACCGTCTTCGATAAGCACTTCCTCAAACGAACCTTCAGCGATATTTTTTGTGTCCATATTAAATAATATATAAATTTTATTATTTAGAAATAGTATAAATAACGATTAGTAAAATTTTAGCTTTCTTCCTGAAATTAACACTTTTCAACGAAAATATGATAAATCTATCTAAAAAACCCAACCAACGATACTAAAAGTTCCGCTAGCGTTACTTTTATCGAGTTAACGGTTCTATTTTTGCAAGCGGTTGTCAAATTTTATGAAAGACTATCACATATCAAAACATAATTCGTTTTACACCATTGGCCTAAACTACAAAAAGGCCGATGCAACGCTGCGAGGAAAATTCAGTCTTGACGATACGGCCATGAACAAACTTTTGGCGCAGGCCAAGAAACAGGATATAGACGGCCTACTTACAATCTCAACCTGCAATCGAACCGAGCTCTACGGTTTTTCCCAACACCCCTTTCAATTGATAAAACTACTTTGCGACCATACACGGGGGACCGTTGAAGAGTTTCAAGAAGTGGCATACGTATTTAAGAACAATGATGCCATTGGTCATTTGTTCAAAGTGGGGACAGGGCTTGACAGTCAAATTTTGGGTGATTTTGAAATCATCAGTCAAGTACGGAAAAGTTTTGCCCGTTCTAAGAAATTGGATATTGCGAATCCGTTTCTAGAGCGCTTGTGCAATTCGGTCATTCGGGCCAGTAAACGCATCAAGAACGAAACCGAAATTTCTTCGGGTGCTACCTCAGTGGCCTTTGCTTCGGTTCAATACATTCTGAAGAACGTCATTGATATTTCAAAAAAGAACATCTTACTTTTCGGTACGGGAAAAATTGGCAGAAACACCTGTGAAAACCTCATCAAACATACAAAGAACTCGCATATTACATTGATTAACCGCACAAAGGGAAAGGCCGATAAAATCGCTGGTAAATTTAATCTAGTTGTAAAACCCTATGGTGACCTGCAAACTGAAATCAGAAATACCGATGTGCTGATTGTTGCTACCGGCGCACAGTCGCCCACAATTTCCAAAGAGCTTATCTATACTAAAAAACCATTGTTGGTATTAGATCTATCGATTCCGAAAAACGTTTCAGATAATGTTGCCGAATTAAACAACGTAACGACCGTTCACCTAGACCATTTATCACAAATTACCAATGCCACCCTAAAACGTAGGGAACAATTCATACCGTATGCCGAAAAAATCATCGAAGAGATCAAACATGATTTTATGCAGTGGTTAGAGACTAGAAAATTTGCCCCGGTCATCAGTGCCTTGAAAAAGAAATTGAAAGTCATGAAAGATGAGGAAATCGATTATCAGTCTAAAAAACAAGTCGATTTCAATTTAGAACAGGCTGATATTGTTTCTGATCGTATCATTCAAAAAATAACCAAACAGTTCGCCAACCACCTCAAAGACGATTCTATAGATGCCAATATGAGTTTAGAGCTGATACAAAAAGTGTTTCATCTAGAAATCGATTCTCAATGAGCAAAGTAATACGTATAGGTACCCGCGATAGTGAATTGGCATTATGGCAGGCAAACACGGTTAAGAACAAGTTAGAGGCCCTAGGCCATCAAATCGAACTCATCCCTGTGAAATCAACGGGAGATTTAATTCTTGACAAGCCGCTGTACGAGTTGGGCATCACAGGTGTTTTTACCAAAACCTTGGATGTCGCCATGCTCAAAGGTGATATTGACATTGCGGTACATTCAATGAAAGACGTACCCACAGCCTTACCTAAAGGTATTGTTCAGGCAGCCGTTTTAGAACGTGCCAACTACCTTGATATTCTTGCCTTTAAAAACAATGAGGAGTTCTTGGCCGAGCGTGAAGCGATAATCGCAACGGGCAGCCTGCGTAGAAAAGCCCAATGGTTGAACCGCTACCCCACCCATACCGTAACCGATCTTCGGGGCAATATCAACTCTCGTTATGAAAAGCTCAAAAACAGTAATTGGAACGGTGCAATTTTTGCCGCTGCGGGAATGGAACGTATTGGCCTTGAGCCTGAAAATACAATAGGTTTGACTTGGATGGTACCCGCACCCGCTCAAGGGGCCATCATGATAGTCGCCTTGGAAAAGGATGAATTCATCAAAGAGGCATGTGCTGAACTCAACCACGAAAGAACGGAGATCTGTACTGCCCTAGAACGTGATTTTTTACGAATACTCGAAGGGGGCTGTACGGCCCCAATCGGTGCTTTGGCCTATATAAACAATGAAGATATAGTTACATTAAAAGGCATTTTATTGACCGTGGACGGAAGCAAAAAACTGGAAGCCGAATTCAATGCACGCTTGGGTCAACATTCGGATTTAAGTAGAAATTGTGCCGATAGTATTCTAAGTAGAGGCGGTAAACGATTGATGAGCGAATCACAAGAAGTAGAACAACGAACAACGATTTTCTCGACAAAAAAATTAACCCCCGAACAACAGCAATCGTTTCATGATTCAATTCGGGTAGCATCAGATGACTTTGTTAAGATAAGTCCGTCTCGTATTCCGCCATCCATTTTAAAAACACCTATCAGAAATGTAGTTTTGACCAGTAAAAATGCAGTGGAGTCACTATTGACCATTGCTACGGCCAATGAACTTCAGTTTGAAAATATATACTGTGTAGGGCGCAAGACCAAGCGTTTGATCGAGAATAAAATAGGCAAGGTTGCCCATTTCGAAAACAACGCCAAAAAACTGGCCAACTATCTTGTAGAATACTTGGAAGGTACAGAGCTCACCTATTTCTGTAGCAATATACGATTAGATGAATTGCCCGATATCTTGAACGAAAACAACATCACTGTCATTGAGGTCGAAGCCTATAAGACTAAACATGATGCGATTGAAGTAGATAAATCGGTTAAAGGCATTATGTTCTACAGTCCGTCAACCGTACAGAGTTATCTCCTTCAGAACAAAGCGGATAAAATCGCTTACTGTATTGGGGAGACCACGGCAACCGAAGCAAGAAAATATTTTTCTGATGTTCG
>VAPK010060561.1_pt1 | contig 13311 bp, 9 predicted proteins | sample 3395031 | NCBI WGS metagenome assembly VAPK01 (sample SAMN08290443, study PRJNA428436) | hydrothermal vent metagenome | isolation source: Deep-sea hydrothermal vent chimney 1 | place: Pacific Ocean: Juan De Fuca Ridge | reverse complement strand
TCTTACAACTTTTGTTGTTATGGGAAACTAAATGCGGATGAATACAAAATTATACAGTCTGGTGTGTCAAAATTAAGTAATTTTATTTACGGTGATAAATTTAGAGAACCACAAGCCCAAATTGCATTAGCCAAAGCCTGCTACATTGTAAAGAAAATGGAGAAAGATGATACATCTATAGAATTATTTACAAATGATATTGACATGAGAGATTGGACTATCAAACAAACGCATTTTAATAAATTAAATAAACTTAAAAAACACAATCTCGAAGCCTTTTACTATTGGTATAAAGCTTTGAGTTAAAAGAAAATTCAATACAAATTTGAAAAGTTTAAATAAATTAGTCTTTATTCAATTTTACCAACTCAATTTTACTACTATTCATTATATTTGAACCATGGCTACTGCGGAGCAAATAAAATCTTTATTACAATCTCATTATAAAAATGATGATGATAGGTTTACGTCTATTGCTTTACAGGTTGCGGCTCATGAAGCTCGAAAAGGGAATATGTCCATAGCTAAAGACATTAAATCCTTGGTTGATAAATCTAGATCCGGTGGGTTTAAGATAATTAAGCTTGATAGAGATGTAAGTGATTTAGTCCTTGTTTTTCATCCTGAAGATAGGCTAAGAGACTTAATCCTTTCTGAGGATGTAGGGAATAAACTTTTAAGAATTATAAAAGAATATAACCAAAGAGATAAAATTCAAAAATTCGGATTGCAAAATAGAAGAAAAATTTTACTCTCAGGGTTACCTGGTACTGGAAAGACCATAACTGCTTCTGCCATTGCAGGCGAATTAAAACTCCCTTTATATGTAATTATGATGGATAAACTCATGACAAAATATATGGGGGAAACCGCATCAAAATTAAGAGATGTTTTTAATATGATGATTTCAAAAAGGGGTGTTTATTTATTTGATGAATTTGATGCAATAGGGGCAGAAAGAGCCAGAGATAATGAAGTGGGAGAAATGAGAAGGGTTCTTAATGCATTTCTTCAATTTATAGAGCAAGACACTTCAGAAAGCATCATTTTTGGAGCAACCAATAATATTAAAATTCTAGATTCTGCTTTATTTAGAAGGTTTGATGATATTATTAATTATAGAATTCCTAATGCTCATGAAATTAAAGAATTAATCACTATAAAATTATCGAGATTTTTAGGTAAATTTAAACTTGATACTGTTATCAAAGAAGCTATTGGGTTAAGTCATGCAGAAATAGCCAATGCCTGCAATGATGCTTTAAAAGAGATAATTCTAACTAATAAGAAAACTATTAGCCAAGCACTATTGATACGAATGATGATTGATAGAAAGACTAACTATTCATAAGAGTATTTTATGGCTAAAGATTTTAAACCTCACTTATTCATAAAAAACGTACACAAGTCACAAAAATTCACGGGAATTTCTTCTGGTCGTGGTACTAAAAAAGAGTTCCCAGAGAGAGATAGAAAGCAACATGGTGATTTTTTATTAGGTCAATTATCTAGTGTATGGACTGATTTTAACGAACAACAAAAGGAAAGGCAAAAACAGGATTTACCAGTAAAGGATGGTGAATATATTAGTATTATAGGTTCACAAGATCAATTGCTGAGTCTTGACACTTTAAATAGTAAAAATAGTACTGGAGCTCAATTATTAAATGTTAAATATAATGAGAAAACAAAGCAACAAACAGCAACTATCCATATACTCAAAAATGATAAATTAAAATTAATTGATAAAGTAAACAAATACATTTATGATAATCGTCCTGATACGGGAAAACCTTTTAATGAACCTCTTGTTGTTAAGACAGATAATATTTTAAAGGCAACAATTCTGGATTTTTGGAGTAGCCCTATTGATTTTATACCTAGAGACAAGGAGATATGGATTGAACTATGGTTAGGTGCTGAAGCTAATTTATTTGAAAAAATAAAAGTTAATTTTACACATATATGTAACTTATTCAATATTCAAATTGGTGAGGGGGTTATTTCGTTTCCTGAAAGAACAATTATTAATATTAAGGCAAATTATAATCAATTAACAGAACTTATTAAATCATTTGATTATATAGCAGAATTAAGAAAACCTGATGAGCTAAATACTTTCTGGTTAAAAAATAATATAATTGAAAGAGAGGAATGGATAAATGATACTTTAAAAAATACTAAATACAATAAAACAAATAACTTTATTTCTATTATTGATACAGGGATAAATAATGGTCATTTACTTATCGAACCTGTTCTAAGTGACAACAATAAACTAACTGCCGATATCAATTGGGGAACTAATGATATCGGAGGGCATGGAACAAGAATAGCTGGTGTAGCAACTTATGGTGATCTAAAAAATACTTTTCAGAATCCAAATAAAAATATAATTAATCATGAATTAGAATCAATAAAAATCATTCCCCCAGAAGGATGGGATGATGATTCAAAATTACCTCTCACAACAATTAATGCTGTTAGAATAGCTACAATTAACAATCCATATTTAAAAAGAATATATTGTTTTGCTGTTTGTAGTAAGTATCCTTTTGATTTTGGAAAACCTTCGGCTTGGTCGGCAGCAATAGATAATATAATTTTTGATAGAGATGACAATGATAAAAAGCTATTTTTTATTAGTGCAGGAAATGTCAATGATGAGGATAATTATGATTCCTATCCTGAGAATAATTTAAATTCTCAAATATTGAGTCCCGCTCAATCTTGGAACTCCATTTCTGTTGGTGCTTTTACTCATAAAGTATTAGATAATACTAAAACTGTTGCTAATAGAGGTGAGTTATCACCATTTAGTAGGACATCAAATGGTTGGAAAAATAATTGGCCTATTAAACCCGATATAGTTTTTGAAGGTGGAAACCTAATTAGATTAAATAATGGAGAAATTGATTTCAATGATGATTTAGAAGTTCTTACAACATCAAGCAATGCAGCTATTAACAAATTAACAACAATTAATGCAACCAGTGCAGCTACCGCATTTGCAGCTAATTTTGCGGCTAAACTGAGACATATATATCCTGATGCTTGGGAAGAAACTTTAAGAGGTTTAATAATTCATTCAGCTTCATGGAGTGAAGCAATGAGAAAACAATTAAATTTTGATAAAAAACAAAACTCTATTATCAAAATGTTGAGAACGTTTGGTTATGGAATACCTAACCTCGAAAAAGCTATTTCTTGTAAAGAAAACTACTTAACCTTTATTTCTGAACAAACAATTCAACCTTATATTAAAGAATCCGGAAAAGACCCTAAGACACATCATGCTCATTATTATGAATTCCCATGGCCAAAAGAAATCCTTGAAGGTCTAGGTGAAACCATGGTAACCTTAAGAATAACTCTTTCTTATTTTATTGAGCCAAATCCTGGAGAAAAGGGGTATTCGACAAAATATTCTTATCAATCTACAGCTCTTAAATTTTCTCTAATACGCCCAGGTGAATCTCATGATAATTTTTTTACAAGAACAAATAAAACAAATAAGGATAATTTACGTAAAGAATTAGGTTTAAAAAAAGGTGAAAAAATTCCACCTATCGAGTTAGATACTACAACTGGCAATAATAGATGGGGATTGGGTGCAGATAACACGTTTAAAGGATCTATCCATTGTAATTATTGGGAAGGAACAGCAGCGGATATATCTTCATGTAATTTTCTCGCAGTTTATCCTCAAGCAACTGGATGGTGGAAGAACCTTAAAAAACAAAAAAAATTCAATGAAAATCTAAGGTATTCCCTTATTGTTTCAATTGAAACACCAGAAAACACAAGTGATATCTATACAAAAATAGCTCAACAAGTTAAAATTAAAAATCTAGTTAATATTTAAACTTTAGTTCTATTTAATTAATATTGTGACACATATCAATTTGAAAAAAGTTAGAAGTTTGTAATAATCATAACTCTTCGTACCTTGTTTAATCCAACAGCTATACTTTATAAACTTTTAAAAAAGGTGAGCTATTCGGTGAGTACTTATTCAACAAACAACATAAAATACTAAATATCAATATATTATAAATCTATGGATAGTCCCTCCATCTCCACAATCAAATAAAAACTGATTTTAACAGAAAAGATGCCAAGTTTACTTGAGCATTTTTTCTGTTAAAAGATGTATCATTTCTGAAAGAAATTGATGATTTTATTTACAGGATGGGCGTAATTAGGGACCAGCGAAGATAAACCCTCCATCTCCACTTTTAACATAACAAATAATAACAAAATTCTGTATATAATTGATTTGCAGGATTTTAAATTTTATTTAACATCTTGTAAATAAATTATAAGGGGAGTGATTCGGGGTCTGTTGATAAAATTAAAAAGTGCCTTGGAATTAAAAATTCGAATTTTATATTGTTTTATATTAAGGAAAGAGAAGCTTCTAGAAGTAAGGTTAAATACTTTTGTAATTCCAATTGATAAAATCTATTCTTAAGTTTATAAAAAGGTTAAACATTTTATATTAATATATTCATACGCCTCCCATAATCATTTAATCAAAGTAAGGCAGCTCCTTACATAAAGCAAGGAAAATCATTATTCAACATCTTTATATGATATCTATCTTTACAGTATTCTTTTTATTTAATTAATTCAAATTAAAGTCAAATATTAATTTAAAATAAACGTTTTGTATATTCGTCAAATAATATTGTATCTTTTTATTTTCTTTGTTACTGATGAGCGATAATAATTCAAAAAATATTATAGATTTGCTTAAGCAAGGGGATAAGTTAACTTTGGAAAAAATTTATACTGAAAACAGAGATGCTTTTATAAATTTTTCGAAAAAGTATAATATTGCAAAATACGATGCTGTTGACATATATCAGGATGCTATTTTAGTATTGAGAGAAAATGCAATTGATGGGAAAATAGATAGTTTAAACTCAAATATTTCTACTTACTTGTTTGCTATTGGAAAATATAAAATTTTTCATTCCTATCGGCTAAAATCTAAAATTGAATTAAGCAATGATATCCTGATAGATGAAAAAAAATTGGATTTTGATGTTAACCTTTTGGATGAAGAATTAACTAATCAACAGAAACTGTTAAAGGAAAACTTTGATAAGTTAGGAGATCGATGTAAAAATGTATTGAAATTGTTTTACTATCAAGGCTTTACATTAGATGAAATTACAACAGTATTGAATTATAGTAGTAAAAAAGTATTAAAAAGTCAAAAATCCCGTTGCGTAAAACAACTCAAGGATTTGATTAATAAACATATATGAATAATATTGATTTAATTGATAAATATTTCGAGAATTCTTTAAGTCCGAAAGAGCAGGTAAAATTCAATGACTTATTGCAAAATAATAAGGCGTTTGTAAAAGAATTTGCTTTTCAGAAAGACTTGAGAAAAATTATATCTGTAAAACAACAAGAAGAGCTCAAAACTACACTTCAACAGGTCGAAGCTAAAATTCAAAATAAATCACCATTCTTAGTTGTGCCTAAAAAATGGCTTATTGCTGCTTCTATAGCTTTGTTTCTTTCATTTGGTTTATGGTCTGTAAAAAATACCTTTTTCCCATCTTCAGAAACATTATATGCTGAGAATTTCGAGCCATATCGAAATATTGTTCAACCCATTGTAAGAGGTGAAGGAATTAATACCATTGAGTACAAAGCCTACGTCTCTTATGAAAATGGTAATTATTACAAAGCGATTAACTTATTTAATTCGGTGAAGAACCCAAATGAAACGCATGTTTTATTTTATAAGGCTATGAGCTATCTGGCAACCAATAAAACTACTGAAGCTATTCTTGTCTTATTACCAATTGCAACATCTAATAATCTAGAGGAATCAGACTTTAATTTTAATGAAAAAGCGAATTGGTATCTAGCTTTGGCATATTTGAAAAATGGAGATACAAAAAAAGCTGTTTCACAATTCTCTTATGTAGCCAACCATCCTGAAAATACTTTTAAAAAGGAAGAAGCTATTGATATTTTAAAATATTTAAATTAAGTTACTTATTTCTTTACTATTTTTCTTCCAAGAATCACAAACCCAAAAATAAAAATACCACCCAACAAATAATAGATACTGTTATTTTTAGATTTTAAACCATCTGTATTTCCGTTTAACACAAACCCCGACCAATAGTATGGGTGTTTTAAATTTATATCTTTTGTCGAGGCCAAATAATCTAGTTTAGCTTTTTTCAATGATTCGCTTTTTGATTCTCCTTTTTCTAAATATTTATAAAAACTAACCATTATTACTTTAGTCTCTTTGTCTGGTACTTTCCATAAACTCATAATTACTGATGGAATTCCGGAAAAGTGAAAAGCCCTTGCCATACTCATAACTCCTTCTCCTTTTTCCAAATTTCCAAAGCCTGTATTACATGCACTTAACACAGCTAAATTAGCCTTGCTATTCGAGACGTAAATTTCAGAAGAAGTGAGTTCTCCATCCGAAAAAATCAATTTATTAAACATTGGGTTTTGATTATCAATTTCTGCGTGCATAGCCAGGTGCAAAATGGAAAAATTAGTATTGTTATTAAGAAATGTTTCTTTTTTAGAATTTTCTCCAATGAATATTTTACCCTTTACAATTTTTGATATGGTAGAGACTTCATCATAAATTGATGCAAGCTTTTTATCTTGTTCATATTTTGGTGAGAATCCTGCCCAATAATTTTTAATATTATACTTAAAATAATCACCTTGTAACTCCAAAAATAATCTCACCGATCCTGAATAGCTAATTGTAAAGTCTTCTATCAAAAATTTATCGTTTTCTCTTTTAAGCATTTCAAAGGGAATATAATTCAATACATTATCGGGTATTACAATCATATTTTCCTTATTTCTATCAATTTGTTGCTTCAATAAAAATTGATACAATAACCTACTAGTGCCTGTAATATTTTTTCTTTCAACAAGATCTTTTTTAATACTTTTTGTTTTTTTAATTAGTTCTTGCCCTACTTTCTTTTTTAAGAAGGTGATATTTTCTTTGGTTATATTGAAACTAAAAAGATCTTTATCACCTAAAAAATAAATCAATAGCTGTGTCTTATCATCCAAATTATTTTGAACATCAATTAGTTTTATAATTCTATGATTAAATTTTAAATTGGCATACCTAGGATAATTAGTTTCAAAAGATCTGTATAAACTATCTAATTTATTGCTCAATTTTATTCTTTGATTTAATAATTCACTATATATTTTCTTATCAGGACTACTTGATGTTTTTTCATAGTGTAAATCCAATTTAACCCTTTCTGATTTTTGCTTTATCTGCTTTTCTATCTCCAAGAGACCAGAAGGAATACCACTATACAATTTATACTTAATATCCTGAAGGCCTTCTAATAATGTTGTATTTCTATTTGTTTCTGACAATTCAAATGCCTTCTCTAAATATTTCTTTTCCTTCATTTGATTGTATAATTGCCAACATGTATTTAACCCTTCTTCAAATACATTTCTATATAAGTTAGCAACTCTAATTCTGGATCTGTCTGAAGTGAAATTTTTCTGAGAATATTTAATTAATTGAACTTCTTCATCAATCAATTTAAATCTCTTTAGAAGAAAATCAATATTTTGTGAATTTTCATATTCATCATTGTACCAATCTCCTGTTATGATCAAAGCATCTAGGGCTTGGAATGGAGCAATCACTTCTCTTAAATTACCTTTATCATATCCGGAACAATTAAAGACCTGTGAGTTAAATGCAAAGAATTTTTCTTTTTCCCGATTTTTTTTTGCGATTTCGGATAAGTAAAAATAAATTTCTGCTATTTCATCATTTTTGTATCCAAAAATTTCTATTTTTTTCTCTAATGCACTTAATAACAATTTCTCGGCTTGTTTTAGGTTTACATTATTATCAATATATAGTTTGGCCAAATAGGTTTTTGCATTGGCTAAATACTGCGAACTATGTGTTTTTTCACCAATCTGAATGGCTTTTTTATAATAATCTTCTGCTTTATCAAATTGCTTGTCTAAAGCATATACACTTGCCAGATCATAATACGATTCACAAGTCCACCTGTGATCTTCACCATAGGTTGATTTTCTGATTTGTAAACTTTTTTCGAGTAGTGCAATTGATTCTTTATACTTTTCTTTCCATTCTAATATATTTGCGTATGAAGTATATACAAAAGTCATATTTGGGTTGAACTCTCCATAAGACCTCAAACCTACATCCATAGCTTTTTCGGCATATTCTTCTGCCTTATAAACATCATTTTCTCCCTTATAAACATGTGCTATCCCAACATATACATCGGACAAAAATGATTTTATTTCATTGTTTTTTAGTAAATAAACTTCCGCATCTTTATATAATTTCAAGGCCTTTTCAGGTTGGGCAAGATCTTCATACAAAATGGCCAGATTATATGCCGAAACTGCCAATACTTTATCGTTTGTTTTTATTTTTTTCTTTAAAGAAAATGATTTTTCATAATAGATCTTGGTGCTGTCATAATCTGATAAGAAATAAAATCCAATACCAATTAAATTATAATTATAGGCAATATTAAATGTATCTTTTGCCTGAAGTCTTATTTGTAATGCATCTCTTGCTGTTAGTATAGATTGTTCATATTTACCCAGATTTTGCTCTATACCAGATCTGGTTTGGTAAGAAAGAGCTATAAAATTTAGAATTTTGTTTTTTTGATTGAATTTATTTAGGCTTTTTTCAACACTTGCTTTGGTCTGAGGAGAAAGAGTTGAATTTTCAGAAGTTTTACTCTCTAATTTTGAAATCAAATTATTAATCAAAACATAAGCCTGTTGATAGGAACCAGCTCTATCTAGTTTTCGTGCTTTCGTATTGGTATCATATACATACGCACTATCTATTTTTTGAGAGAAAATAAAAAGTGGTAAAAAAAATAGAAAAAAAATAACGGTATTATCTTTTATCATAACCGTAAAGTACAAAATTTTAGTACCCTATTCAAAACTATATTTCGAACAAGAATAATTATTACCTCTTTTATACCCTAAATAAGACCTTAATTTATTTATTTCTAAGTTTACTGGCTACCTTTTCAAGGTCTTCATACCAGTCTTCACCAAACTTTCTAACTAAGGCTTGTTTCACAAACTTATACAAGGGGATTTTTAATTCTTTTCCTAAATTACACGCATCGTCACAAATTTGCCACTGATGATAATTAACTGCAGCAAATTCGCTGTAATTCTGAACTCTAACAGGGTAAAGATGACAAGAAATTGGTTTTTTAAATTGTATTTCTCCTTGGTTATATGCTTCCTCAATAGCGCATAAAGCCACCTTTTTTTCATCGAAGATAACGTATGCACAATCTGCACCATTTATTAGAGGCGTTTCAAACTCTCCTTCTTCATTTTTTATATATACTCCTTGTTTTTTTATCGAATCAATTCCTTCTTTGCGCAAATAGGTCTTTACAATAGGATATATTTCTTCCAGAATTCTTGCCTCTACTTCTTCAAGGGGTGCTCCGGAATCACCATCAATACAACACGCCCCTTTACATGCGCTTAAATTACACATGAACTCTTTTTCAAGAATGTCTTCTGAAACTATGGTTTTTCCTAACTGAAACATGTAAATCTATTCTTAATTGTTCTGCGAAAATACGTTTTCCTTTTAATATTTAACAAGATATTTATTAGTCGATTTATTTATATTTGCACAAAATTAAAATAAACATGGATTTAAATTTTAAAGAAATTATTACGGCCAGCATGATCTTATTTGCTGTAATTGATATTATCGGAAGTATTCCTATAATTATAGATTTAAGGCAAAAGGCCGGACATATACAATCGGAAAAAGCCTCAATTGTTGCCATGTTAATCATGATCTTATTCTTATTTTTAGGAACTGAAATATTAAAATTAATAGGTATTGATGTGTACTCTTTTGCCGTTGCCGGATCATTTGTTCTTCTTTTTTTGGCTTTAGAAATGATCCTGGGAATTCAATTATATAAAGATGATGCTCCAGAAACTGCCAGTGTAGTACCTTTGGCATTTCCTTTAATTGCCGGTGCAGGAACTATGACAACCATACTATCTTTAAAGGCAGAATTTCAAACAGTTAATATAGTTATTGCTATTATTGTAAACATGATTTTTGTCTATTTAGTTCTTAAATCTTCAAGTAAGATAGAAAAGCTTATTGGAAATGGGGGTATCAATGTTATACGTAAAATATTTGGAGTAATATTATTGGCAATTGCAGTTAAATTATTTGCTTCAAATATTCAAGGTTTATTTAATTAACTTGTATAATGTTTAAGTAGTTCGATTGTGCTTCAATCAGGCATTTTGATATTGGATTATAGATGCTGTTAAACAAATTGGCTCAGCGAGGCATACTGTTTTTAACTCCTAAGTATAACGATCTCCAAGCTCCAGAGGAGCGACCTGTTTGATCTTACTGTCAGAATCATAACAAACAGGTCACCCCGATGGGGTTATTTCTTTTCTGATATACAGGTTAATTTACAAGAAGTAGACTCCTATGGAGCCTAAAGATTAGATAATCTACCAGATCTATTTCGATTTCAATCGATGAGCCTTATATTTTTGGACGATTTTCAGTCATTTTAGTAAAATCGTTCATTTCCGTTTAAAATTATATTACCCTATTTCTAAGCAAGAGTGCATTTTTATTATAGTAATATGCTAACAGTCAATATAAAATAAAAACAGCACGTTTTCAACCATTATTCATGTTAATTAAAAACATTTATTGATCAAGAGGGTAGCCTTCATCATTTAATTTTATAACCTTTTTAATCATTTTATCATCTCTGTTTCTAATTTTAAAATAGGAATTCTCATTAAATATTTGTCTGGCAAACAATGCTTTAAGATACATTTTTAAATTTTTCTTTTCTGTTTGATCACTTTCTTGAAAATCTTCAGGAAGGCTGTTTTTGTAGATTGTTAAAACTTGATCATTAGAATCAAAGTTTTCTGCAAAATCATCAAAAGTCCAGTTTTCAAAACTGTCTTGGTGTTTATCAAAATAATCAAAAACAAAGTCATTTAATTTGCCATAATGTCTATTATCAAAGTATAAGGTTGTGTCGATTGCAACAAACACATCTGGAATAATTCCTCCTCCTCCATAAACTATTTTTCCTTTTGGAGTTTCAAATTTTAAAGAATCATTAACTTTAATACTATCTGCACTCATTAATTCACCATCATCATATCGTCTGGCAAATTCGTTAAAATATTCTCTATTACCATTTTTGTGATATGGTTTTTGAATAGATCTCCCTGTTGGAGTATAATATCTTGATACTGTTAGTCTTACGGCTGATCCATCTCCCAATTCCATTTCTTGTTGAACCAAGCCTTTACCAAATGATCTTCGTCCAACAATAGTTCCTTTATCATTATCCTGCAATGCTCCGGCCACTATTTCACTTGCCGATGCCGAGCTTCCATTTATTAAAACAAAAACGTGGCCATTTTCAAAATCACCCTTACTTGTAGCAAATGTTTTATCAATTTTACTTCTTTTGTTCTTTGTAAATACTATAAGTTCTCCATCCTTTAAAAATTCATCGATAATATCAGTTGCCACCTGCATATATCCTCCCGGATTAAAACGCAAGTCCAATACTAAATTTTGCATTCCTTTTTCTTTTAAAAGGTCTAAGGCTTCTTTAAATTCATCATATGTTGTTGCCGCAAACTTATTGATCTTAATATAGCCCAATTCGTTGTTAAGCATATAAAAAGCATCTACACTTTTAATAGGAACTTCGCCACGGGTAATAGTAAAGGACAGACTTTTATCTTCTGTTTTTCTGTAAATAGTAAGGTCGACCTTTGTGTTGGGTTTACCTTTTAATGTTTTTTGTATATAAGTATCTTGAATATTTTTCCCGTAAAGTGTGTCGTTATTTGCTATTAGAATTCTATCTCCTGCCTTTATTCCTGCTTTTTTACTAGGACCTTCATCCAAAACCTTTATTACGGTTAATGAATCTTTTAACATTTTAAATTGTATTCCAATACCCACAAATTTACCATTCATAGATTCTGTAATACGCTCATGGTCGGGTGCCGGGATATAGACAGAATGAGGGTCTAATTTACTCAGCATATTTTTAATTGTACCATCCAAAAGGCTATCGGTATCTACTTCATCTACATATTCGTATTGGATATAATCTATTAATCTTTTGATCTTTCTTTCTTGTGGAGTTCCACCGAAAAAAGTCATGGTTTTCTTTTGATAGTCCAATGAACTACCTAAAAAAATTCCAAAAGCCACAGCTATTCCTATTATTAATGGAAGATATATTTTTGTTTTTTTATTCATCGATTGACAGATGTAATAGTTCAATATTCGCTTTTTTCAAAAATTCTAAACCAGAATTATCTTTGTATTCATTGGCATAAACAAGCCTTTTAATTCCTGCCTGATGAATTAGTTTACAACAATCCTTACAAGGAGATAAAGTAATATAAAGCGTTGCTCCATCGCATGCTTGTGTAGAAGATGCCACTTTTAATATGGCATTGGCTTCTGCATGCAAAACATGCCATTTTGTATTACCTTGGTCGTCTTCACAGCAATTATCAAAACCTGTAGGGGTACCATTATACCCGTCGGAAATAATCATTTTACCCTTTACAATAAGCGCTCCTACTTGCTTGCGCTTACAGTGAGATAAATTTGCCCATTGTTTGGCCATTTTTAAATAGGCTATATCATACCTCCTTTGTTTCTCCTTCGTCATTTAATTTTATAGTTAATCTCTATTAGCGAAAATATAAAACTTTAATAGGAAAGCTGTTAAAAATTTACCAAAATTTTCTTTCTATTAACATCGGTATTACCACTCCTATAACAATTGCTGATACAATTAATACCCAATCTCTTTTTTGTTTTTTCCATATGCTTAGAACTAAAAAGTTTAAAGTCAAAATAAAAACAACTATTATTAATTGTGCAATTTCAATGCCAATTGCGAATTCAATTAATGGAAATATTTTATCTTCGCTATCATCTACCATTATTTTAAAATAACTTGAAAATCCGAAGCCGTGTATCAAACCAAAACCCATGGCAGCTACAGAAGTAAATACAATGTTTTTGGGTGGTTTTTTACTAACTAATATATTGTAACCAGCTGTTATAAAAATAGTTAAAGGAATTAAGAATTCAACTATATTCATTTTTACATATACAATATCATATGCCGATAATACCAAAGAAAATGTATGGCCAATCGTAAAAGCCGTTACCAACCACAGTACATT
>VAPK010114058.1_pt1 | contig 13316 bp, 10 predicted proteins | sample 3395031 | NCBI WGS metagenome assembly VAPK01 (sample SAMN08290443, study PRJNA428436) | hydrothermal vent metagenome | isolation source: Deep-sea hydrothermal vent chimney 1 | place: Pacific Ocean: Juan De Fuca Ridge | reverse complement strand
AGATAAGTGATACTACTTAGAATGATGAGTAGTGTGCTGATGTAAAGTGCTTGAGGAAGTTCAAAAGAAATCCAATCTTCTCTTTTGCTACTTATTACGTATGCACTAGTCAAGCCAGCAAACATCATTATCATACTGATAATGGAAACATACATCATTTGTTTTGAAGTTCTACTTCTAATTTGTGCATCCATAATTTTAATGTAAAAATTTATCTACTACGAAAATAATTTGAATTAATGTGATGTAAAAAACACTTGCCAACATTAATTTTCTTGCCAGAATGTCTGTCTGTTTTTTATGTAATAAGACACCGTAATATAACATCACGATTCCTGAAAGCAGTACAATTATTGCAGCAATAAGTGATAAGTATAAGCTACCTGTTAATTTTAATACAGGAAAAACAGAGACTATAATCATCCAAACAGTATATAAAATAATTTGTAGTGTTGCTTTTTTGTTTTTCTCACCCGTAGGTAGCATATTGAAACCTGCTTTTTTATATTCATCGTGTTGTAACCAGCCAATTGCCCAGAAATGTGGGAATTGCCAAAAGAATTGAATCATAAATAACATGCCAGGTTCTATACCGAATTTTCCAGTTGCTGCTACCCATCCTAACATAAAAGGAATAGCACCAGGGATAGCACCTATAAATACAACTAAAGGTGTTACTGATTTTAAAGGTGTATAAGCACTGGTGTATAAAAATATAGAAATTGCCCCAAACATTGCTGTTTTTGGGTTTATGATATATAATGTAACAAGTCCGATAATTGTACAAATAACCGCTATGGTCATTGCGGTGTTTATTGACATTCTTCCAGCAGGCAAGGGTCTGTCTTGTGTGCGTTTCATCAATTTATCAGTGTCTTTTTCGATAATTTGATTGAAAGCATTAGAAGCACCTACCATAAAATAACCTCCAAAAGCCAACAGTAATAAAGTTGGAATATGAATGGTTTCTACGGCTAATAAATATCCTGCTACAGCAGAAAAGACAACACTAATAGATAAACCGAATTTTGTCAACTGCTTAAAATCATCTAAAGCAGAAGTAAATGTTAGTTTTTGGGTTGTTGTATTTGACAATGTTTGCATTTTTTGTGCTTAAACGCTGCAAATATATTTATAATTAAGGAATAAACTAGTTTAAAATCAGCCTATAAAAATCTTATCTATAAAAAAGTAAAAAAAGGCTTTGCAATTTACAGAAATGTATTAAATTTGCCCTCGCATTTGTGATAAGCAAATGTAAGTTCTTTAAAAATAAAATACGAAAGTTGCTTTACAATTGATTGTACTTTCGAATACGCGAAAGTAGCTTCCCGAAGTTTCGGGAGTAGAGCATAAAGGTTAATTATTAGAATTAACCTCGCTCAGAAGCAATTTTCGATACTGCGAAAGTAGCTCAGCTGGTAGAGCATCACCTTGCCAAGGTGGAGGTCGCGGGTTCAAATCCCGTCTTTCGCTCAGAATGAGTGAAATAGGTTCCTGCTAATATTCTTTTAAGAATTTATGGCGGGTTCTCCCGACACTTCGGGATCGTCTTTCGCTCAATATACACCAATTTTGTTGTCGTGTAAACGATAAACAGGCTCGAGTGGTGGAATTGGTAGACACGCTGGACTTAAAATCCAGTGGACAGTAATGTCCGTATGGGTTCAAGTCCCATCTCGAGTACAAATGAGAAAAACCAGAACGAAAGTTCTGGTTTTTTTTGTTTTATTACTAAATTATTTTAACTACAAATTTGCATCCAGCCAATTCATTCTAGTTGTAAGCCATTCTTTTAAATGATCTACTTCCTCTTTATAAGTGTCAAACCAAACAGGGTTTGGCCAAATATAAATCCCTAATGTATGCCATACTTGATCGTTTTCGTATTGCGACTTGTCTAAATATGCCGCAGTTTTATCAATAGTTTCTATGATATGAGCTTCATTTTGGCGATAATAGGCAAAACGTTCTTTTACTTTACTTGAGAAAGCTGGGTCTTGAAACATTCTTTTTAACCAAGGGTTAAGTTTTATCCAGAAGCCTGTTGGGTGTTCAGACACATCATAATCTACATTGCCAAAGCCCAAATCAAAATCCCATAAAGGTCCCATTTTTAATTTTTCACCAGGAATGATGTTCATGTAAATACTAGAAAAAGACCGTGCATCTTGATTTTTAACGATTTCATTTATCAAATACCAGTCAATAAAACTATTTACATCAATAAATTTTGCATATCCTGAGTTTGGGTCTTTGAAATTACTACCATATAATGCGGTTTCAAAATCGGCTATATAGGTTTTAATATAATTATAGGTAGCATCATCTTTTTCAAGTTTTGGTTCTTTTATATTGATCAAGAATTTTGAAGAATAAAAATAAACATCATCATCGTCTAATCTGTGTAATTGGTCAATTTCCATTAAATAGCCATTATCACCTATATTTACTCTATTTTTTGATTCTTCTACTTTTTGTGTAATGTGGTAAGTGCCATCATATTTTCCGTTTACTATTACTTCAGCATAGGTACTTGAAGGTGTCCAGTCTAAATTACTTAGATATCCAAATTCAAAACCTATTCTATTTCGTAGTAAGGTTTTGTCAGTATATTCAGCTAAGAAAATCCATTTTTTATCTTTAGGCATGCCTAAGACTTTAGCTTTATCACTAAGCTTCATTTGATAGGGTCTTTTAGCATTTTTTCCTTGCCACCAAGTAGAATTTCCTCTCCCTCTAATTTTCATTTCTACATTTAATTCTTCAAAACCTCTACCAATAATTTCTACACTTCCTGTTCTATATTCATCTTTTGTATCAATTTCTATCCCATTGTCTGTGGTGATAAAAACCAGAGGTAAGCCTGTAAATCTAGTAATATCTGCTTCGTAAGCAGTGCTTGTTCCGTTTTCTGAAACAATGCTATAGGTTAAAATTTCTAGATAGTTATTGGTGGAAGTTCCGCTTATTTGTTGAACATCTCCTATTTTAATAGCATCACCAGTATAATCAAAAGTTGCTATTAATCCGTCTAAGGATACACTCAAAGGTACATTTCCTGTAATTGTATTATCAGTAATTTCTAATTGGATATCATTTGATAAACTTGGATTGTTTTCCTGTAAAAACGAGATAGTTTTCAGGCTTGCTTTTGACGAGATATTACCTTCATCTTTATTACAGGCTGTTAATCCTATAAATAATAAATAACAATAAAGAATGATTTTAGTTTTCATGGGCTTGAAAATTTAACTGTGGTTTAAATCAAAGGACTCCTTACTTATGAAAGATGTGTAATGCCTGATTTTTTAATACTTATATTCTATAAACTCAAAATCGTTAAAATGATTGTGTATAAAGAGGGTAATTTTAAAAACAATGATCTAAATCTTGCCAAAAATTGACATAAGATTTTGTGACTACATCAGCATTTTCAATAGTTAGAGGTGTTTTTAAGGCTAATGGAGCAAAAGCCATAGCCATTCTGTGGTCATTGTAAGTTTTGACTGTACAGTTGTTATGCAGAATTGTTGATGGTTTTAAATGTAGGCTTTTATCTGTAATCTCAATTTGAGCTCCGAATTTTTGTAGTTCGTTTTGTAAAGCAATCAATCGATCAGTTTCTTTAATTTTTAAGGTATGTAAACCTGTTAAATCACAAGAAATACCTAATCCGAAACAAGTAACCACAATAGTTTGTGCAATATCTGGAGCGTTGATTAGGTTTAAGGTTTTGAGATCTGGTTTTTTGTCAGTTTTAGTGAGTGTTATGGAGTTGGTATTGAACTTGGTTTCTACTCCGAAATTTTGGTAAATTTCAGCCAAGCAGCTGTCACCTTGTAAGCTTTTTTCATGAAAGGATGATAATGTGATAGAAGTGCCTACATTGCTTAAAGCAACTAAGCTATAAAAATAGGAGGCAGAACTCCAGTCAGATTCTACAGTGATGGTTTTGTCTATAATTGAAGGTTGAGGCGAGATGATAATTGTATTTCCTTTCCAAGAAGTGGTAATTCCTATTTGATGTAATAAATCTAAGGTCATTTCTAAATAAGGTCTTGAGGTAATTTCTTCAAGTAATTCGATTTCTAATCCGTTTTCAGAATTTACAGCAATTAACACCAAGGCAGAAATGTATTGACTGCTTACATTACCATTAATAGATACTTTGTTTTTGGTGATTTTTTTTCCTTTTATTTTGAGAGGAGGATAACCTTCTTTATCAGTATATTCAATTTCAGTACCAAGTATCCGTAAAGCATCAACTAAAATTTTGATAGGTCTGTTTTGCATACGTTCAGAGCCTGTTAGTATAGTTTCTCTACCTTCTTTCACTGCAAAATAAGCTGTTAAAAAACGCATTGCTGTACCAGCATGACCAATGTCAACTATTTTTTTATCAGATTCTAAGGCATGGGTTAAATGAACAGAATCATCAGAGTCAGACACGTTTTCTAATTTTAAACTCGGATAAAGTTGCTGTAATATTAACAATCTATTCGATTCGCTTTTTGAACCTGAAATTTTAATGCTAGTATTAATTGTCTGTTTGTTAGTGTAATCTAAAAATAAATCCATTTTATAAGCCTCAGGTTTTTCGGTTGATCAGCGACAAAGATAGTACGTAAAAAAATGTAAGCAAATTTTATAAGAAGGATTATCTGAAAAACACTAAAACAAAACGAGTTAGACTAATAATTTAAAGAAATTTTTATTAATTTTGCCACCGCAAAAGTCAGAAACTTTATTTTTAACTAAAGAAAAGAAATTGAAATGAATATTACTAAAGAAAATATTGATGCTTTAAATGCTGTTGTGAAAATTGATATCGTTCAAGAAGATTATCAAAGCAAGGTAGCTGAAATTTTAAAAGACTATCGTAAAAAAGCAAACATACCAGGGTTTAGAAAAGGACATGTGCCAATGGGCTTGGTAAAAAAGCAATATGAAAAGCCAGTATTGATTGATGAGGTTAATAAACTATTGCAAGAATCTTTAAGTAAATTTTTAGTTGAAGAAAAGTTAGATATTTTAGGAAATCCGATTCCGAAAGCTCAAGAAGATTTTTCTTGGGATGCTGATAAATTTTCTTTTGAATTTGAAGTTGGTTTGGTGCCAGAATTTGAAGTAAATCTACAACCTAAAAAGGCAATCTTACATTATAAGATTGAGGCTGACAAGAAAATGATTAACGATCAGATTGTAAATATTCAAGAGCGTTACGGAAAGATTATCAGTCAAACTAAAGTAGTTGAAAATTCTAATGTCACAGGAACTTTTGTAAATGAAGAGAAAGAAATTGAAAAGAAATCTACATTTAAATTAGATAAAATTAAAGGTAAGGCGAATGTAAAATCATTTGTTGGAACTAAGGTTGGTGATGTAATTACTTTGAAAACAAAAGGATTATTTATAGATGATCATTTATTACAAAATCATTTAGGCGTGTCGCATGATGATGCACATGGTTTGAATGTTAAAGTAAAATTTACTGTTGAAGAAATTTCTGAAACAGAACTAGCTGAAATAAACCAAGAGTTGTACGACAAATTATTTGGTAAGGATGCAGTAACTGATGATAAAGGGTTTAAAAAGCGTTTAAAAGAAGATGCAGAAAATCAATTTGTACAACAATCAGATCAGCAATTATTGAATGCTGTAACTGAAAGTTTAATTGAAAACACCAAATTTAATTTACCAGCAGAGTTTTTACAAAAGTGGATAGCTACTGCAGGTGAAAAAGAATTGACTAAAGAAGAGGCTGCTGAAGAATATAACAAATCTGAAAAAGGATTGCGTTATCAATTGATTGAAGGTAAGATTTCTAAAGATAATAATTTACAAGTAACCTTTGATGAGTTGAAAGAATTTTCAAAAGGTTTTATTAAAAGTCAAATGGCTCAATATGGCAATACAAACCCGGAAGAGAAAGAATTGGATGAAATTGCAGATAGAGTTTTAAGTAACCAAGAAGAAGCTAAGCGATTGTCAGAACAATTAATGAGTCAAAAATTACTTAATTTCTTTAAAGAGAATGTAAAGTTAAAAGTCAAAGAAGTTTCTTTTGACGACTTTGTAAAAGAAGTTTATAAGTAATTTAGAGAAGCCAGAATCACAAACCGTTACAAATTTCTGTAGCGGTTTTTTTTATGGTTGATGTTTTGTTAATATTGAAAAAATTCAATCCGATATTAATTGGTAATTTGTTAGTATATTTACCGTCTTATAATAAATAAAACACAAACAATGAATTACGGAGAAGAGTTTAAAAAATATGCCATAAAAGATCAAGGAATTAACAGTATGTACTATGATAAAATGGTAAGTGCTATGTATCCTACGGGTTTGACCCCAAATATTATTGAAGAACGTAAAATGAATGTTGCCATTTTTGATGTGTTTTCACGTTTAATGATGGATCGCATTATCTTTTTAGGAACAGGTATTGATGATTATGTTGCCAATATCATTCAAGCTCAGTTGTTGTTTTTAGAAAGTGTAGATGCTTCAAAAGATATTTCTATTTATATCAACTCTCCAGGTGGAGGTGTGTATGCAGGTTTAGGTATTTATGATACTATGCAGTTTATAAAACCTGATGTAGCAACTATTTGTACAGGTATGGCAGCATCTATGGGTGCTGTGCTAATGTGTGCAGGTGCCAAAGGAAAACGTTCTGCATTACCACACTCTCGTATCATGATTCACCAACCTTTAGGAGGTGCACAAGGGCAGGCTTCTGATATTGAAATTACAACTAGAGAGATTTTAAAATTAAAAGATGAGTTGTATCAAATTATATCAAAACACTCTGGCCAAACCATGGAAAAAGTGCATCATGATTCTGATAGAGATTATTGGATGAAAGCTGATGAAGCTAAGAAATATGGAATGATTGATGAAGTTTTGATTAGAAATTCATAATAAAAAACAAGATTTACTGTTTTAGTATTCAACCCTTACAGAAAAGAGTATGGCAAAGAAAGAAGAATTAGAATGTTCGTTTTGTAAACGTAAAAAATCAGAAACCAATTTGTTGATTGCTGGTTTAGACGCTCATATTTGTGATAGATGTATTGAGCAAGCTCACGGATTGGTGATAGAAGAAGTTCCTGATACTGACGGAACAGGTTTGTCTGGAGAGTTGGTTTTAAAAAAACCTCAAGAAATTAAAGTTTTTTTAGATCAATATATTATTGGTCAAGAACAATCTAAAAGAGTACTATCGGTAGCAGTTTATAATCATTATAAGCGTCTGTTACAGACAGACTCAAAAAAAGATGATGTAGAAATAGAGAAAAGTAATATCATGTTGGTCGGTGAAACGGGTACTGGTAAAACCTTATTGGCAAGAACCATTGCTAAAATGTTAAATGTTCCTTTTTGTATCGTAGATGCTACCGTGTTGACAGAAGCTGGATATGTAGGTGAAGATGTTGAAACTATTTTAACACGTTTGCTACAAGCAGCCGATTATAATGTGCAAAAAGCTGAAAAAGGGATTGTTTTTATTGATGAAGTTGATAAAATAGCTAGAAAAGGAGATAATCCTTCAATCACAAGAGATGTCTCTGGTGAGGGTGTGCAACAAGCTTTATTGAAATTATTAGAAGGTACAGTCGTGAATGTACCGCCTAAAGGAGGTAGAAAACATCCAGATCAAAAATTTGTTGAAGTAGATACACGTGATATTTTATTTATTGCAGGTGGTGCTTTTGATGGTGTAGATAAAATAATTAGCAAGCGTTTAAATATGCAGGCTGTGGGTTATAGTGCTTCTAAAAATGAAGAAAGAGTAGATGAAAAGAACTTGTTGCAGTATGTTATACCGAGTGATTTAAAAAGTTTCGGGTTGATTCCTGAAATTATTGGGCGTTTGCCAGTGTTGACTTATATGAATCCGTTAGATGCAGGTACCTTACGTGCCATTTTAACAGAACCTAAAAATGCCATTGTTAAGCAGTATGAAAAACTCTTTGAAATGGATGATATTGAGCTTTCAATAGATGAAAGTGCGTTAGGATATATCGTTGAAAAAGCGGTGGAGTATAAATTAGGAGCTCGTGGCTTAAGATCTTTATGTGAAGCAATCTTAACGGATGCCATGTTTGAAATGCCAGGTGGTGATGAGAAGAAACTAAGAGTCACTAGAAAGTATGCTGAAGGTAAAATGGAAAAATCAACCTTAAGAAAATTGAAGGCTGTGTCTTAAGTCTAGTTGTATTACAACTACAATTCTCTAATAATTCATAAAATAAATGTCGCTAATTTTCAGCGACATTTTTGTCAGTAATCAAAAATGATAAACAGAATCACCATAGATAAAGTTTTTGAAACCGCTCGTGTAGAAGAAGTGATTGGTGATTTTGTACAGCTAAAAAAAGCAGGCAGTAATTTTAAAGGATTAAGTCCGTTTGTCAATGAAAAATCACCATCCTTCATGGTGTCTCCTGTAAAACAGATTTGGAAAGATTTTAGTTCAGGTAAAGGCGGTAATGCGATTTCTTTCTTGATGGAACATGAGCATTATACCTACCCAGAAGCTATCCGCTATTTAGCGAAAAAATACAATATTGAAATTGAAGAAACTGAGCAGTCTGACGAGCAGAAAATACAGGCAAGCGAACGTGAAAGTATGTATTTGGTTTCAGAATATGCACGTAATTATTTTCACGATATCTTACTAAACAGTCAAAAAGGTAAAGCCATAGGTCTTAGTTATTTTAAAGAACGTGGTTTTACTGATGAAACCATCAAAAAATTTGAATTAGGCTATGCTTTAGATCAATGGAGTGCATTTACTGATGCTGCCTTAAAAAACAAATACCAACTAGAATTTCTTGAAAAAACAGGATTGACTATTGTTAAAGAAGCTAGAGCTGATGAAAAAGGGAAACAATTTGACAGATTTAAAGGTCGAGTGCTGTTTCCTATTCATAGTATGTCGGGTAGAGTGCTTGGTTTTGGCGGGCGGATTTTAACTTCCGATAAAAAAGCAGCAAAGTATTTAAATTCTCCAGAAAGTGAGATTTACCATAAAAGTAAAGTACTTTACGGAATTTATCATGCCAAGCAAAGTATAGCAAAAAAGGACAACTGCTATTTAGTAGAAGGATATACAGATGTAATTTCATTTTCTCAAACAGGTATTGAAAATGTTGTTGCCTCTTCTGGTACAGCTTTAACTTCAGATCAAATTAGATTGGTAAACCGTTTGACTCCTAATATTACCGTTTTATTTGATGGTGATGCAGCAGGACTCAGAGCATCCATTCGTGGTATTGATTTGATTCTAGAGCAAGGCATGAATGTGAAAGTGGTTGCTTTTCCTGAAGGAGAAGATCCTGATAGCTTTGCAAAAAAGAATTCTCTAGAAAGTTTACAGGCCTATTTAGATGATAATGCACAAGATTTTATAAGATTTAAAGTCTCTGTTTTGATGGATGAGGTAGATAATGATCCCGTAAAAAAAGCAGGATTGATTCGAGATATTGTCGCTACCATTTCAAAAATCCCTAATCAGATTCAACGTGAGGTTTATGTGCAAGAATGTGCTAAAATCATGGATATTTCTGAACGTGTTTTGTTCAGTGAATTGGCACAGTTGTTTAAAAAGGAAGAGCGTGAAGAGGCTAGAAGACCAAAAGAGCAACAGTATCAAGAATCTTTTATCGTAGTTAAAAATGAAGGGGTTGCTTTTAAAAAAGTAGATCAATTAAATAATTTAGAGCGGCAATTGATAGAAATACTATTGCTTTACGGAAATAAAGAAATCGATTTTGTTGATTATGTTGAGGTTGAAGATGAAGATGGGAAAGTAAAAATGGAAAAAGAAGAATATCAAAACACCATCGCCAATGAAATTTATTTGCATTTGCAAGATGATGAAATTGAATTTAGCAATGCTATTTTTAAAAAAATATACTTTGATGTTATCCATCAATTGAATCAAGAAGAAAAGATAAACCCTGATGTTTTTATCAATCATGAAGATACTGAAATAGGTAAAGTGGTTACTGACATTTTAATTGATGATGAAAGACATGTGCTAAGTGATTGGGAGCGTAAAGAGATCTATGTACGCACCAAAGAAAAGAGTCTGTCGAAACTAGTAATGGATGCCATTTTAAACTTGCGTAGAATCTTAATTGAGTTGAAAATAAATGAATTGATGGAACAAGAGATTGTTGATGAAGAACGACAATCTATGTTAGAAATGGTTGTTAATTATACGTCGCTTAGAAAGTTGCTATTTGAGAAGTTGAATAGGGTAATGTAGGTCACTAATTATTTCATTTCATCAACCCATCAGGTATCTCACAAACAGGAATCTCCACCATTTTATGTTTATTGGCTTTGTGACGTTGGGTGTAAATTTCAAAAACTGTTTTAGTTCTGCCTTCAAAATCGTCAACAGTCTTTCCTTCGTCAGTCATTAACATTGCCCATTCTAATTCGTCATAACTAGCACCAATTTGGTCTTCGTCCGTTCTTGAATCTCCAAAGAGTCCGTCAGTTGGTTTTGCTTTTAAAATAGCTTCGGGTACATTTAAGTAAGCTCCAATTTTATAAACTTCAGATTTCATTAAGTCCGCTATTGGGCTTAAGTCAACACCGCCATCACCATATTTGGTAAAAAAACCAACGCCAAAATCTTCTACCTTATTACCTGTACCACAAACCAAATACCCATGAATTCCTGCAAAATAATAGAGCGTACTCATACGTAGTCTAGCTCTGGTATTGGCTAAAGACAAATCTACATTGTCAGTTGTAGCATTCGTTGGTAAAATAGTTTTAAACTCTTCAAATACGGTGGTTAAATTTACGTGAGCATCTTGTGTTTTAGGGTAGCGTTGTTTTAATTGTTCAATATGCTCTTGTGCTCTTGTTATCTGATTGGGTGCTTGATGGATAGGCATTTCAAGACATAACACAGGAAAGCCTGTTTCTGCACAAAGTGTAGAAGTAACAGCAGAATCTATTCCGCCAGAAACTCCAATTACAAATCCGTTTACACCAGCATTGATAGCGTAGTCTTTTAGCCAGTTTACAATATGTTTTGTTATGTTTTCAGTTTGCATTGTAAAAGAATTTAGTAGTTTTGCGGTTAAGTATAAATTTCAACGAAAATACAAAATTTACACGAATGTTTAAAATCATCACTTTTTTATTAGCACTTGTTTTTTTAATAAGTTGCGGTACAGAAAATAAACTCGATGTTGATGTCTCAGCTATTAAAATTGACACAGAAATTAAGCGTTTTGACCAAGAATTCTATACACTTACACCTGAAAAATTACCAGCGTTAAAAGATAGGTACCCATATTTGTTTCCTGCACAGAATCATGATAGTATTTGGTTGCATAAAGTTCAAGATAAAGATGAACTAGAGTTATTTGTTGAAACTCAGAAAATTTTCAAAAATTTTGATGATGAAGAAGAGCAATTGGTCGAATTATTTCAACATGTAAAACATTATTATCCTAAATTTATAGCACCTAAAATAATTACAATTCTATCTAATGTAGATTATGAGAGTAAAGTGGTTTATGCAGATAGTTTGTTGTTTGTTTCTTTAGATGTTTATTTAGGGAGTGATAGTAAAATTTATGAGGATTTTCCGAAGTATGTCAAACAGAATTTCACAAAAAATCATTTAATAGTTGATGTTGCTAAAGAAATTTCTAAGGTGCAAGTGCCATTTTCAACAGATAGATCTTTTATATCAAGAATTGTTCAAGAAGGTAAAAAACTATATGTGTTAGATGCTTATTTGCCAAAGGTTAATGATGCCGAAAAAATAGGATATACCCAAGAAGAATTAGAATGGGCAGCGTTTAATGATGAAGAGGTTTGGAAATTTTTCATTCAAAATAAATTCTTATTTAGTACTGAACAAGATTTGTCAAGACGATTTATTGAACAAGCACCTTTTTCTAAATTCTATCAAGCCAATGACAATGAAACTCCAGGGTGTATTGGCGTTTGGTTTGGCTGGCAGATTGTAAGAGCCTATATGCAGAATACGGACACTTCATTGCAAGAGTTGTTGAATATTGATAACGAAGAGGTCTTTAAAAAATCTAAATACAAACCGACAAAGTAGTCTTCAGTAGACAGTTTCAGTCTTCAGTCACAAGTAGTTGAATTAATAAAATATAGCATAGAATATGTCAAAACACACTTCAGAAATAAAATTTACAGTTGAACTGGATGAAAATAAAATTCCAGAAAAATTAACTTGGAATGCTGAAGATGGCGGTATTTCAAATGAAAAAACCAAAGCGATATTAATTTCTGTTTGGGACGACAAAAAAAAGGAAACGCTTAAAATGGATTTATGGACAAAAGACATGCCCTTAGATGAGATGAAACACTTTTTTCATCAGACTTTATTGTCAATGTCAGATACTTTTTTGCGTGCTACAAACGATGAGAAAATGACAGCAACCATGCGTGATTTTTGCGAGTATTTTGCTGAAAAATTAGACCTGTTAAAAAAGTAGTATGGCTATTTTAATCTATTAATGATTTGTTATTAAAAGTTTAATAGGAGAAAGTTCCCCTCTTGAGAGGGGTTAGGGGTGTGTATATTTAGTACTAGTAATCTGCCTAATAACTTCTTGATAATCAGCTTCACTTTTTTCAAAATCTAATTCTGACACATCAATAACTAAAGTATTTAAACCTTGTTGTGTTTTGATGAAGTTAGAATAGCCTTGATGGATTTTCTCTAAATATTCAGGTGCAATATCTTGTTCATACTCTCGCCCTCTTTTTTTAATATTTTCAAGTAATTTTTCAGTATTTTGATATAAATAGATGTACAAATCAGGTTTGGTAATTTCTTTATACATCAAATCGAACATACGTTTGTACAAAGCATATTCCTCTTTTGCTAGAGATACTTGAGCAAAAATAAGCGATTTGAAAATATAGTAATCAGAAACAATAAAATTTTTAAATAAGTCAAATTGAGCCAAATCATCTGAAAGTTGCTGGTATCTATCCGCCAAGAAACTCATTTCTAACGGAAAAGCATAACGTTCCATATCAGCATAATATTTTGGTAAAAACGGATTGTCAGCAAAGCGTTCCAATACCAATTTCGCATTATAATCACTGCCAATCATTTTTGCCAACGTAGTTTTTCCTGCACCAATATTTCCTTCAATGGCAATATAATTGTATTTTTCTGTTAGTGGAATAGGTCTTTTTAAAACTAAAGTTGTTGTTATAATTTCAGAATTATCCGTACAGTTTTGTAAACACATTAATACGGTCTCTTTAACTATCGGATGAATGGCAGT
>VAPK010176211.1_pt1 | contig 13323 bp, 9 predicted proteins | sample 3395031 | NCBI WGS metagenome assembly VAPK01 (sample SAMN08290443, study PRJNA428436) | hydrothermal vent metagenome | isolation source: Deep-sea hydrothermal vent chimney 1 | place: Pacific Ocean: Juan De Fuca Ridge | reverse complement strand
CTCCACCACCTTTGAAAATCCATCGGATCTGACTGTGTCTCGGGTTACTGTTGAGGCGAGTGTCGCCTCAAGCCCCACGGCCTTACAAGCCGCAAGGCCGCTAATTACCTTGTCGTAGGCCTTTGGTGAACCAACGAAATTATTATGTTCCTCCGGAATGCCGCTGTGCAGGCTTAAGGCAATTTTATCCACGCCCATTTTTCGAATGCGCCGCAGATCTTCACGGGTGTGTCGAAACCCATTGGAACTCAATGAAATATAATGTCTTTCTGGATTGATGGACGAGACAATATGCTCGAGTCTGTCAAGATCAAGGGTAGGCTCACCCCCTTGAAAGTTGAATTGTACGATGCCCATTTCCTGTCCCTGTCTAACGGTATTAATTATTTCTTCCACACTTAATTCAGTATTTTTCTTTTTGTAAAAGCCCTCAGGGTAGCAATGAGGACAACGATATTGGCACTGCCTGGTAATGGCAATATCTAATAGCCGGAGCGGAGATCTTTTGGTAAACAGATATATACAATAGAGCTTCAGCAGGGGAGGGAGTAGGCCGATTTTGCGTTTGAACAACGTTGTTGTCGCATGAAACATGTAGTTGTCGTAACGTGATAGATATTTTTGTAAAAATCCCATCAATTTTAGTTGTCCTATTTTTTGATGATCGAGACTTCCAGAACACCTGTCTTGTTGCCAAGCTTGTAACGGAGGAATTCAAAGAGATAAAGGGGGACTGAAATCGGCAGCATATTATAGTTGATCCACTTATCAACCGTGTCTTTTTTTACTAAATCATAGACCAAATGGTGGAGCAGGCCGACCCAGTGATGGATTGTAAAAAAATAGTCAAGTTGTTCAATCTTCAGTTCTTTTACGCCATTGACTAAAATTTGAAAGGCGGCCGCATTGAATAATGTCAGATGACGCGGTATCGAATAGCCGGCGCAATAGAGTTTTTTCTGGAAAATATGGAATTCAAGGGCGTCAACATTGGGGGTGGCAATAAAAATAACGCCGTCTTTGTTGAGCAATGAGGCCGCTTTGCGCAGATAGTTTAACGGATTGTAGACATGCTCGATGTTATGCTGTGAGGTGATTACATCGAAGGTGCGCCCCTGAAAATCGACTTCTTCAAATGAACCGCGAAAATGTTCTATTCCCTGGATAGCGACCTTAAAGGCAAGATCCACAGAATGAAAATGCGCTCGCGGAAATTCATGGCGTAAAACAAGAAAAATATCCCCTCGGCCGCTGCCGATATCCAGCATGGCAAAGTCTGGTTTTTTCTTGGCGATGGAACGTAATCTTGCTATTAAGCGGCCATTACGAAAACGAAGTTGGCGCAGCAGAGCCGTGTTGTAGGCCGATTGTGAGCGGTCATGCCAGAATGATTCTTTATATAGTTTTTCCAGATAACCTGCCGCGGGCTCATAGTCGGGGAAAACTACCTGACATCTATGGCACCGGCGGTATTCGAATATATGATCTGTGGTTCTATAATCATAATCATATCCTCTTCCAACAGGCGTATATGAGCTCTCCCCTTCACATAACGGACAGACTCGGGGGACAAATTTTAGGTCATTACTGTCTTTTATCATAAAAATTCCTTTTCCGGCCGGCGATTTATTATCCAGCTCGGCCGGATGCATTTTATTAGTCCACTAAATACCGCAACAACGCAAATCAGATCTCGCAGCAGGGACACGCCATACGCCTTGTATGGCGCTGGAAATCCTTGGGATGCTAAATATTTTCTGAATTTACTATAAAGCAAACCATGTACGCCTAAGGTAATGATCAGCATAATCATTGCTAAAGTTAGAGGCCGGGCAAGGCCGCTGACGGCAAAGGCAATTGCCGCCAAAGAGGCCAATATAGACAGGCTGGCCACAAAAATGCAGATATAAAGGTTGCGGCCCTGGTGGGTGCCGGCGGTTAGAATTTTGGGATTTTTAAGAAAAAAATAGGTTGACTCTCGGGCAAAGAAATACTGATGCCGTAAGAAATCTATTAACGTATCTTTGAAGCGGTGGACTATTTTCGGCTCGTCAATCCATAGCAGGTCATAATTTTGCCCAATCTTTGTTGAGAAAAGTATGTCTTCGCAGACTGGATATTCTTCGGGAAAGCCGCCAACTTCTTCAAAGACATTTTTTCTGCAGGCAAAATTATTTGAGACCAGAGTTTTGACCCTGCCGCCCATGTTTTTACGTCTAAAATTTAGCTCCTCATAGCAGAAGCACTGCCAGAAATTTTTGCCGAATCCGGTGCTGTAACCGCTGCCTACGGCCCCAACCACAGTTGAAGACAGGGGGGCGGTTAGTTTCTCCAACCAGTCTGCGGGGGGGATACAGTCACTGTCGATAAATGCTAAAAAACTGCCGCGCGCTATACGAACCCCGGCGTTTCTTGCCGCTCCAGGCCCTTTGGGCGAACCGTTAAGGGAATGGCACAAGATGTTATGCGTCCGGGCGATCTCAACAGTACCGTCGGTTGATGCATCGTTAACAACTATAATTTCCAGGGGCTTTATTGTCTGGCCGGCCAGTCCTTGCAGACAGTGGCCCAGGGTGGTCTCGGCATTGTAGGCTGGAATTATGATACTGATGCTCCTCATTTATTTAAGCCTGCTGTTTCCTGGATAATATACAATGGGCGATTTTTGGTATGCATAAATATGCGTCCGATATATTTCCCCAACAAACCTAGAAAGATAAATTGCAGTCCGAGAAGAAAGGCCATTAAGCATATTATGCTGGCCCATCCCGGGATGAAATTTTTTGCCGTCACCACCCCGGTCATGATCAAAATACTGTGAATTGCGATCCAGCCCCCATACATCATGCTTACGCAGGAAATAAAGACCCCGATTATACTTGACCAGACCAGAAAAACATCGGAGCAGGACATAAAGCCGTCTAAGGCCAGTTTGAATAGATTTGTATAGGAGTATCCTGTTTCACCCGCATATCTGGCCGGGCGGTTGTATTCAATTCCCTCCTGGCGGAAACCCACCCAGGCGCGCAAGCCGCGGACAAAGGGCTTATACTCTTCAATGCGGTTAATTTCATCGATTACCTGTCTGTCCATAAGACAGAAATCACCAGCGTCACGCGGGATCTTTATGGGTGAAAGTTTGTTGAGCAGATAGTAAAATAAGTTGTAACAACTGCGTTTTATAATATTCTCTTGCCGATTACGGCGGATGGCATAAACCACTTTGACCCCGTCATGCCAGCGCTCAAGCATTTGGGGTACTAAATCAGGAGGATCCTGCAGGTCACTGTCCATGATTACAGCACAATCACCGGATACATAATTAAGCCCTGCCTTTACAGATATCTGGTGGCCAAAATTACGCGAAAAGGCAAGAAGCTTTATGCGGACATTATTTTCTCGCAGCCTTTTTATTGCGTCTAAGGTTCCGTCGTTGCTGCCGTCATCAATGAAAATTATTTCAAAATTTACCTTTAGACCGGAGACGACATCCTGAATGCGTTGCACGATTACGGGAACGCATTCCTCCTCGTTAAAGCAGGGGATTAAAAAGCTGATTGTATCTCGCATGGTAGGTTTCACGTTTCTTATCACGATCCTTCGTCGTATCTAACAGCAATACCACTTTTAGTCTGTTAATGTTTTCCAGACCTGCCCGGAAATAGTGCGCAGATCCAGAGACATTATTTTGTTCAGTTCATTAAAACATGGGAAGTAGCAGGCTTTACAGGTATGACTCGCGCAATTGCTCCAGGCCTCCTTAATACCGGTCTGTCGAAAATCGAGGCTTGGAAAGGTGCCAATTAGCTGCACGCAGGGGTAGACGAGTCCGTCGGCGTCAATAAACATCATGAACCGGCCGGCACTACAGGGGATGTAGTCAAAATCTGGTTGATGCCCCAGAATGAGCCGCTGTCGGAGATCCGGCCATTTTGCTACCAAACGATAGACACTTTCCGAGAAAACAATCGGCGCTCCATCAGCACATAAATTGGCAATACGCTCTGCTGCCTGACGTAGGGCATCTGATTCCGCCATATAGTTATCAGAATCAACTCTTTTGGCTGATTGATGGAAAAGAAAGTTGAACTCGGCTTTAATGCCCCGTTTTACGGCCATATCGATAATCCAGTCTATGGCCTCAATATTGTGCCGGGTGATAACCGAAGATGTATGAACCGTTATGCCGTTGTCAATAGCGACATCAATACCATTAATAATTTTGTCATAAGAACCGGCGCCCCGGTTCAGGTCATTCATTTCTCTGGGTCCGTCAATTGAGACACAGATCATATCGGCTTTTTGGAGCTCTTTGATGCGCCGGGGGATTAACGTGCCGTTTGTATTAAAGCCGCATTCCATGCCGTTACTTTTTACACTTTCGATGATAACTCCGATATCATCACGAATGAGTGGTTCTCCGCCTCCCAGAGTAATAGAGCAGGTGCCTAACTCGGCTAATTGATCAATTAATTTTTGCAGCTCTTGGGTGGTAAAGTCTTCTTTTTTCTGCTTGAAATATTGACCGTAGCAGTACCCACAGCTCAGATTGCAGCGAAAGGTGGTATTCAGCACGACAATAAGGGGGCTGCGTCCCCCGACAAGTTTGTTCTTTGTCAGAGACAGCATGAATTTAATTCTGTTGCTTAGACTCATATTCTCTCCCTGTTAAGGGTATATTTTTCTGTCCATTTGGTGCTGCCTTCGTAGTAGCTAACAGCGATACAGCTATAGTAATCATAGTAACCTTTGTCAAAAAGACCTAATCCGGGCGGCAAGTATATTAATTATCGAGCGTACTCGTAGTGCAAATAACAGATTAAACTCTGTGTGGCCGATGTGATAGCAAGCGGTACAATTATGATTGCTGGCTGTTTGTAAAGCCGTCGTTATTCCTGATTGAAGGGCGTTTGCTGGAACAAATTTTCCGTTCATTAGGTGAGCGCAGGGATATACATCCCCATTGGTGTCCACCGTAATGAAATTCTGCCCAGCAAGGCAGGAAATATAGGGGAATGGCGGCGTATTTCCGATAAAAAACTCATTATCATAATCAGGCCATGTTAGACAATATTTCAGGGCAGTAACTGAGTTTAGAATCGGTGCACCTCTTTTTTTTAATTCTATCAGGTGTCGGAGCGATTTTCTGATTAGTGCCTCTTCCGCCTTAAAATTTGATGGCTCCGAATCAGAAAGGAGGCTGATGCAGAGGTTAAAAAGGCACTTGAAACCCTTTTGTTTGGCAGTGTCTAGTACATTATCTATCTGATCGAGGTTGGCACGATGGAGGACTGTATTGGTTATGATTTTAAGTTCATGCTCTTTGGCAACATCTATGGCATCCATAACCCCCTGATGACTTCCTTTGCCTCTATAAATGTCATGTGCCTGTTTATTCCCGTCCAGGCTGAGACACAGGGTATTGATTTTTTGCAAAAAATCAATACGTTGGGGGACTAGTAAGCCATTGCTGTTTACCGTACACAATAGGCCAAGGCGGCTAATATGAGCCAGTATCTCCCCGATGTCTTTGCGCAGCAATGGCTCGCCGCCGGCTATACTAACCCTGCGGCAGCCTGATTTTTTAAGCTCGCTCAGAAGTGAGCAAACCTGCGCCGTTGTCATTTCAGATGTCCCACGTTTATAGTAGGAGGCGTAGCAGTATGTACACTTCAGGTTGCAGCGATCAGTAAGATTTACTATGGCAGATATTGGCACCTGATGTCTGTAAAGCCGGGCGCGGATAATTCCCGTCATAAACGAGGCTGTTTTGATGAAGTCCATACTAAATCCTAATGAAGAAAATCTATTAAATAGCTAAGAAGATACCGCGGATTTTTAAGCAGCCCCATATCATTGGCCAATGCCCAATAAAAACGGGGCCGGGTTATTATGTCTTTGAGAAGATTTTTACGGTTAATCTGTACAAATTCATTCATGGCCCATTCCAGCACTTTACGCCGTTCTTCCAGCGACATTTTCTCAGAGAATCCGGAAGAGGTATCAATGTGGCAGGAATCATGAAAACTATTAAGACCGGCGGGGTTTTTTTCACTTACTAATTGTCTAAGTTCAGTACCGGCACCAGGGGTAGGCATATAGGCATAGACGATATACGGTTTAATCTCCTTTATTAAGGCAACCGTCTGTTTTATTTCCCGTTCTCCTTCCCAGGGCAACCCCACCATGGTAAATGCTACCATGCGTAAACCGTTCGAGCGGATGAGTTTTGCGCAATTTCGGACATCGTCGATGGTATTACCTTTGTGAATCAGTTCACGAATTTCTGGATTGCCGACCTCTACTCCTACTGCTATATGCTGCCCCCCTGCTTTTTTTACAAGGCGGAGGGTTTCATTATCTACAAGCTCCGCTCTAGTCTGAGCGCTGAAAAACACAGGAAGTTTTTTTTTGATAAGTAATTCACAAAATGTCCGGGCCCGTTGTTTATCAATAAAAAAGATGTCATCGCAGATATAAAAATAACGGGTGCCAAAGGTCTTGTGAACATGTTCAATCTCTGTCACCATATTTTCCGCCGAACGTGTTCGTGGTTTGTATCCCATACTGACATGACATCCACAGAATACGCAGTCATACGGACAGCCCCGGGAACCGTAAATGCCCTGGAAACAATGGGGAGGCATTTTTTCGGAGCCGAGCAGGGCGTGCCGGGCGGGAAAAGGAAGTTCATCTAAGTTCTGAAGCCGCGGGCGGGAGTCGTTGTGGACAATATTGCCACTCCCATCCCGCCATGAAATTCCTTTAATATCGGCAAAATCATCTTTGCCGGCCAAAAGAACTTCTATAAGCTCAACTATGGCGGCTTCAGGTTCATCGCTGATGGCAAAATCCATAACCTCGAAATCGCCATGCTTGGCGGGGTCAACAGCACAATGCAAACCGCGATTAAAACAACCCTCGAAGATAACCTGGACAGCAGGGTTAAAACTTTTGGCCATGCGGGCTATCTTATTGCCGGCGGTAAGAGTAGTTGTAAAAACGCTGATTATCAGGATATCCGGCTTATAATGGGCAAGATTTTGTCTTATTTCGTCCCATACAGGTCCTGATTCTGATTCAAGCTGCTTTTTGTAATCATTGCTGTGATCCAGCAGGCCCTTAATGTTAATATGATTTGTGTTGCCCAGGAGGGTCTTTTTTTTGGGGTCGTAATCTGCGTTATAAATACGAGACTTTATACCTGCTTTTTTCAAGGCACCTGCTACGTAGCAGCATCCCGGTGGGTAGTGAACGAGGGATTCTCCTTGTAATCTGTAAAACGGAGGATTGATGATCAGAATTTGTTTTCTTTCGTTTAGATATATCATATAAAGGAATGTCCTTAAGTGGTTTTTAACAACTCAAGTTTCTGACTTGACTTATTCTATTGGATTTACGGGATAAAATAGAAAAAATCAGTGTCTAATTATTCACTGCAACGACCAAATCTATCAATGTTTGCAATGATTTGATTAAAAAGTGTAATGATTTTGACGATCATTTTCTCGTTTATTAAGCTCTGACATAGTATTATTCGCTGGAATAACAGTGTATTACTCAAGTCAGCAAGTCAGCAACTTGAGTAAACAAGTTGCTTCAGTACCTCATCGCCGTCCGTTTCAGTATTTGCTTGGAGAGCATCGTCTGTATTACATCATGGTCTTTCAGATAATTGTTTTCTGACAACTTTATCATAAAAAAAATAAAACAATCCTGACTTTTTTGTTTACTTCTTATTAATGAATCAAATCCTGCCAGAAAGATATTTTTTATCCATAATAACATAAAATTACTGTACGGCTCAATCTCGTTTTGGGGAAGTTCTAAGATGCGTATGCCAATTTTACCTAAGTGGTCATTAAAATTAATTTTTGTTTCATATATAAACGCTGTGATAGTTCTTAGATGGTAGAAAAACGTCTTTAGGTCTGAGCCACAGGAAGGGTATATACGGGAAAAATTATTAATAAAATTTTGTAATATCCTGTAGGAACTCATGCTTTTTGCTGCAATGGAATATGATGCAAACAAAGAGAGCCTTTCCGCATTTTCAAAGGTAGCTATTATCTTTGTATCTTTACTTTTTCTATTCAGAAAGAGATTGGCCCTTTCGGTGAATGGACTATTTCGTATATCTTTTTTCAGGGTCTTGATTTGAATTTCCGGGAGAGAAAACCCCCAATCTCGCAATTTGACGCAAAAATATCTCTCAAAATGTTTGCGTACAGCCGGAACCGCATGTTTGCAATCTCTTGCCAAGCCAATAGGCCGTAAATTGGGAGTATGTTGAATGTAAATATAAGGGAATGCCGTCTCAAAAAACGCTCTTCCCGTATTGTTCGAGGTGCAAATGAGATTGTTAATGTCCAGTAGTTTTATGTTGGCATTATGCAAAAAATGAGATTGTTTAATCTTATTGATTAACTTACTTAAATATTTAGATCCGACCTTATAATCCCCATCATGTTTTATTAGTTCTCCATTTATCAGGATGACCTTAATACGCTTGTTTAATGTTTTAATAGTATTAATCAACTTTACGATATTTCTATAATGAAGCTCCACGTTTCGTACATTCTCTATATCTTCGGGTAAATTTTTTTTAAATCCCAGGGCCGCGAGTTCATTATTAAATGACTCGAAGCAAACGGATATGTTAGTCGGAAGATGTTTGTAGAGCGGAGAGGGGGGAAACAATTCAATGGCGCATACATCGTAACGTAAAATATTTTCTAAGCATTGAAGTTGGTCGGATAATAACGGCATGCATTTGATATTAAAAAAATATGCTGATTCATCTGTTGAATATGGAGGATTTAAACAGGTTGCCAAGTTTAGTATATAATGATGATCAAAAATAATTTTGTCATGAGAATTATTCCTGTAATTATCAGTAAGGCTTTTCCGTAGGTGGCCGATAACACAGCGGCCAAGTCCTATTATGCGCAATTTTTCTTTCATTAAAGAAGCTTTCCCTCAATCGTTGCCAGATTAATCACATCTGCGTCCAATGCTTTTGCCGTTTTTATACAGCTCTGAATGTATGGCAGGGTATTTCCATCTCTTAGCTCCGGATATTCAAAAATATTTTCTTTGCTATATGGGCCTATTATGGGCTGAAATGATATTTTGATTTTCAGTTTTGCCGCCAGCCTGATTGCCGGTTTGACCTGGCGCAAATTGCTCCGCATTACCACAAAATTCCAGTTAACAAGATTCGATATTTTTTTTTCATATTGAATCTTGCTCAGATATTCGATGGTTGACATGACTTTAGTAAAATATCTGGAGTTCCTGATAGCTTTATATGTTTTTTCATCTACAGCATCCATAGACACTATGAAGCTTATGGGGATGGGGCCGTCTGTCATTATGTCTAATTGTTGAAAGGATAAACGTGAGCCATTGGTTATAACTCTTATTGACTGGTATGGCAAAAAACGGCTTTTTAAGCCAATAAGAAATTCAGCAAAATCAGGATCTAAAAAAATTTCTCCCCCTTGAAAGCGGGCAGAGTAGAGTGAGTCTTGATATCTAAACAGTTTAGCTAAGTATTCGGGGGCAATATTGTCTTGTTTGCTATGTTGCTGGTGACACATTATGCATCTCATATTACACGCTTCAGTCGGTTGGATATCTAAGGTTATTGGAACATTTGAGACGATTACTTGTTGCTCTTGCAGCGAATTTTTATAACAATATAGATTTTTTTTAAAATTCACATTCTGTGCGGCCGCATCACGCCATTTTTGCGGAGTCTTCTCGATGATTTTTCCGGAGGATACTTGGTATAATATGGCGCATCCCGGTTTACACCCTGCGTCTTTATACTTCCCCATGCGTATCAGGCTGCGTACCCTTTGTGCTTCCGGTCCATTCCAGGCCTCCTCTATGGAGTTTTCTCTTATGTCTCCCAAATAAGTTGAGTTCATGCAACAGGGCTGTATCCTGCCGGTACTTCTTAGAAACAGGTTTGACCAAGGTTGAGGACAGAAAGACAATATATCTGAATTATCTTGTTTCATGAGGTGTTTTTAATGGCAGCGAGAATATTCAACACACTTGCCTGGCAAGAATATTTTTTATTATATTTTTCATATGCCTTGGCGGCTATTTTTTGACGGTCTTCGGGATGCGCCAGGTAGAAGTTAACTTTTTCCAACAAGTCGTTTTCATCATCAAATAATACTACCTCCTTATCTTTTTCAAAAAAGTCTTCAATCGGCATGCTGTCAAGGGCCGCAGGAATTCTGCAAGTAAGCATGAAGCTTTTGGCGGCAATGACCTCAGGTGCCTTCATGTGATATGTAGTGCCGGGGCTGGCATTAAGATTAATGCGGGATTGATTAAATAATTTGTTCAACTTCGCGCCGTTTTCGATGACTCCCATTGCGGCATGCCGTGTATTGGGATATTTCTCCCAATTTTTCCCAAAGACTTTAACCGCAACATTATTTTTTAGTAAATTGGAAACTGGATTCATTTTTATCAGCAGGTGGATATGATACCAAAATGGATGTGGTTTATTATCATGGCTCAGCCAATTCACAATTTTGAGTAATTTCCCGGTTACCGGCAGATTGTTTTTTTCACATAGTGATACTATCAACCCTTTTCTCGCCTGCTCGTACATCTGTAGTTCTCGCAACATGGATAAAGAATATGTTTCAAGTTCCGCTACAAGTTGCTGAATCAGTTGTTGCTCCAATGGAGAGGATTCATCGGTGAATTCTTCCCATGCTATGGCATATAAGGTGTCAGCCGGCGCGTAGAGGTGGGTTACAAAAGTTACATCGTATGTCTTTTCAACATCTGGCAAAGGACAATAAATTTTTGAATCTACAATTACAGGCAGCACAAAAAGTTTTTTTTGTTTAAATATCTTAGGATTACTCAAATAATTATCAGCCCATTTTTTTGCAAAAGAAAAAATATAATCTTGGTCAGTAATTGTCAGGGGATCGTCAATGGCATAAATATTAGGCAAAAGATCCTGCACCCAGGTGATAAAAGGAATACTCTGCGGGATATAAGGTAACTCGTAACGTAAATGATCAATACTAAAAATAATATCAGGCCTGAACTTACATAAGTTCCCCAACGCTACATCCATCCTGATGCCACAAGCTGCCTTTTCTTTTTCCTGTTCAATGAACACCTTGTGACCAAGAAGGCGGAATCCTTCCGCCATATCCCTGATGGAATATTGGACATAGGTTGAGTAGCGTGAGGTGTAAAATAATACCCTTAATTTTTTGCCATTCTTGATTTTTTTTACAACTTTTTTGTGAAAATTACGTGGATATAAAGCTGCTAATTTTCGTTTACAGATATCAATATCAGCCATTATTTCTTTTTCAGATTCATGCAGTAACGGCCGTAATATTTGTTCATAATATTGCTGGTTCGGGCCGTAATTATTGACCATTGTAGAGGTGAAAACGACTTTTTCCTGAAGTAAAATTTTTCTTAGGTCATCTTTCAAGTTGTTTTCATCAACTATTCGGATAACGAAGGCACTATCTTCTATGTGAGCGAGGTCGTAAACTGCCATTATTTGGACAAGTATTTGTAAATCCATAATGACAAGGCAGCCATGGCGATAGAATGTTTTACCAATTGCGGCAAGGTTCTTAACAAAATTAAGGCATGAGGACTGGTCGGGACATCGAACTAAGATGTTTTCATTCTTGTTCAGGGAATCCTGATCTAATTCGCTTTCGGGCCGGTTAATTATTTTGAACCAAATGCCCTTTTCCCTGCCATAAAAGTCATCGGCAATTTTGATAGTGAATTGCTCCAGGGTGGTGCCGGTGCCGTAATTGTATTTAGAAGGGAGTCGGGCGGCAATTGCGGGGGCGAATTTTTCTAAGAAGGTAAGATTCTTATCATATCGTTTTTTATGTTCCTCCAAAAGCCCTGAATTAATCATCATAAATGATTTTACTATCTCATCTACGATGTCATGAACCTGTTGGCGATTGCTTTTCTCTATTTGAACAAGAAGCTGGTTACGGACGTTCAGTAACGCATCAAAATCAACTTTCAGGTCAAAGGTCTGGAGATAAAGGCTGATGTTTTCCTGTTCCATGGGGAGTTTGCGGTAATATTCACGCGCCATCTTATAATTTTTTTCTAATTTGTAGAGATCTCCCACTATTTTTATTAAGGGAAATGTTTCCGCCTTATTATCCAGGGAATTGACAAGAAATTGTAAAATTATTCTGCCCGAATTTAATCTCTCTTGGGTGATTGCCTGCTTGGCCAGGGTGAACAAGATCTCTCCCATCGAGTTCTCATTCACACCGGCCTTTAACAAAGCAGTTATAATTGCCTCGAAATTATTTTCATCCGCCATAGCCCAAATGGCTTTATCTGTTACTTCTGGAGTGTTTGAGTTTGATAAAAATTCCATTATTTGTACCATGTATTGATAAATTATTTGTTTAAAAACCAGAAGTAACTATGGTCAGTGTTCGTTTATTGTTTGCAATGCCGTCCACAGACTCGGTATAGTCTCAGCATGTTTGCCTTGGATATAGAAGCTTTCACCGCCATCGGCCACGGTACGCACCAGGATAGTTTTCCAGGGCCGGAAATAGTACATGGGGTTATCTTTGCCGGGTTCGCCTGCATAGTCGGCTGGCAGAGGGGCAAGGTCGCAGACTACTGAGGTAAAATGACGTATTTCTCTACCTTCCTGAACCGCAACATTCCGCGCCATGGCGAGGGCCTTGAGGTAGACTTCCGGTCCCATGACGGCGGAACCAAAATTAAGTGCCACACCGCCCTCGAGATTCTCAATAACCTTGGCAAAGATAAGGAAGTCCCTATAACTTGCCGCCCCTATGGCTGCGCCGTCGCAATTAGGCATTTCATGGATTATGTCATAGCCGATACCGACATGGACGGTTACCGGAATACCTATTCGGTAAGCGGCGGCGAGAACGCTTATCTCTTTATGTGGAAAGTCCTCTTCTTCGATGGTTTTGCCCACTGCCTCACCTAAGCCCAGTTCCTGGCGGGCAGCGGCGATAATAATATCGTTTATTCTACTGGTGTCCTGCCATAAACCAAAGCGGCCGTCGCGAATATAACGGGCGACACTTTCCGTTGTGGCGCCAATGGCGGCAAATTCAAAATCGTGAATTACCCCGGCTCCATTCATGGCAATACAGGAGATGTATCCCCTTTCCATAAGGTCAATGAGATAATTTTGAACCCCGGAGCGCAGGACATGTGCCCCCATCATAAGGATGCGGCTGCTTTTCTTTTGTTTCGCCTTCCGCAGACGTTTGGCGATTGTTGTCCAAGTCTCAT
>VAPK010258188.1_pt1 | contig 13324 bp, 8 predicted proteins | sample 3395031 | NCBI WGS metagenome assembly VAPK01 (sample SAMN08290443, study PRJNA428436) | hydrothermal vent metagenome | isolation source: Deep-sea hydrothermal vent chimney 1 | place: Pacific Ocean: Juan De Fuca Ridge | reverse complement strand
GGCACATCGCCATTAACATTGGGCATGACCCCGATAAGGGCAGCCGGATCAAATGCCTACAATACCGATTGCGAACGGCCGGTGGTGATGTTCAAATTTGTAACTGTATCAAAGTCAAATGCACCACCGATAAACGAGGGGGCCATCAGATTAAGCGTATTACCGACCCCTGAAATTTCAAATGAACTGGACTGGGCGCTCACCACATATCCGGAATTGTTGATGGTGTTATTATCCAAGACATCAATGCCAATGGCGTCGGCGCCAGTAGTGAAGATAGTGCCGGTATTGGTGATGATATTAAAATTATTGCCCAAAATGCCAATGGCATCTTCACCAGTCGTGAAGATAGAGCCGGTATTGGTAATGGTATTTATATCATTGCCAGTAATGCCCCCGGCAAACGTACTTGTCGTTTTAATTGTGCCGGAATTGGTGATGATATTACTGTCAGTGGCCAGAATGCCCCACGCAATAGTGCCTGTCGTTGTAATTGAGCCGGAATTGTTGATGATATTATTATTTAAGGCATTAATGCCCAGGGAGCCGGTGCCATAGGTAAAGATTGTTCCCAAATTGGAGATGGTGTTGAAATTTGAAAGGGCGTTGATACCAATGGCTAAATTGCCGTTAGTGGAGAGAGCTCCTGCATTGATGATAGTTGCATTATCAACAATGGTTCTTACTGCAAAATTAAAATCCCCAACGGTGGAAATAGAGCCGCTGTCGGTGATGGTCAGAGTATCGCCGTTGGCTAAAACAGTGCCCAAATCACCATTGGAAACCGTAGTTGGCGTATTCACCACAAATTCAGCAGCCAAAGTAATTTGAGGAACCAAAACGGCTGCGGTAACAAGTGCACTAAAGAATAACAGGTGCCAACGAAATGAACTAAAAACCACTATAAAATCCCTCAAAACCCAACAAGCGTAATTAAACAAAGTAACTTTGATTAAGCAATGTAAAACAAGCACAGTCTCACTGGAAAAAGCCAGTAAATAAACGCTGTTTTGCTGTAATTCTTGTAATATGGTGGTTTTTAGCAATAACGGAATGAAAGATCCTACATTGACAAAACAAAACGGGACCACCAAATGGCAGCCCCGTCTGTTAATTTTATCAAGGTCAAGACCCAAGAATTTCAAACCAGATTGGTCCTGAAATCTCTATTCTTTCTTAGGGTCTTCATCAGCAGCCGGTGCATCACTTTCAGCTTCAGAGGCATCATCATTCTCAGGCGATGCTTCTTTGCTGTTAGCGAACACATCATCCAGATTTATATCTCCCTGACCCGCTTCAACCGCCCCATCTTCTCTTTTGGCTTCACTCTCATCGCTTTCTTCAGGCTTTGGTGCTGCAAGCGCTGCCGCCTCGGCCTGTCTGCGTCTTTCTTCAAGAATCAGGTCATCACGACGAGCCGCAATGTTCTTGAATGCCGCCGTGGCAGCGCCCGTTCCCGCAGGAATGAGACGACCAACGATAACATTTTCTTTCAAGCCTTCCAAAAGATCAGCCTTGCCGCTAACGGAAGCTTCCGTCAGAACGCGAGTGGTCTCCTGGAACGAAGCAGCAGAGATAAATGAGCGGGTTTGCAGTGAGGCTTTGGTAATTCCAAGCAATACCGGAACATATTGAGCCGGTTTTTTACCCTCCGCAACCAATTGCTCATTCAAAAGATCAAGGTCAACCTTGTCCACCTGCTCATCCTTGAGCAAACCGGAATCTCCGGGAACGGTGATTTCTGCTTTTTGCAGCATCTGACGAACGATAACTTCGATATGCTTATCGTTGATGGTCACGCCCTGCAAACGGTAAACCTCCTGAATTTCATTGACCAGATATTTGGCCAACTCTTCAACCCCGTGAATGGCTAAAATATCATGGGGAGCCGGATTGCCATCAAGCAGATATTCTCCACGATCAATCTGATCACCTTCTTGCAGATGGAAGGGCTTGCTCTTGGGAATAAGATATTCCACCGGCTCGCCAGTTTCCTCAAATGGCTCAATAATGATGCGGCGCTTGTTTTTATAATCGCGACCAAAACGAATGGTGCCACCAATTTCCGCAATCACTGCGTGATCTTTGGGACGGCGGGCCTCAAACAGTTCCGCAACCCTTGGCAGACCACCGGTAATATCGGTGGTTTTTGCGCTATCAAGAGGAATACGAACCAAAATGTCACCCGGCGAGACTTTTTGCCCTGGCTCAACCGCCAAAACAGAATCAACGGAAAGCAGATAACGCGCATCTCCACCTCTGGAAAGTTTGGCAATCTTATCATCATCATGTAGCGAAATTGCCGGTGTTAAGCCGTCACCGCGTTTTGAAGAACGCCAGTCCACAACCACACGTTTGGTAAAGCCGGTTGCCTCATCGGTGGATTCAGCAATTGAAACCCCATCGACAAGATCTTCAAATTTAACCTCACCACCCACTTCGGTCAGAAGCGGACGTGCATAAGGATCCCATTCAACAACCCTTTGGCCCCGTTTTACATCATCACCATCGTCAAGCAGCAGAGTTGATCCATAATTCACCCTATGAGATGAAAGTTCATTGCCTTTTTTATCAACAATAGCCAACGAAAGATTGCGTCCAAGCACAACCGTATCCCCGTTAGAATTTTTCACCACATTGCGGTTGCGGATTTTAATCTTACCCTCAGCACCAGCTTCAAGATATGAGTTATCCACCACCTGAGCGGCACCACCAATATGGAAGGTGCGCATGGTAAGCTGAGTACCCGGCTCACCAATTGACTGGGCTGCAATAACTCCAACAGCTTCACCCTGATTAACCGGTGTTCCTCGGGCCAGATCACGACCATAACAGGCCGCACATACGCCCTGACGAATATCACACGTCAAAGGAGAGCGAATGCGAACCATCTGGATATCAGCATTTTCGATGATTTCCACATCGGCCTCTACCAGCAACTGGCCCTTTTTAGCCAGAACAGTGCCGTTCGCATCAATCACATCATCGGCCATGGTGCGGCCAAGAATGCGCTGTCCCAGAGTGGCCACAACCTGTCCACTGTCAACAACCGGCTCCATGGTCAAACAATTTTCGGTGCCGCAATCAACTTCAGTGATAATGCTGTCCTGAGCCACATCAACAAGGCGACGGGTCAGATAACCAGAGTTGGCGGTTTTAAGCGCCGTATCGGCAAGACCTTTACGCGCCCCGTGGGTGGAGTTGAAATATTCGATAACGGTCAAACCTTCTTTAAAGTTTGAAGTGATCGGGGTTTCAATGATCGAGCCATCAGGACGAGCCATAAGGCCACGCATTCCCGCCAGCTGCTTCATCTGTGCCGGTGATCCACGAGCCCCGGAATGAGACATCATATAAACCGAGTTGATCGGTTTTTGCCGTTTGGTTTCTTCGTCAAAATCAACGGAGGAGATCGACAACATCATTTCGTCGGCAACCTTGTCACCGCATTTGGACCATGCATCAACAACTTTGTTGTATTTTTCGCCCTGAGTAATCAGACCGTCATTATACTGTTGTTCAAATTCTTCCACCTGCTTACGAGCGCCATCGACGATTCCCGCTTTGGTATCTGGAATAATCATATCATCCTTGCCAAACGAAATCCCCGCCTGACAGGCATGCTTAAAGCCCACATCCATAATGTGATCACAAAAGATAACCGTCTCTTTTTGTCCACAAGCCCGATAAACCGTATCAATCATGCTTGAGACCATTTTTTTGGTCATCAGCTGATTGCAGGTTTCATAAGGCACCAGATGATGTTTGGGCAGCAATTGGCCAATCATCATCCGCCCGGCAGAAGTCTCAACGGTTTTAACAACCATTTCCCCATCAATGGTGCGATCGGTAATACGCGCTTTGATTTTGGTATGAACCGTAATCAGCTTGTTGCCCAAAGCATGTTCGATTTCAGCAACCGAACTAAAGGCCATGCCCTCTCCCGGCTCATTCTCATAGATCAAAGACATATGATAAAGACCAAGAACAATATCCTGCGAGGGAACAATAATCGGCTGCCCGTTGGCCGGGTGCAAAATATTGTTCGTTGACATCATCAACACGCGCGCTTCCAACTGCGCTTCCAGCGACAACGGAATATGCACGGCCATCTGATCGCCATCAAAGTCGGCATTAAAAGCAGCACAAACCAAAGGATGCAGCTGAATTGCTTTACCCTCGATCAATGTGGGTTCAAACGCCTGAATGCCAAGCCTGTGCAATGTGGGTGCCCGGTTAAGAAGAACCGGATGCTCGCGAATTACTTCATCAAGAATATCCCAGACTTCCGGACGCTGTTTTTCCACAAGCTTTTTGGCCTGTTTAACAGTGGACGAAAATCCCTTGGCCTCAAGGCGCGAATAGATAAACGGCTTGAACAGTTCCAGCGCCATTTTTTTAGGCAAACCACATTGATGCAGCATCAATTCTGGACCAACGGTAATCACCGAACGACCGGAATAATCCACCCGCTTGCCCAAAAGGTTCTGGCGGAAACGGCCCTGTTTGCCTTTAAGCATATCCGAAAGGGATTTTAAGGGACGTTTATTGGCACCGGTAATGGTGCGGCCACGACGACCATTGTCGAGCAATGCATCCACCGATTCCTGCAACATGCGCTTTTCGTTACGCACAATAATATCAGGAGCCCGCAGCTCAATCAGACGTTTAAGGCGATTGTTGCGATTGATAACCCGGCGATAAAGATCGTTCAGATCAGAGGTAGCAAAACGTCCCCCATCCAATGGCACCAGCGGACGCAATTCTGGCGGAATAACCGGCACGATTTTTAGGATCATCCATTCGGGACGGTTGCCAGAAACCGTGAACTGCTCAATCAATTTTAGGCGCTTTGCCAGCTTTTTAGGCTTTAGTTCAGTCGTAGCCTCGGCAATGCCAACCCTTAATTCAGCGGCGACCTTTTCCAGATCAAGCGCCATCAGCATTTCGCGAATGGCCTCAGCACCAATCATGGCGGTAAAACTATCGGCCCCGTATTCTTCCTGAGCATCCAGATACTGCTCTTCGGAGAGCAATTCATACTGGGAAAACGGAGTTAGACCGGGTTCGATTACCGAATAATATTCAAAATATAAAATCCGCTCGATATCTTTAAGCGTCATATCCAGCATCAGCGAAATCCGCGAAGGCAAAGATTTCAAATACCAGATATGGGCAACAGGTGCTGCCAGTTCGATATGGCCCATGCGCTCGCGCCGAACCCGTGAAAGAGTTACTTCAACGCCGCATTTTTCGCAGATAACGCCTTTGAATTTCATCCGCTTATATTTGCCGCAAAGACATTCGTAATCTTTTTGCGGGCCAAAAATTCGCGAACAGAACAGGCCGTCCCGCTCTGGTTTGAAGGTACGGTAATTGATGGTTTCAGGCTTTTTAATTTCGCCAAAAGACCAGCTGAGAATTTTTTCTGGGCTGGCGATATTGATCTTCATCTGATCAAAATGTTCAATTGGTGCCTGCGGATTAAACGGGTCCATAACCTGGTGGTGACGGTTCATTTTTGTTCTCCTAGTTCCTGCTGAAGTCTTTTCCCTTTCAAGGGCGAAATCAGCGGACTGAAATTGGATAAGGGTGCGACGGGTTACTCCGCCGCATCCGCAGGTGGCAATTCAGAGTTGGCTTCTTCCTCGGGCTCTTCTTCCTCGGTCTGGCTCAACTCAACATTTAGGGCCAAAGAGCGCATCTCTTTAACCAGAACGTTGAAACTCTCTGGAATTCCGGACTCAAAAGCCTCATCGCCACGCACAATCGCCTCATAGACTTTTGTACGTCCGGCAACATCGTCAGACTTGATGGTCAGCATTTCCTGCAGGGTATAAGCTGCACCATATGCCTCAAGCGCCCAAACCTCCATTTCACCAAATCTCTGGCCACCAAACTGGGCTTTACCACCCAGTGGCTGTTGAGTTACCAGCGAATAAGGACCAATTGAGCGGGCATGGATCTTATCGTCCACCAAGTGATGGAGTTTAAGAATATAGATATAGCCCACGGTAACCGGGCGCTCAAACTGCTCCCCGGTACGTCCATCAAATAAGATGCTCTGACCTGAACCTTCAAGGCCTGCTTTTTCCAGCATTTCTTCGATGTCGCTTTCTTTAGCTCCATCAAATACCGGAGTGGCGATCGAAACACCTTTGCTCACCTGTTCAGCGAGACGAATTACACCATCATCATCATAATCTGCGACTTTGTCTTCACCGCCGGCATAGAGTTCGCTCAACTCATTCTTCAACGGAGCGATATCACCTTTGCGATGATAGGCCGCCAGCATATCGCCGATTTTTTGGCCCATGCCAGAACAGGCCCAACCCAGATGGGTTTCAAGGATCTGCCCCACATTCATGCGTGATGGCACCCCAAGCGGGTTCAGCACCACATCAACATGGGTTCCATCGGCCAGATATGGCATGTCTTCAATGGGCATAATACGTGATACAACACCCTTGTTTCCGTGCCGTCCGGCCATTTTATCGCCCGACTGAATTTTGCGTTTGGTAGCAACAAAGACTTTTACCATCTTCATAACGCCCGGCGGCAATTCGTCGCCACGCTGCAATTTATCAACCTTGTCAATAAAGCGGCGCTCAAGCAATTTGCGGCTTTCTTCATATTGCGAATGCAGAGCTTCCATTTCGCCCATGATTTTATCGTCATCAACGGCAAACTGCCACCATTTCGAACGGGGATTGCTCTCAAATATGCTGTCGTTGAGCTTAGTGCCTTTTACATAACCTTTGGGTCCGGCTGTGGCTTTTTTGCCAAACAGCATTTCTTTGAGGCGGGCATAAACGTTGCGATCAAGAATTGATTGCTCATCATCCCTATCCTTGGCCAGATGCTCAATTTCCTCGCGCTCGATAGACATGGCACGTTCATCTTTTTCGATGCCGTGACGGTTAAATACCCTAACCTCGACAACGGTGCCAGAATCCCCCGGGGGAACCCTTAGAGATGTATCGCGAACGTCAGAAGCTTTTTCACCAAAAATCGCCCTTAGGAGTTTTTCCTCCGGGGTCATGGGGCTTTCACCCTTTGGAGTGATTTTGCCAACCAGAATATCTGCGGGACCAACCTGAGCACCAATATGAATAATACCGGCCTCATCAAGGTTGCGCATAGCTTCTTCGGATACGTTTGGAATATCACGAGTGATATCCTCAGGACCAAGTTTGGTATCGCGAGCGATCACTTCATATTCATCAATATGAATTGAGGTAAAAACATCATCCCTTGCAATCCGCTCGGAAAGCAGAATTGAATCTTCATAATTGTAACCGTTCCAAGGCATAAATGCCACCAGCACGTTACGACCAAGAGCCAGATCACCAAGATCGGTTGATGGACCATCGGCAATAATATCACCAGCTTCCACATGCTCGCCAACCACAACCAAAGGCCGCTGGTTTATACAAGTGGACTGGTTGGAGCGCTGAAACTTCATGAGGTTATAAATATCAACCCCGGTTTTTGATGCATCGCTTTCCTGAGTAGCGCGAATAACAATACGGGTCGCATCCACCTGATCAATAACCCCGGTACGTTTTGCAACAATGGCAGCTCCGGAATCCCGAGCCACAACCGCTTCCATGCCGGTGCCCACAAATGGAGCTTCACTCTGCAGCAATGGCACAGCCTGACGTTGCATGTTAGAGCCCATCAAAGCCCTGTTCGCATCATCATTTTCAAGGAATGGAATGAGCGAGGCAGCAACCGAAATAACCTGTTTTGGAGAAACATCCATCAGGTCAATCATTTCGCGAGGAGTAAGCGAAACATTGCCCGAATGGCGGGCTGTAACCAGATCATTGATAAATGTATTATCTTTGGAAATATGGGCATTGGCCTGCGCCACGTGATATTTGGCCTCTTCAATGGCCGAAAGATAAACAACATCATCGGTGATCTTGCCGTCAACTACCTTGCGATAGGGAGTTTCGATAAATCCATATTTATTAACCTTAGCAAAGGTAGCCAGTGAGTTGATCAGACCAATATTTGGCCCCTCAGGAGTTTCAATCGGGCAAATCCGGCCATAGTGGGTGGTGTGCACATCGCGCACTTCAAACCCGGCCCGCTCGCGGGTCAAACCGCCCGGCCCAAGTGCCGAAAGGCGTCGTTTGTGGGTTATTTCACTCAATGGGTTGGTCTGATCCATAAACTGGGACAGCTGGGAAGAGCCAAAAAACTCACGCACTGCCGCTGCTGCCGGTTTGGCATTGATCAGATCCTGAGGCATCACGGTATCGATTTCCGCCGAGCTCATACGCTCTTTGATTGCCCGCTCCATACGCAGCAGACCAACGCGATATTGATTTTGCATCAATTCGCCCACCGAGCGCACGCGCCGATTGCCAAGATTATCAATATCGTCGATTTCGCCGATGCCATTGCGCAAATCAACAAGCGTGCGCACAACTTCAACAATGTCTTCGCGCCGCAAGACCCGAACGGTATCCTCGGCATCCAGATCAAGACGCATGTTCATTTTAACCCGACCAACAGCACTCAAATCATAGCGCTCGGAATCAAAGAACAGCGAATTAAACATCGCTTCAGCGGTTTCAATGGTGGGTGGCTCGCCCGGGCGCATCACTCGATAAATATCAAACAATGCGTCTTCTCGGCTTTCGTTTTTATCCACGGCCAAAGTGTTGCGCAAATATGCCCCAACCTTAATATCGTCCACATCAAGAACCGGAATGACATTAAATTCATTCTCCACCAGCTTTTCAACCAGCGCTTCATCCAACTCGTCGCCAGCTTCCGCATAAACTTCGCCGGTTTCCATGCTCATCATATCATGGGCAAGGTATGTGCCGTACAGGTCTTCAACGCTGAGCAAAATTTCTTTTGTGCCATTTTCGGCAATTTTTTGAGCGGCACGGGCCGAGAGTTTTTTGCCCGCTTCATGCACCACATCGCCGGTTTTTGCATCAACCAGATCTTTTAGGGGTTTTACACCCTTGTAATTATCCGCAACATAGGGCTGCTTCCAGCCCTGCTTAACTTTTTTAAGCTCAACGGTGTCATAATAAGTATCAAGAATTTCTTCAGCATTAAGCCCCAGAGCTTTAAGCAAAGAAGTAACCGGAATTTTTCTGCGACGATCGATGCGCGCAAAAACCACATCCTTGGCATCAAATTCAATATCCAGCCATGAACCGCGATAGGGAATAATGCGTGCCGCAAACAAAAGTTTGCCTGATGAGTGGGTTTTACCCTTATCGTGATCAAAGAACACACCGGGTGAACGGTGCATCTGGGAAACAATAACCCTCTCGGTGCCGTTGATGACAAAGGTGCCATCTCTGGTCATCAAAGGCATATCGCCCATATAAACTTCTTGCTCTTTAATGTCTTTGACCGAGCGAGCGCCCGTATCTTCATCCACTTCAAAGACAATCAACCGCAATACAACCTTGAGCGGAGCGGCAAATGTCATATCGCGCTGACGACACTCTTCTGTATCAAATTTAGGCTTGGAGAATTCATATTCAACGAATTCCAGCGAGGAGGTGTCAGAAAAATCCTTGATGGGAAACACCGATTTGAATACAGCTTGCAAACCCGTATCATCGCGCCCCCCTTCAGGCTTATCCATTATCAAAAACTGCTCATAGGAGGTTTTTTGCACATCAATAAGGTTCGGCATATCAATGACTTCGCGGATCGAGCCAAAAGATTTACGCATCTTGCGACGACCGTTAAATGTAACACTCATTTGAATTCCTCTTAAAAATTTTGAAAATCTGCGGAGGCAAAAGTCCAAAAATCCGACAATCAGCCGTCGGCCTTCAGGACACTTGCCCACTTTTTTTACGCAAATAGGACCTCTCGCCATAAAAACCGGCAATTGGTAACTTGCTTATCTTTTGAAACCAATCGAGTGCCTTTTCTTAAGCGCCCATTTCAAAAGAACAATTCCACCAAAAAAACGCGGCGGAACGGTCGAGTGGAAAGACAGGCAGGGCGACAATGCGCCCTGCCCCAATATTTGCTTGGTGTTAAACTATTTCAGTTCAACACTTGCACCAGCTGCTTCCAGCTTGGCTTTAACTTCTTCGGCTTCAGCTTTGGTAACAGCTTCTTTAACGGCCTTGGGAGCGCTTTCAACTAAGTCTTTAGCTTCTTTCAAACCAAGACCAGTAAGGGCGCGAACCTCTTTAATAACGTTGATTTTCTTTTCGCCAAAGCTAGTAAGAACCACGTCAAATTCGGTTTTCTCTTCAGCCGCTGCGCCGGCATCGCCAGCAGCTGCAGCAACAGCAACAGGAGCAGCTGCAGAAACGCCCCATTTTTCTTCAAGAAGTTTTGAAAGTTCAGATGCTTCCAGAACGGTAAGGGCGGACAAATCGTCAACCAGTTTATTTAGATCAGCCATAATATTTTCTTTCGTTTCGTTTTAGTTTGATTTATTTGAGAAATAGCTGCGATTTATGCCGCAGCGTCCTTATCAGCATAAGCTCCAACAACCCGTGCCACCTGAGAACCAGGTGCCTGCAGAACGGCTGCAACCTTGGTTGCGGGGCGCACAAGCATGCCCGCAATAGTTGCTCGCAATTCGTCCAGCGAGGGTACGGATGCCAGTGCCTTGACGCCATCTGCATCAAGAGCAACAGCACCCATGGCTCCACCCAGAACAACAAAATTTTCATTGTCCTTGGCAAATTTCACCGCAATTTTTGGTGCGGCGACCGGGTCCGAAGAATAGGCAAATACTACCTGACCAACTAAAAGGTCAGAAATATCTGCATTCTCGGTCTGTTCAAGAGCCAGCTTGGCAAGGCGGTTTTTCGCAACTTTTACATGGCCGCCAGCTTGCTTCATCTGCACACGCAGATTTTCCATTTCGCTAACCGAAAGACCAGCATAATGAGCCACCACAATTGCTCCGGCATCCTTTACAGAATCCCTGAACGAAGTGATGAATTCAGCTTTTTGCGCTCTATCCAATGCTTCTCTCCTTATTTGACCCGACAAAAGCCGGGTCGTTACCAATTGTCATTTCACACCCCTTTATGAAACAGGGATAACAAAATAACGGCTCATCGCCTGTAAACCGCAATCATCTAAGAAATTTCAAAAAAAATTTCTCACAACAACAACTGGTCTGGATCAAACCAAAACATCGCCAGTTCAAAAGAGCCGGCTAAATTTCAATTGTCTCCCCATCTGTGCAGGCCCAAAATTTGGTTTAGGCTTGTTTCCCTTTTGGGGAAAATTTGCACCCACAGTCTCGGACAGGTCTTTACTAAAAAATCACCCTTTAAGTTGAGTGCCCTTTTCAGCAATTTGGGCAGCCCACCGGACCGCCCGAATTCTTTTTTTATAATGCGCTACTTTTACGCAACGCTACTTCAGGCAACACTTCCCGGATCAACATGCACCCCGGGACCCATGGTCGAAGAGATTGCTACCCTCTTTATATATGTACCCTTGGAGCCAGAAGGCTTTGCCTTGGCAACCGCTTGAGTAAACGCGCGGATATTTGCTTCCAGCGCATCTTCCTTGAACGAAGCCTTGCCAACACCTGCATGCACGATGCCGTTTTTCTCGACCCGAAATTCCACGGCGCCGCCCTTGGCGTTTTTCACCGCTTCTGCAACATTTGGTGTTACCGTGCCCACTTTGGGGTTTGGCATCAGATTGCGCGGACCAAGAACCTTACCCAGACGACCAACAATCGGCATCATGTCAGGGGTTGCAATACAACGGTCAAAATCAATTTTGCCCTTTTGTACCTGTTCCATAAGATCTTCAGCACCAACAATATCAGCACCTGCTTCGCGAGCTTCATCAGCTTTAGCATCACGGGCAAATACTGCCACGCGAACCGTGCGGCCAGTACCATTTGGCAACGAAATAACACCGCGAACCATCTGATCAGCATGACGCGGATCAACACCAAGATTCATGGCAACTTCGATAGTTTCGTCAAATTTCGCCCCGGCATTTTCTTTAACCAGCTTTACAGCTTCACCAAGCTCATAAAGTTTTTTGCGGTCAATTTTAGCCAAAGCAGCTTTTGTTCTTTTTCCAACTTTTGCCATCAGATCAGCCTCCAACCTCTATGCCCATAGAACGGGCGGAACCTGCAATTTGCGCCATGGCAGCTTCAACATCATGGGCGTTCAGATCTTTCATTTTCGCCTCGGCGATTTTACGAACCTGATCCATGGTTAAAGTTGCAGCAACATCATGCCCCGGTTTTTGCGAACCTGATTTCACCTTAACCGCCTGCTTGATCATATAACTGACCGGCGGCATTTTCATTTCGAACGAAAAGCTCTTATCCCCGTAGATGGTGATAATGCAGGGCACTGGTGCGCCCTTGTCAATTTCCTGCGAAGCCGCGTTAAACGCCTTACAGAATTCCATAATATTTAGCCCACGCTGACCCAGCGCAGGACCAATTGGGGGAGAAGGCGTAGCCGCCCCCGCCGGCACCTGTAGTTTCAGGTAACCTGTAATTTTTTTCGCCATTTTTCTTCCGTTCCCGGCCAACTGACCGTTTTACTAACGCCGTGGTGCAAAACCTTTTTGGCAGCTTGGCAACTGCCGGTCTCTTCCACGGATTTCAAAAACAAACGCCCGAACTTCACATTCAAACGCATTGCCCCACAAAATGGTCAGGTTTTTTCCACCTGTCCATATTTCAACTCGTCCGGGGTAGCCCGGCCAAAAATCGACACTTCCACTTTAAGACGCGCCCGCTCCTCATCAACCTCTTCAACAACCCCGTTGAATGAAGCAAACGGCCCATCTGAAACCCGAACCTTTTCACCCACATCAAAGCTGATAGAGGGCTTGGGACGGTCCACACCCTCTTGAACCTGTTGCAAAATCGCTTGCGCTTCAGCTTCAGAAATAGGAATCGGTTTATTTTCAGAACCCAAAAATCCTGTAACCTTTGGAGTGTTCTTCACCAGATGAAAAGTTTCATCGGTAAGTTCCATTTTCACCAGAACATAGCCCGGAAAGAACTTGCGCTCAGCATCGACCTTGCGGCCTCGGCGCACCTCCACCACCTTTTCGGTGGGAACGAGAACATCTTCAAAATAATTGTCCAGCTTTTTTGTAATAACTTTTTCGCGAATGGCATCGGCCACTTTACGCTCAAAATTTGAATAGGACTGAACTATGTACCAGCGCATGGCCATTATGGGTAATCTCGCCTCTTAAACTTCATTATAGTCCGGCCAACTGCTTTTATAAAACCCGGCCGGATGATGAAAATTTCCTGTATTGCTAGCGAATTGACAGCAAAAGTTGCACGAACCAGGCGATCACCTGATCAGCT
>VAPK010026122.1_pt1 | contig 13326 bp, 10 predicted proteins | sample 3395031 | NCBI WGS metagenome assembly VAPK01 (sample SAMN08290443, study PRJNA428436) | hydrothermal vent metagenome | isolation source: Deep-sea hydrothermal vent chimney 1 | place: Pacific Ocean: Juan De Fuca Ridge | reverse complement strand
TCTTGATCTCCAGATTGACGCCATTTCATTTCCCCATTTTTATAAATAATAAAAGTGGGATTTCCTTTAATTCTTAAAGCATTTGCTAATGTTTCATTCTTTTCCATATCAATTTTTATCACTTTTGCTCTATCACCTAAAGCTGCAGCAACATCACGTAAAACACTGTGTAAATTATTTTCTTCATCATCCCATTCAGCAAAAAAATCTATTAAAACAGGAATATCTGAACTAATTAACTCTCCAAATTTTGCCATATTATTATTCTTAAAAACTTGCTTTTATCAAAATGCCTTATACAAATGTAACATTTTAATTTAAAAAATTAGTATTTACTTCTTTTTCAGGGTAATTACAGTTATTTCGGGCCAAATACCAACTCTACCTGGAAAGGCTAAAAATCCAAAACCACGGTTTACATTTATGTATCTATCTAACTCATTATAAATTCCCGCCCACTGTTTATAAACATATTGAATTGGACTCCATTTAAAACCTGGAATTTCAATGCCAAACTGCATGCCGTGAGTATGACCACTTAACGTTAACTGATAATTATTTTTATGATTTTTAACTTCAGTATTCCAATGAGAAGGATCGTGGCTCATCAAAATTTTAAAATCTTCTTTATTAATTTTTTTAGAAGCTTTATTTAAATCTCCTACTTTTTTAAAACGAGTTCCCCAGTTTTCAACCCCAATTAAAGCAATTTTCTGATGATCCTTTTCTAAATAAATACTATCATTTAATAATAATTGAAATCCTATTTTAGGATGTAACTCTTTTATTTCCTGAAAGTTTTTTTCTTTTTCTTCGGAAGAATTCCAATGAACATATTCTCCATAATCATGATTTCCCAAAACTGAAAACTTTCCATATGTTGCTTTTAACTTCTTAAAATATTCAATCCAAGGATTCATTTCATCAGCGGTATTATTTACAATATCTCCTGTAAACAAAATTACATCAGAATTTTGTTCGTTAATTAAATCTATGGCATAATCAATTTTATGTTCATCATCAAAACTGCCACTATGAATATCAGAAATATGAGTAATTGTAAATCCATCAAAAGCATCGGGTAAATCATTAAAAAACAAAGTATGTTTAATTACTTTAAAATTATATTTCCCTTTCATCATCCCATAAATTATAGAAGCAAAAGGAATGGCTGCTAAACCTAAAGCAACCTGACTAACAAAAACTCTTCTTTTAGGGAAATGAGTTGTTGATGAAGCATTAAAAAAGTAAGAAAACCCAGTGCTGAAAACTCTAAAAATATCTTCAGAAAACAAAACTAATATAGCTGTTATTTTAGGAATTATTGATAAAATTAATAATCCAATGGCTAACATTAGGGAATGATTAAACCCGTGACTTTCTCTAAAATTTGATAAATGATAAATTACATTTACCAAAATAGCTAATGAAATCAGCCAATAAATTACTAAAATCAGCCTGTTTTTGGTAAGTAATTTTACACTTTGGTAAGCATAAAAATCAATTAGTAAAATAAAAACTACAAAAAGAAGCCATTTAATCATAAAACAAATCTAATTTTGAAAGTAAATATAATGTATATTTTAAATATTAGTTTCCTAAATAAATTAAGGGTTTGTTAAAATTGATTTTATTACTTTTACTCCAATAAAAAACTTAGTTAAAATACATGTCAAAACAAAAACGCCTTTTCCTTTTAGATGCTTTCGCTTTAATTTTTCGTGGCTATTATGCACTCATAAAAAATCCTAGAATCAACTCAAAAGGAATGGATACTTCCGCTATTTTAGGTTTTACAAATTCGCTTTTAGATGTTATTAAACGTGAAAACCCAGACCATTTAGCAGTTGCTTTTGATAAAGGAGGATCTCATAGTAGAACGGAGGCTTTTCCCACTTATAAAGCAAATAGATTAGAAACTCCAGAAGCTATAAAAATTGCGATTCCTTATATTAAGGAAATATTAAAAGCAATGCACATTCCAGTTATAGAGAAAGAAGGCTTTGAAGCAGACGACTTAATTGGAACGCTTTCAAAACAAGCAGAAAAAGCTGGTTTTCAAACTTTTATGGTTACTCCTGATAAAGATTTTGCTCAATTAGTATCGGAAAATATTTTTATGTACAAGCCTGCAAGAATGGGAAATGGAATTGAAATTTGGGGAATTCCTGAAGTTCAAAAACGTTTTGAAATTGAACGTCCTGAACAAGTAATCGATTATTTGGGAATGATGGGTGATGCTGTTGATAATATCCCCGGATTACCTGGCGTTGGAGACAAAACTGCTAAAAAGTTTTTAAAACAATATGGAAGTATGGAAAACCTACTAGCAAACACCCACGAGCTAAAAGGTAAAATGAAAGAAAAAATTGAAGCAAACAAAAATTTAGGAATACTGTCAAAACAATTAGCAACCATAATGCTAGATTGTCCAGTCACTTTTAATGAAAACGATTTTGAATTAAATCATCCCGATTTTGAAAAAACAAATGAAATTTTTAAAGAATTAGAATTCAGACGAATTGCCGAAAATTTACATAAAATATTTAAGTTCCCCGTAAATACGGATAAAAACAAAACAGAAGAACAAAATCAAATCTCTAAATCAACAAATTCAAATACTCAATTTGACTTATTTTCAAATGCTTCTGAAAACAGCTCACTAAAAAATAATAATTCTGAAAAAGTTTACCAATACATAACTTCTTCTTTAGCAAGAAAATTAATTTTATCAAAATTAAATCAACAACAAAAAGTTAGTTTTCATATAGAAACTTTAGGAACCGATTTTTTAACTTGTAATTGGCTTGGAATGGGTTTTTCGTATGAAGAAAATTCAGGATATTACATTCCGTTCGTTCAAAATAAAATCCTAAATATTTTAGAAGAATTCAAACCTTTTTTTGAAAATGACAACATTGAAAAAATTGGGCAACATTTAAAATTTTACAGCAAACTTTTAAGCATTTATCAAATAAAACTTAAAGGAAAATTATTTGATACTCGGTTGGCACATTATTTATTACAACCCGATATGCGTCACAACTTAAATATTTTAGCTGAAACTTATTTGGATTTAAGTCCTAATTCATTGGAATCCTTAATCGGAAAAAAAGGAAAAAATCAATTGAATTTTCAGGAAATAGATTTAGATAAACAAGCAAATTTTGTTTGTGAACAAGCTGATATTGTTTTTCAATTACAACCCGTTTTTGAAAAAAAATTAGAAAAATTAAATTTAACCAAACTTTATAATAAAATAGAAATTCCTCTACTATCAGTTTTAGCATCCATGGAAATGGAAGGAATAAAGTTAGATGAATCTTTTTTAAATTCGCTGTCAAAAAACCTTACCGAAGATATTTTAAAATTGAAAACCAAAATTTATAAGGAAGCTGATGTTGAGTTTAACTTAGCATCACCAAAACAATTAGGTGATGTTTTATTTGAACATTTAAAATTAGTTGAAAAACCAAAAAAGACTAAAACGGGACAATACGCAACAGGAGAAGAAATTTTATCAAAACTAGCTTCAAAACATACAATTGTACAAAATATTTTAGAGTGGCGTGGATTAGTAAAACTAAAAAACACCTATGTTGATGCGTTACCAAACGAAGTAAATTCAAAAACAGGAAGAATACACACAACTTACAGTCAAACCGTTGCAGCAACGGGTAGATTAAGTTCTTTAAATCCAAATCTTCAAAACATTCCAATTAGAACAGAACGAGGCAAACAAGTGCGAAAAGCATTTGTTTCAAGAGACAAAAATTATACGTTAGTTGCAGCCGATTATTCCCAAATTGAACTTCGTATTATTGCAGCCTTAAGCGAAGACGAAAGTATGATAGCTTCATTTCAAAGAGGAGAAGATATTCATAAAGCAACTGCTTCAAAAGTATTTAATGTTCCATTATCAGAAGTTACACGTGCTCAACGTAGCGATGCCAAAGCAGTTAATTTTGGTATTATTTATGGTCAGGGAGCTTTTACATTGGCACAACAATTAAACAAATCACGAGCAGAAGCTAAAGAATTGATTGATAATTATTATACAACCTTTCCTACACTAAAAAATTATATTGCCAATCAAATAGAAACTGCTAAAGAAAACGGTTTTGTGGAAACCATTTTAGGTCGCCGTAGATATTTAAAAAATATAAATTCTCAAAATGCAATTGTACGAAAAGCAGATGAGCGGAATGCAGTTAACGCACCTATACAAGGAAGTGCCGCAGATATTATTAAAATTGCAATGATTAAAATAGATCAACTATTAAAAGAAGGGAATTACAAAACCAAAATGTTATTACAAGTTCATGATGAATTAGTTTTTGATATGCATTTATCAGAAAAAAACAAGTTAAAACCACTACTAAAACAAACCATGGAAAACGCTTTTAAGCTTTCAGTTCCTCTAACCGTTGATGTTGGAGAAGGAAATAACTGGTTAGAAGCTCATTAGATAATTAAAAATGGTAATTCAAAACTTGTAATTCATAATTAATTTTCTATTGATACAAGGTTTCATCTCCTTTAAACAAATAGCTATTTTTTTACCACAAAAAATCTAAAATTCTCAGTTTGTTATCTAAATAATAGTTTGTACATTTGCACTCCCTTTTTAGGGAACAAAAATAAATGTTTAACTATAACAAAGAATTTAATTGTGAATACATTAAGTTACAAAACAGTGTCAGCTAACAAAGCAACCGTTACTAAAGAATGGTTAGTAGTTGATGCAGACGGTCAAACGTTGGGTCGTCTAGCTTCTAAAATAGCAATGCTTATTAGAGGTAAAAACAAACCAAACTATACTCCTCACGTAGATTGTGGAGACAATGTAGTGGTTATCAACGCCGAGAAAATAAATTTAACTGGTAAAAAATGGAGTGACAAAACTTACATTCGTCACACCGGTTATCCAGGTGGTCAAAGATCATTAACTGCTATTGAAGTTTTTCAAAAAAATCCAATTAAATTGGTGGAAAAAGCAGTAAAAGGAATGTTACCTAAAAATAAATTAGGTAGTGCATTATACAGAAATTTATATGTATATGCAGGTGCTGAACACAAACAAGAAGCTCAATCACCAAAAGCTATTAACCTTAACGATCTTAAATAATGGAAACCATACACAAAATAGGTAGAAGAAAAACAGCCGTTGCTCGTATTTATGTTTCTGACGGAAAAGGAAATATTATCGTAAACAAAAAAGATTATAAAGATTACTTTACTACAGCAACTTTACAATATAAAATAATGCAAGCCCTTAACTTAACTGATAATGCAAAAGCATTTGACATTAAAGTTAATGTTTATGGTGGCGGTATAACAGGACAAGCAGAGGCTATTAGATTAGCAATTTCAAGAGTTTTAGTAGAACTTAATCCTGAAAACAGAATAATTCTTAAACCAGAAGGATTACTTACAAGGGACCCTAGAATGGTTGAACGTAAAAAATTCGGTCAAAAGAAAGCACGAAAAAAATTCCAATTCTCAAAACGTTAATCGTTTTATCGAATTATTTTGCCAATATAATTGGCAGTTCATTGAAATTAAAATTAAACAAGTTGTCGTTGAATCAGTCAATGAATGACTGTAAAAAGTTTAGCATCCAAATAGGGAAGATCGGTTTTCCGCTACTTCCCTATTGCTAACTCAACGGAACGTAAACTAAATACAAATGACAAATATTGAAATTAAAGAATTATTAGACGCAGGTGTACACTTCGGTCACCTAACTCGCAAATGGGATCCAAATATGGCTCCTTACATTTATGGAGAACGCAACGGCGTTCACATCATTGACCTTTACAAAACTGCCGCTAAAATTGAAGAAGCTTCTGAAGCATTAAAGAAGATTGCAGCCTCAGGTAGAAAAATACTTTTTGTAGCTACCAAAAAACAAGCAAAAGAAATTATTTCAGAAAAATCTAAAAGTGTTAATATGCCTTTCATTACAGAAAGATGGCCAGGCGGAATGTTAACTAATTTTGTGACTATTAGAAAGGCGGTTAAAAAAATGGCTGTAATTGATAGAATGAAACAAGATGGTTCATTTGATGCACTTTCAAAAAGAGAAAAATTACAAATTAACCGTCAACGTCAAAAATTAGAAAAAAACCTAGGTTCTATTACTGATATGACACGTTTACCAGGTGCTGTTTTTGTAATTGATGTTAAAAAAGAACATATTGCAATTGCTGAAGCTAAAAAGTTAAATATCCCAATTTTTGCTATGGTTGATACAAATTCAGATCCAAGAGGAATTGATTATGTAATTCCTTCTAATGATGATGCTTCTAAATCTATTGACAAAGTATTAGGCTATGTTACTGAAAATATTGCTGAAGGATTATCTGAAAGAAAATCAGCAAAAGAAGCAAAAGACAAAGTGGCTGCAGAAAAAGCTGATGCGGCTAAAGCTCCAGAAAAAAAATCTGAAAAAGTTTCAGAATCAAAATAAAAAATGTTTAATAGTTGAAAATTATTTTTCAATAAAAATTAATAGAATATGGCAAAAATTACAGCCGCAGAAGTTAATAAATTAAGGAAATCTACTGGAGCTGGTATGATGGACTGTAAAAATGCTCTTGTTGAAGCCGATGGTGATTTTGACAAAGCAATTGAAATATTACGTAAAAAAGGACAAAAAGTTGCAGCAAAAAGGGCGGATAGAGATAGCTCTGAAGGTGCTGTTATTGCAAAAGTAAATGATGACAAAACACAAGGAGTTATTATTTCATTAAATTGTGAAACTGATTTTGTTGCTAAAAATGAAAGTTTTGTTGCATTGGCAAAAGAATTTGCTGCTGTTGCATTAAATACTAATTCTAAAGAAGAATTTTTAAATGCTGATTTTGGAGAAATGACCGTTGCTGAAAAATTAATTGAGCAAACTGGTATTATTGGTGAAAAATTAGAAATTGGCGGTTTTGAAAAAGTTTCTGGAGCATTTGTAGGTTTTTACATTCACGCAGGAAATAAAATTGCTGCCGTAACTGCTTTATCTGCAAATATTGATGGTGCAGATGTAATTGCAAAAGACGTTTCAATGCAGGCTGCAGCTATGGGTGCAACTACTTTATCTTATAAAGATCTTGACCCAACATTTGTTGCTTCTGAAACTGAAGCAAGAATTGCTGTTATTGAAAAAGAAAATATTGAACTTGAAAGATTAGGCAAAACATTAAAACACGTTCCAACTTATATTTCAAGATTACAATTGACTGATGAAATTATTGCAAAAGCTGAAGAAACTATAAAAGCTGAACTTAAGGCCGAAGGTAAACCTGAACAAATTTGGGATAGAATTCTACCTGGTAAATTAGAACGCTTCATTTCCGACAATACAACGTTAGATCAAGAGTTATGTCTTTTAGACCAAAACTTTATAAAAGATGAAAAGCAAACAGTTGCTGATTACGTTAAATCAAAAGGCGTTGAAATAACTGATTTTAAACGTATATCTTTAGTATAAATTACAATACATTAAACATAATAACTTAAAAGTCTCACTAAAAAGTGGGGCTTTTTTTTATTCTTTATTTAACCCTAATTTATGTCCAGCAATTGCATAATATAAAATAATGATATAACAAGGTAACAAAATCCAATATCCAGAAGTTGCAGCTTGTGCTGTTGCAGCCACTTCGCTAACTCCTTTAGCAATTAAATTAACTTTATTATTATCTACAAATAAGCCATATAATGGTGGAATTATAGCTCCCCCAGAAATAGCCATAATTAATAATGCAGATGCTGTTTTGGTAAATTTACCAAGTCCTTTAAGAGTTAAAGGCCAAACAGCTGGCCAAACCAATGCGTTAGCAATTCCTAATGCTGCTACAAAAAGAATTGATATAAATCCAGTGGTAAAAACAATACAAAAAGTGAAAACAATACCCAAAATAGCACTTATCTTCAAAGCTTTAGCTTGACTAATATATTTAGGAATTAAAAATACTCCTAGAGCGTAAGTAGCAACCATTGCCATTAATGTAAAAGTTGTAAAAAACCTAGCATCCGCAGCGGGGAAACCTAAAGAAATCCCATACGCAATAATGGTATCTCCTGCCACAACTTCTGCTCCTACATACATAAACAATGTTAAAACACCCAACCATAAATGTGGAAATTGAAAGATACTTGTTTTTGAAGTTTCCCCTTCTTTTGAAGGCTCAATTGGTTCTGCTTCCACATGAGGTAATGGTGCTTTTAAAATTAAAAGTCCTAATACTGCCAAAACAACAGCCATAATAATATATGGGAGAACTACACTATTAGCCATGGTATCTAATAATTTAGCTTTTTCCGTTGCACTTACAAGGCTTAATTTATCCTTTATACCATCAATTCCAGACAACAATATTGTACCAAAAATTAAAGACCCTAACGCTCCTGCAACTTTATTTGCAATACCCATAATTGCTATTCGTTTTGCACCACTTTCTATGGGGCCTAAAATTGTAATGTATGGATTTGCAGCTGTTTGCAATAAGGTCATTCCAATACCTTGTATAAATATACCTGATAAAAATACCCAATAAGTTCTCGCTTCAGCAGCGGGAATAAAAACGAGAGCTCCGACAGCCATTACTAACAATCCTAATGACATTCCTTTTCTGTAACCAATTTTGTTTAATATAAATGATGCTGGCAAAGCCATTACCACAAATGAAATATAAGATGCTGAAGCTACTAAAAATGACTGTGCAGAGGTTAATTCATTAATGGTTTTCATAAATGGAATTAATGCTCCGTTAATCCATGTTACAAATCCAAAGATAAAAAACAACCCTGCTATAATAATAATTGGAATAGTATAATTAGTTTTATTATTGGTTGGAGTTGTTTGGTCTTTCATATTAAAATTCTTTGAAGTGATTTCTGCCTAGTAAAAATTTAAGCACCAAGGTACAAAATTTTCAAAAGCTTGATTTCTATATTACCTTTAATTACAAACTTGCTATTATTAGTAGATGCTAATCCTTTAAAATCTATAAAAACAATGACTATAAATACTAACAACTATTTATTATATTTGCATAACTTTCAAATTAATTATGGCTTATAAAAGAATATTATTAAAATTAAGTGGCGAAGCATTAATGGGAGAACGCCAATACGGTATTGATCCTGCTCGTTTATCTGAATATGCTGAAGAAATAAAAAAAATTGTAACTAAAGGAATTGAAGTTGCCATAGTAATTGGCGGTGGAAATATTTTTAGAGGTGTTGCTGGAGCAAGCAACGGAATTGATAGAGTTCAAGGAGATTATATGGGAATGTTAGCTACTGTAATTAATGGTTTAGCTTTACAAAGTGCCTTAGAAGATGAAGGAATTTATACAAGGCTTTTAACAGCTATTAAAATGGAACAAGTAGCTGAACCTTTTATTAAAAGAAGAGCGGTTCGTCATTTAGAAAAAGGTCGGGTTGTAATTTTTGGAGGAGGAACAGGAAATCCTTATTTTACAACGGATACTGCGGCAGTTTTAAGAGCAATTGAAATTGGTGCTGATGTAATTTTAAAAGGAACTAGAGTTGATGGAATTTACTCGTCAGATCCTGAAACAAATAAAAATGCAACAAAATTTGAATCTATTACTTACAAAGATGTTATGAATAAAGGTTTAAAAGTAATGGATTTGACCGCATTTGCACTTAGCCAAGAAAATAACTTACCTATCATAGTGTTTGATATGAACACCAAAGGAAACCTGGAAAAAGTAGTTTCAGGTGAAAATATTGGTACAAAGGTTGATAAATAATTTATAATAATTAAATGTTCCAATTATGAAAGAAGAACTAGATTTTATCGTTGACAGCACAAAAGAACTTATGCAAAATGCTATTTCACATCTATCTGACGAATTTAGAAATATTAGAGCAGGGAAAGCAACACCAGCAATGTTAGGCGGAGTAACGGTTGAATATTATGGGGCTCAAACGCCACTAACTCAAGTTGCAAATGTTAGTACTTTAGATGCTCACACCATTACCGTTCAACCTTGGGAAAAACATTTATTGCATGATATTGAAAAAGCTATTATGATTGCTAATTTAGGCTTTAACCCAATGAATAACGGTGAAGTTGTTATTATAAATGTTCCCATTTTAACTGAAGAACGAAGAAAAGAACTATCTAAACAAGCAAAATCTGAAGCTGAAAAAGCAAAAGTAAGTATTAGAAATAGCAGAAAAGATGCTATGAATGAAATTAAAAAAACTGAAGCTTCAGAAGATATGAAAGGAAATACAGAAATTGATGTTCAAAAATTAACTGATAAATATATAGCTGAAGTAGATGAAATTTATAAAATAAAAGATTTAGAAATTATGAAAGTTTAATTTTTGAAAACTTAACTTTAAAAAAATTGAAAGCACTCTAAGGCTATGGAGTGCTTTTTTATTAGCTTATATTTGTACATCCATCATCCAATATTGAATGAAAAATATATTTTTATTAATACTATTACTTCCTCTTTCAGCATTTTCACAATATCAAATTAATGGAAAGGTTATTGACTCTAAAGCTAAAAACCCTTTAGTTTTTGCCAATGTAATTTTAAATAAAACAAATGGCACTTTAACTGATATTGATGGGGCTTTTCAAATAAATAGTATAAACCCTATTACAAAAATTACCATATCGTATGTTGGTTATACTACAAAAACAATTGCTGTAAACAAATCTAAAAAATATGTAATCATTCCTTTAAAAGCATCCATAGAAAATTTAAAAGAAGTATTAATAACGGCAAAAGAAAATCCAGCTTTACAAATTATACGTGCTGTTATCAACATCAAAAAAGAAAACAATATTGAAACTCGTTTAAATTCGTTTAAATTTAATGCTTATAATAAAATTTTAGTTACGGCTAATCCAGATTCTATTAAAGGAAAAATAGATTCTATCTTTAAAATTACTAACGGTAAAAAATCATTTTTTAAGTTAGATTCTTCTAATTATAAATTCCGTAAAGAAATTGAAAACAAACATCTATATATTTCTGAAAAGATATCTGAATTTCAATTTCAAAAAGAAAAAAAGAAAAAAGAAATTATTTTAGCTTCAAGAATGGCTGGGTTACAACAACCTGTTTATGAATTATTAGCAATTACGTTACAAAATTTTTCAATTTATAATCCATTTTATACTATTGCCGGAACAAAATACAATAATCCAATTGCTGACAATGCATTAAAACATTATTCGTACAAAATATTAGACACGGTTAACAATACCATAGGAAAATCAGTAGTAATTCATTTTAAACCTAAACAAAATAAAAAAGTTTTGGGTATTGAAGGCGTTTTATATATTGATCAAAAAAGTTTTGCAATTACTAAAGCTATATTTGAATTAAAAGGAATTGTTCATATTAAAGCAACTCAGAACTTTATTTACAAAAAGAAATCGAAAATTTGGTTTCCTAGTGTTCAAGAAATTTTAATAAAAAAAGGGATTAATAAAAAACAGATTTCGCTTTTTGGAGGTATGGTTAAATTTTCTGAATCTATTAAAAATGATAGTATTCAAAACACCAAAAAAAACAGTGCAGAAACAATTATTTACTTTCTTTCAAAAACTAGAAATTTTAATATTGAAATCAATAAACCTGTAAGCATAAATAAATCATCAACTACCATACAATTTAAAGATGATGCTGCACATAAATCTGAACCTTTTTGGAATACCTATAGAACGGATTCTGTCACTAATCGTGATAAAAAAACTTATTTGGTTTTAGATAGTTTAGCAAAAAAAGAACATATAGAACACAAAATTAATTTAGCTCGTTCTATCTTAAAAGGGTTTTACCCAACAAAATATATCAATTTAAATTTGGGTAAAATTATTAACTTAAATAATTATGAAGGACTTCGATTAGGTTTTGGAGGAATTACAAATAACAAATTTTCTTCAAAATTTAGACTTGAATCATACGTAGCTTACGGAACTAAAGATAACGATTTTAAATATAGCTTTGGTGGTTCAATTAGATTAACTAAAGAAACAAATACTTGGCTTTCAGCTAATTACACAAACGATATTAAGGAAGCCGCTTCATTAGATTTTATTGCGAAAAACACATCTTTTTCTCCTGTAAATCCAAGAAACTTAAACATTAGTAAATTTTACAATTACAAAACAATTAGCATTGATTTAAAACATGATATTCAGCCAAATTTTGAAACCAAGCTTCAATTAAGTACTGGGGATTATTCGCCTGTTTTTAACTATAAATTTATTTCCCCAACCAAAAGTTTAAACAAATACCAATTAACTTTGGCTATTATTGGATTTCAATACAACCCAAACAGTGAGTACATGAATTCACCAATAGGAAAATTAACTATCAAAAATAAATATCCTCAATTTACATTTCAAATAGCAAAAAGTTTTGAAAATATTTTACAAAGCGATTTTAATTTTACACAAATCAACTTACGTATTTTAGAAAACATAAAACCACTTAGAAAGGGAACTACTAAAATTTTAATTGAAGGCGGAATAGTTTTTGGCGATGCTCCTATTTCACATTTATTTAATTCTGCACCAAATTACACTTTTAAAAATCCTTGGAGAAGACGTATTAATTTAGCAGGAACCAATAGTTTTGAAACCATGGGTTATAACGAGTTTATTTCAGATAGATATGCTGCAATTCATATAAAACATTTATTAAAACCACTTAGATTATTTAAAAAATTTAGACCACAATTTACATTGGTAACTAGAGCCGTTATTGGTAATATTAATAATCCTAGCTATCAAACTGGTATTCAATTTAAAAGTCTAAAAAAAGGATATTTTGAAAGCGGGTTAGAACTAAATAACTTATTTAAGGGATTTGGCTTAAGTGCAGATTATAGATATGGAGCTTATACAAACCCAATTTGGAGCGATAATTTAGCCGTTAAATTAACCTTTAAACTTAATTTAGGAATTTAATAGCTGAAAGAATAATTAGTCAACATTTTTTATAACTTTGCAGAAATTTTTTTAATGGATTTTTGGTCTCACGTTTCGCGTATAATTATTAAAGGACGCTACTTTATTTTAGTACTACTAGCAGCAATCACTTATTTTTTAGCTACACAAATGCAGTATATGCGTTTTTCATATACAGAAGCTAATTTGTTACCCGAAAACCATCCTGTAAATATACAATATAATAAATTTTTAAAGTTATTTGGTGAAGAAGGAAACTTGGTTGTTATGGCTGTTGAAGATTCTACCATTTTTACTCCTAAAAAATTTAAGGCTTGGACTCGACTTTCAAAAAAATTAGACAGTTTTCCAGAGGTTGA
>VAPK010749349.1_pt1 | contig 13331 bp, 6 predicted proteins | sample 3395031 | NCBI WGS metagenome assembly VAPK01 (sample SAMN08290443, study PRJNA428436) | hydrothermal vent metagenome | isolation source: Deep-sea hydrothermal vent chimney 1 | place: Pacific Ocean: Juan De Fuca Ridge | reverse complement strand
TTTTTATATTTCTTACCAATTTATTTGTTGCCAACCGCAGATAAATTGAATATGCTCTTTAATAGGTATGAAACTACACATTCTATAGTAATTGCTGTTGTAACTATTAAAAGTATTTCGCTGATTACCTATGGGTATTTAATATACAGGATTTATAGAAAATGTTTGAATATTACACCTAAACTACAGATAGAGATTTTAAAATGGAAAAGGAACATCACTATACTAAATACTGTATATGTTGTTTCTTATGTAATTTATGGTATAGCAGTTATTAAAAATATTTTCACAGATATTTTAGTCTATCCACAAATATTCGCAATGTCAATCATTGTATTATATGTGGGATATACGGCTTATGTTCAGCCAAGAGTTTTTAGTAAAAAATATTTATTTAATGAATTGTTTTTAAAGTATCAAAAATCTGGATTAACGGAAGGTTTTTCTAATGATCTTAAAGAACAATTATTGCAATTACTTACTAGTGAAAAAGTATATAAAAAGAATGATATTAATCTTGATCTTCTTTCGCAGAAATTAGGTACAACAAGACATAATTTATCTCAAGTAATCAATGAACATTTTGATGTGAACTTTTTTAACTTGATTAATAAATATAGAATCCAAGAAGCACAAGAAATATTTAAAAGTGATACGAATAATAATTTAAATATTATTGATGTAGCTTATGATGTTGGCTTTAATAATAAAGTAACATTTAACAAGGCTTTTAAAGAGCAAATGAATCTTACCCCTTCAGAATACTTAAAGAATCTCAAAAAAACCTACGCTTAGATAAACTTAAAGTAAATTTAAGGTAATACTCTATCGGCAAGGAAAATTATTATAGGCATTACCTATAAACCTTTCATAAAATATTCTTTTTGACTTGTATTTGAATTAATGAGCAGGCATTAAGAAAATCTATTTTTAAATTTCCACTAAACTTTGACTTCATTTAAAGGTATTTAAACTTTAGCCTGCTTTTTTCATCTACACTAATTCAAATGTTTAATTAAAATTTTATTTTATGGAAGTAAAAAAAATTCTAATACTGTTATTTTTCTTTATTAGCATAACATCAGTATTAGCGCAAGAAAAAACGATTTCAGGTACAGTCACTGATGACTCAGGACCATTACCCGGCGTAAGCATTATTATAAAAGGTACCACTACAGGTACTGAAACTGATTTTGATGGTAAGTATTCTATCAAAGTAAATACAGGTGATATACTTATATTCAGTTTTGTTGGAATGACAACTCAAGAAAGAACAGTGGGTACTAGTACTGTTATTGATTTGCAAATGGAAACAAATAATCTATTAGAAGAAGTAGTTGTTGTAGCCTATGGTACTTCAAGAAAAGAAGCACTCACAGGAGCCGTTACTCAAATTACTTCTCAAGATATTGAGAAGAGGTCAATTACAAACCTATCAACAGCTATTGAAGGAGCTTCACCCGGTGTTATTGCTACAGCTAGTGGTCAACCTGGTTCGGGGCAAAGTATAAGAATTAGAGGTTTTGGTTCTTTTACTGCAACAAATGCACCTTTGTATGTAGTTGATGGTATACCGGTTAACGGTAATTTAGCAAATATTAACCCTTCAGATATAGAGAGTATTACTATTTTAAAAGATGCTTCTTCAACTGCGTTATACGGTAATAAGGCTACCAATGGTGTAGTTTTAGTAACTACTAAAAGAGGAAAAACTCAAAAAGGAGAACTCTCAGTAAGTATATCTACTAGCGTTATAGATAGGTCAATTGCTGAGTATGACAGAATTGATGCCGGTAACTATTATCCGGTTATGTGGGAAGCTTTAAGAAATACTTCAGCAATTCCCGGTTCAAGTAGCCAAGCTGATTTAGATGCAGCTAATCAATTTGCAAGTGATAATATTTTTGGACAATTAGGTTACAACCCATATAACGTCCCAAATAATCAAATTGTAGGTGTAAATGGTCAGTTAAACTCAGGTGCTTCATTATTATATAATGATTTTGATTGGGAAGGTGCAATAACAAGAACTGGTATTAGAAAAACAGCTGATATAAGTTATCAAGGTAGAACTGAAAATTCAGATTATTTTGCATCTTTTGGTTATCTTGATGAAGAAGGTTATTTAGTAAAATCTGATTATGAGAGGTTTACCGCTAGAGTGAATGTTAACTATCAAGCGAAGCCATGGTTAAAAGTTGGAGGAAATCTTGCTACAGCCAAATCAGAAAGTAATCAAGGTCAACTAGGTGCTACTACTAGCTTTAGAAACGCCTTCCGCTTTACAAGAAATATAGGTCCAATTTACCCGATTTTTGCCCACGACCCTGTAACCGGAGCTTTTATACTTGATGACAATGGTAATAGAGTGTTTGATATAAATGATAATAGACCAAGTGGCGCAAGTACAGGTAGACATGTAATTCTAGAGAGAAAACTAGATCTAGATTTTGATGAAATAACAAACCTTAATTTAAAAACCTATGCTGATATACAATTAGCGGAAGGTTTAACTTTCAGAACGAATCTAAGTTATGAAGAACAAAATTTTTACAATACTCTTTTTTATAATAAAACTATAGGTGATGGCGCACCTGATGGTTTAGGAATCAAACAATATGTTAGAACGAGAACTATTGGCTTCAATCAATTGTTAAATTATACGAAATCTTTTAATGATGTTCATAATTTAGAAGTATTAGCGGGTCATGAAAGTCAACAATTAGAAATTGATGATTTAAATGGTACACGTACAGGACAAATAGCAGCGGGCAATTTTGAATTGATCAATTTTGTTACAACTGAAGACCTAGTATCTACTAGAGATGAAGCAACTGATGATAGTTATTTTGGAAGAATAAATTATAATTATAACAATAAATACTTTTTGAGTAGTTCTATCCGTACAGACGGATCATCTCGATTTTCTACTGAAAAAAGATGGGGAACATTTTGGTCTATTGGAGGGTCTTGGAGTATAGATAAGGAAGATTTTATCAGTGACGTTTCATGGATTGATCAATTGAAACTAAGAGCCTCATATGGTGAATTAGGGAATAGTAGAATATTGAAAACTGTTAACGGTATTTTAGTGCCTTCTTATTTTCCTTCGCTGGCAACATTTGCGCTTGATAATAATAATCAAAATGAGCCAGGTGTTATAAGGTCAAGTTTGGGAGCTCCTAATTTAGAGTGGGAAACAAGTGCCAATTTTGATGTGGCTCTGGAGTTTGGTTTATTTGATAGAATTAGAGGTTCAGTTGAATATTATAATAAAGAATCTCAAAATTTAATCTTTAATGTCCCGGTAGCTTTTTCTGATGGGGCAGACGATAAATTAGAAAATATAGGAACCCTATTTAATAGAGGTATTGAGGTAAGTTTATCATTTGATGTTGTTAAGAAAGATGATTTTTCATGGAACCTTAACGTAAATGCAGCAACAGTAAAAAATGAATTTACCAAGTTGCCGCAAGGAGAAATTATCAACGGAACTAAAAAGTTGCAAGTTGGTAAAGGCCTATTTGATTATTGGTTAAGAGATTGGTACGGGGTTGATCCTAGTGATGGCTCTGGTCTATTTGTAGCTGATGACGAAATGGCTTCTGGTGTAAGAACTATAAACGGTGTTGCAGTAACTCCTTTTTCTAACAATGCAAAGTTTCATTATGCGGGAACCGCTATTCCTGATTTAACAGGATCAATATCTAATGAAATGCGATATAAAAACTTTTCTTTATCTACATTATTCACGTATCAAATTGGCGGTGAGACATTAGATTTAAACTATAGAGGAATAATGAGTTCCGGAGGATATGGAACAGCAAAAAGTATTGACATTTTAAGTCGCTGGCAACAACCAGGCGATATTACAGATGTGCCTAGAATGGATGCTGCTTTAGCCTCTCAATGGAGTGTAACATCAGATAGATGGTTAATTGATGCTTCAAATTTAAATTTAAGACAAACTAATTTTGCATATACTTTTGATAGTGAGACTGCAGAAAAAATAGGCATTTCTTATTTAAGATTATATGCAAGTGCAGAAAATGTATTTTCTATTAATGCACGTAAAGGTCTTAATGTGCAACAACAGTTTAATGGTAATACCTCAAATGTGTTTACACCTTCAAGGATTATATCATTTGGTTTAAACTTAAAATTATAATATAATGAAAAAAGTAAAATTTATAATACTACTTGTGTTGGGAATACTTCTTCTCAATTCTTGTAAAGAAGATTTTTTAGAGACAGTACCCTCTGATGAAATAGCTGCAAGTGAGGCTGTAAGTAATACTACAAACGGTTATGCTGTTCTTAATGGAATCCATAGATCATTATATGCACGTTGGAATTCAATACAGGGAAATTGCGGAATAGGCGGAATTTATATCCATATGGATTTATTAGGAGAAGATCAAGTTGTACATAGAGAACAATGGCATAATAGAGTTTATAAATGGTCAGCTGGGAGAAGCGATACAGATTTTTATAGTGAGTTTCCTTGGAGATCCTTTTATATAATTATTGCTAATGCAAACGTATTAATTAACGGAATTGCCAACGCAGAAGGACCGGATGAAGAAAAAAATGAAATTTTAGGCGAAGCTTTAATCTATAGAGCATGGTCTCATTATCAATTAGTGCAAACCTATGGAGGTAGATATAAAGCTGGTGGAGGTAATTCACAATTAGGGGTACCTTACAAAAAGAGTGAACTGGAAGAACAATTGGCAAGAAATACTGTTGAAGAAGTGTATGCTGAGATCAATAATGATTTAGATGCTGCCATTACTGCTTTAGAAGGATTGTCAAGAGCAAATAAATCTCATTTAAATCAGGCCGTTGCAAAAGGGATAAAGGCTAGAGTAGCTTTAACTATGGGTAATTGGGCTACTGCTATTCAGTTTGCACAAGAAGCAAGAGCTGATTTTAGTTTAATGGATCAAGCTACGTATGCACAAGGCTTCCAAATCTCATCTCAAGGAAATCCAGAATTTATGTGGGCAAGTCAAATACAAGATGACCAAAATGATAGATTTGGGTCTTACGGAGGTTATATTTCAAGAAATGGTAGTACGTCAGCTATACGTGGTAACCCAAGATCTATCAATTCAACGTTATATGATATGATTTCTACAACAGATGTTAGAAAAGGTTTATGGGATCCTACGGGCGATCATTTGAACTTGCCAGATGGTATTACAATTTCAGCTGCGCATCAAAGAAAAACATATACAAATCAAAAGTTTTTAGCGGTGAGTGCTTCAGATACCAGAGTTGATGTGCCTCATATGCGAGCAGCTGAAATGTATTTAATTGAAGCGGAATCTAATGCCAGAAATGGGGCAGATGGATCTGCAGCTCAAGCTCTTTTTGATTTGATTACTACGAGAGATAATGCATATGTATTATCTGCAAATACAGGTCAAGCATTAATAGATGAAATTATGATTCATAGAAGAGTTGAACTTTGGGGCGAAGGTTTTCGTTTCTTAGATTTGAAACGATTGAATTTACCATTAGATAGAACAGGTGCTAATCATAGTGCTGCTTTAGCTGATAATGTATTAGAAGTTCCAGCAGGTGACATACGATGGGAATGGTTAATACCACGCGAGGAAATTGATGCAAACCCTAATTTGACACAAAATCCTCAATAATAAAGGTTAAACATTACTAATAAAACTATCCATTTTAACTTAATGGATAGTTTTATTGATTTTGATATATAATTCCCAACTATTCTACAGCTTTTAATAAGCGAATAATTAGTCTTATTTAACTGTATTTTAAAGAGTATTAATCTGATTTCTATGGCGGCTACAAACAATTTTGATAAAAAGTTTGATAAGTGTAGCGTATAATTGAGGTAATACTTTATCGGATGAGTAAACTATTATCAGAATTACCTACATACACTTCATAAAGTATTTTTTTTGTCTTGTATTTGAATTAATTGGGCAAGGCATTAAGAAAATCTATTTTTAAATTCCACTAAACTTTGACTTCATTTAAAGGTGTTTTGATTACTGCCTGCCTTTTTTAATTTAAATTTTTTTGTGAAATATTGATAGTATTAATATTTCTATTTACTAATTCAAATAATTATAATATGAAAACAAAACGACTTAGTCTTTTAACACTTTTAGTAGTGTTAGTAGTGCAATTTACTTTTGCACAACAAAAAACTATCTCTGGTACGGTTACTGATGATTCAGGTCCATTACCAGGAGTTAGTGTATTAATTAAAGGTACAACTACAGGTGCCGAAACAGATTTTGATGGAAAGTACGCTATTGCTGTAAATACAGGAGATGTACTGGTATTTAGCTTTGTAGGGATGACTACACAAGAAAAAATTGTTGGCATACCTGATATAATTGATGTAATGCTACAAGCTGATAATATTTTAGATGAGGTTGTGGTAGTTGGTTATGGTACGCAATCTAAGAGGTTACTTACCGATAACATAGCTAAGATAGATGAATCTCAGATAGGAGGGATTTCTACACCTAGTTTACAAGGAGCTTTAACTGGAAAAGCCTCAGGTGTTCAAATTACACAGATTAATGGTAAAGTAGAAGGGGGCGTAAAAGTTATTATCCGTGGTCTTTCATCAATATCAGCTTCACAAGAACCTTTATATATAATTGATGGAATTGAAATGAATAATAGAAATATATCTTCAATTACGTCAAATTTGAATCCGCTATTATCATTAAATCCAAATGATATAGCATCTATTGATATTTTAAAGGATGCCTCAGCGACAGCAATTTACGGAGCAAAAGGCACCAATGGTGTCATATTAATAACAACGAAAAGAGGTAAGCAAGGAAAATCAAAAATATCATTAGATTTTTCTACTAGTGTTGGAGAACCTACAAATAAAAGAGATTGGTTAAATGCCAGTCAATATGTTGAATTACTACGTGAATCAGCATTTAATAGTGGTTTTTTTGCAGATCAAACTGAATCAGATGCATGGGTTGATGGTAGATTACCAAGATATCAGGGAGATCAAGACTGGAGAGAACTTGATACAGATTGGCAAGAAGAAGCATTTCAAAATAGTTTTATTAAAGATGTAAACATTTCCGTTTCGGGAGGTAATGAAAAAACTACCAGTTTTATATCCGGGTCATATAATGATACTGAAGGAATCGTTAGAGGTAATAATTTAGAGAGATTTAGTATAAGAGCAAATATTGATCACAATGTTAATAAGCGTTTTAAATTGGGTATGAATGCAAGTTATTCTAGTACAATAATTGATAGAATATCCGGTGACAATTCATTCACTACCCCTCTACAAGCTATAGCGCAAGTGCCAACTTCTCCAACACATTTACTTGATGGAGAGCCAAATGGAGGTACTTTATATGCAAATTTTTTATTGCAAGATAAACACTCATTCCGTTTAACAAAAATAAGACGAATTTTGGGTAAAGTTTTTGGTGATTTTGAAATACTACCATCATTAAGCTTTAGATCTGAATTAGGGTATGATTATTTAAATCAAACGGTAGACAGAAATACAGGTAGGTTAGCACCATTTCAATCTACTAATGGGCAATCATTTGCTTCAGATGATGGTACTGAGGTCATATCAACCAATAATTATTTCACCTATAATACTGCATTTTCTGAATCTTCAAATTTTGAATTTGTTGCAGGGATGAGTTATACCAGATTAAAAAACAGAGCTACTTCGGTTACCGGAGATGGTTTTCCTACAGACGATTTTAGATCTGTATCTAGCGCAGCAACAATATCTTCAGGGACAGGTACTTTTACAAACTGGGCACAGGTAGCCTATTTTGCAAGAGCTATTTTTGACTACCAGAAAAAATATATTTTAAAAGGGACTATTCGTAGAGATGCATCTTCTAGATTTGGTAAAAGTCAAAGAAATGGTTATTTCCCAGCAGCATCAGTAGGTTGGATAATTTCAGAAGAAGGTTTTTTACAAGAATCTGATGTGTTATCAAATTTGAAATTAAGAGCGAGTTGGGGTACCAATGGAAACACGCCAACTGACAATTTTGGAAGCCTTGGTTTGTTTGGAGGATCTGCATATGATGGTGAATCTGGGATTGAGTTTACTCAAGGAGAGAATAAAGATCTGAAGTGGGAAGAAACTACACAAACAGATATTGGTATTGACTTTGGGTTTTTAAATAATAGAATAACCGGTGAAGTAGATTATTACGTTAAGAAAACCGATGATTTGTTATTTAGAGACCGAGTACCATTTGAATCAGGAATTCGAGGAACGATTGAGCATACTATACTTAAAAATATAGGAAACTTAGAAAATAAAGGGTTTGAATTTGTGTTGAATACAGTAAATGTTCAAACAGATAATTTAACATGGAAAACCAGTTTTAATATTGCTACCAATAAAAATGAAGTAACAAATTTACCAAATGGAGCTGATCTAATCACAGGTAGAAATATTCTTCGAGAAGGTGAACCAATCAATGCTTTCTTTATGGTAGAATATGCCGGTGTTGACCCTGCCAATGGTGATGCATTATTTGTTCTAAATACTCAGAATTCAGATGGAACTTTAAATAGAGCCACTACAAATGATTTTTCACAAGCTCAAAGAGTAGTTTTAGGAGATCCTAATCCTAATCTTATAGGTGGACTTTCAAGTACATTAAATTATAAAGGAATTGATTTTTCATTTACGTTTCAAGGACAGTGGGGCGCAAGCTTGTATAATGCGGCAGGAACTTTTCAAGAAACAGGTTTCGGAAATGGCTTGGACAATCAAGATGTAATTATCTTTAATAATAGATGGCAAAATCCTGGTGATATAACTGATGTGCCACAGGCAAGACTATTTAATAATAATGGACATTCAGCTAGTTCAAGATATTTACAAGATGCTGATTTTATAAGATTAAGAAATGTTACTCTTGGATATTCTTTACCGGATAAGATATTAGAAAAAATTGGTATGAGTAGGGTTAGGATTCATTTATCAGGTTTAAACCTATTGACTTTTACTGATTTTAGAGGGTATGACCCAGAATCTACCAATGATGATGCCAATACCAATACCAATGTTGGTAATACATTCTATTCATCTCCTCCTGCCAAAGTGTATACACTAGGTGTTAATTTAACATTTTAAAAATAGATTATGAAATATTTAAAACTAATAATAGTAATAACATTTTCGCTTTATATAACATCATGTGAAAATGAATTAGATATACTACCACAGCAAAGTATTGATGGAGGCTCGGCTACAGCTACACCTGAAAATATTGAAGCAATTTTGATAGGAGCTTATGCTACTGCTAGAGGTAATGCTGCAGCTGCACTTGATAATGGAAATTATGATGGCGATTTAGCTAACATAGCCGTGTTATTTGGCAATACTGATCAAGTAGGTTGGAACGGAACTTTCACAGGTTTAAGAGATATTTATTTTAAGCAAATGGTTAATAATAATGCAAATGCAACTAATGTATGGGGCAATTCATATTTATTGTTTGGTGCCACAAATACTGTTTTAGAAAACTTAGATAAATTTACGGATCAGGATAGAAAAGATAGAGTAGAAGGAGAGGCCAAATTTTTAAGGGGAGTAGCATATTTTGATATGGTTCGTTTATTTGGACAGCAGTATACTACCGGTGGAGGAAATAGTCAATTAGGAGTTCCTATTGTTCTTGGGTCACCAGATATTGATCGCGCTGTACCAAGGAATACAGTTGAAGAAGTATACACACAAATTATAGCTGATCTAACAGATGCATATGCTAAACTACCTGACGGTAATGGAAATAGAGCAGATAAGTATGCAGCTCAAGCAATTTTGGCCAGAGTTTATTTACAACAAGGTAATTATGCTGCTGCAAGAGATGCTGCAGATGATGTGATACAAAATAGTGGACATAGTTTAACATCTACTTTCAATGATGTTTTTGATACAGATGATAATACCTCAGAAACCATTTTTTCATGGATTATTACAAACCAAGAAGGAGCTAATTGGCAAGTTATCCATTTTGCTACCCAAGCTTTAGGAGGCAGAGGAGGTGATATGTCAATAAATCAAGCATATTTAGATAAATTTGATTCTAACTTAGATGAAAGGAGAAATTATAATTATACAGATTCAGGACTAATATTAAGTTCTAAATTTGTTAGACAATTTGCCAATACTGAACAGACTAGATTAGCCGAAATGTATTTGATCAGGGCAGAGAGTAATTTTAGAGAAACAACAATGATAGGCTCAGACCCATTAGTAGATATTAATCTAGTGAGAGCTAGATCATCAGCTCCGGGGCTAGGGGCATTAACATTAGACTTAATTTTAAATGAAAGAGAATTAGAATTGGGTTTTGAAGGTTTTGTATTGCATGATTATAAAAGAACACAGCGCAATATTGGAGGATTACCTTATAATGATAATAAATTAATTTTCCCTATTCCTCAGTCTGCGAGAGATAGAAATCCATTATTAGATCAAAATCCTGATTATTAAAATAGTGATCGAATTAGTAAAAACCATTTCTCTCGATACTTCGAGAGAAATGGTTTTTTTAGTTTAAATCCTTCTGTAATTTTTTAAAATAATCCAATGCTTTTAATAACCTAGTGCCATACCAACTGAACATTTCTCCATCAACAAAAACAAATTGACAATCTATATATTTTTTTAATTCATCAACATGTTCTTTTTCAAACGGAAAAGGTTCTGAGGGTAGTAGTATTAATTCAGGTTTTAACTCAGAATTCAAATCGGCTAAATACTCAATATAAACCTCAAGATATCTGTCAGGAGCATTTTCAAAAATATTTTCAAACTTATTTAATTTAAGTATAGTATTGATATAGTTATTACCGGCAACTACCATCCATGGTTTAGGCCAAATAAAATAGGCTACTTTTTTTAAAGGCTGTTGTTCAATAAAAGTATTAAAATCATCCAGTTTAGATTGAATGTTACTTATTAATTGATCAGCTTCTGATTTTTTATTAAATATTTCTCCAAAATCCATCATTATTTTGAATGTATCATCAATACTAGTAATATCTGAAACATATACTGAGAATTTTTTTTCTAATTCACTTACAATCTCTTCAGTGTTTTCCTCTTTATTACAAATAATTACATCAGGATTTAATGCTATAATTTTTTTATAGTTCACTTTCTTTGTTCCGCCAACAATAGTTTTTGAATTTTTTAAATGTGTTGGATGCACACAAAATTTAGTAATACCTATAATATTTTCTTCCAGACCTAAGTCAACTAATAATTCAGTTTGACTAGGGACTAATGATATAATCCGTTGAGGAAAATCATCTAAGTATAAGTTTCTATTTAATTGATCTTTAAAGTTCAAAATTTATTTGATTTCCAAAAATAAGGTGTAAATAAAATCATTACGGTAAATAGCTCTAATCTACCTAAAAGCATTAAAAATGCCGACCACCATTTGCCTATATCGGGCAAACTATTATAATTATTAACCGGGCTCAGTTTTCCAAATGCTGGTCCTACATTACCTAAAGATGATGCAGAACTTCCAATAGAGGTCATAAAGTCTAAACCAAGCACTCCAAATATTAAAGCGCCAAATGAAAATATAATTAAATATAATATAAAAAATGCCATGATATTAAATACAATGTCTTGTGATACGGTTTTACCGTTATATCTAACAGGAACAATAGCATTAGGATGAATTGACCTTTTAAATTCTAAAAACCCATTTTTAATCATGATAATATGACGCACAAACTTAACACCACCAGCTGTCGATCCGGCAGACGCTCCAAAAAACATTAAGAAAAAGAATAGTATTGTTAAAAAGGGTGTCCATAGTGTAAAATCTGCAGTAACAAATCCTGTTGTAGTAATTATAGCCACTACTTGAAATATTGCATGCCGTATAGAACTTTCAAATTCACCAAATACCATTGGGTGTGCAATGAGTTGTGTTTCAGTTGGTAATTGCGAAACATCTGCTTTAAAATAAACTACTAAGGCAACAATTATTGTGATACCAATGATATTTATTATATAGGTTTTAAACTCCTCATCTTGAATTATTTTTTTAAACTTTCCTTTAAAAGCAAAGTAGCTCAGTACAAAGTTAGTACCGGCTATGATCATAAAAATAGTAATGATATATTGTATGGTGGGATTATCATTCCAAAAAGCAACGCTGGCATTTTTTGTTGAAAATCCTCCTGTAGATAAAGTACTCATTGCATGATTCACAGCGTCAAATACATCCATTCCGGCAAGTTTTAAAAAAATAGCTTCTGCAATTGTCAATCCGAAATAGATATACCATAACCTCTTTGCCGTATCTGTAATTCTTGGATGTAATTTATCAGCAGATGGTCCCGGTGCTTCGGCAGCAAATAATTGCATACCACCAATACCTAATAAAGGTAAAACGGCTATGGTTAATACGATAATTCCCATACCGCCAATCCAATGTGTAGTACTTCGCCAAAATAAAATACCTTTTGGCATACTTTCAATATTATCTATTATTGAGGCACCAGTTGTGGTATAGCCAGACATGGTTTCAAAGAAAGCATTTGTAAAAGTTGGAATTGATTCTGTAAACAAATAGGGTAGACTACCCGATAACGACATGAAAAGCCATCCTAATGTAACTATGATATAGCCTTCACGTTTCTTAACTTCTTTTTTAAACCCTTTTGTTGCGAATCGAAATAATAACCCAACAATGACAGTAATAATACCGGCAAAGAATATTCCTTTACTGGAACCGTCTTTGAAAAGATAACCAATACCACTGGAAATAAACATAAATAAACCATTAAAAATGAGTAAAAAACCCATCATTTGAAAAATGATTTTTATGTTTAAATTTTTCATTTACAGTTACCTGCTTTTTGTATTGTTGAGGTTAATCAAAAAACTTTTCGATCTTCTTTACATCTTCAGTTAAACAACAGACTACTACCTTATCACCAGCTTGAATTTGAAATGCTCCTAAAGCAATATATCCTTTATTATCTCTAATAACACCACCAATGGTCGCTTGGCGAGGAAAATTTAATTCTCTAATAATCTTATTAGTAATTTTTGAGTTTTCACGAACTTGAAACTCTAAAATTTCAGCATCTAGATTGTTAAGAGTCGCTATTTCTAATACATCCCCTTTTCTAATATATTTAAAAATACTATTAGCCGCCAATAGCTTTTTATTAATGATTGTATCAATGCCTATAGAGTGCGAAATTTTAGAATAATCAACATTCTCCGCCAAAGCTATGGTTTTACCTACTTTTTTAGATTTAGCAACCAGACAAGTCAT
>VAPK010077031.1_pt1 | contig 13335 bp, 11 predicted proteins | sample 3395031 | NCBI WGS metagenome assembly VAPK01 (sample SAMN08290443, study PRJNA428436) | hydrothermal vent metagenome | isolation source: Deep-sea hydrothermal vent chimney 1 | place: Pacific Ocean: Juan De Fuca Ridge | reverse complement strand
TGATTCTTATACACTTATTATCGATGCTCTTATGCCTGTAAAAGATATCGAATACGTAACACTTTTCAATGCTACTATAGGAGAGGAGCCTATTCAAGTCTACAAAGGATTAGACTATATCCTCCTGTATGAAAAAGAGGAAACAATACGCAACATCAAGCCAAGATTTGATAGTTTGAAAAGCCTTGACTTGAGAGGCATCTGCATTACTGCAAAAGGTGATAACGAAGATTTTGTCTATCGCTTTTTTGCTCCAAAACTTGGAATCAATGAAGATTATATTACAGGTTCAGCATGTACGTCACTAGCACCTCTTTGGGCACATATACTCGATAAAAAAGATCTTTCCTCTTTCCAGCTTTCAGAAAGAGGAAGTAAAATCCACTGCGCACTTATAGATAATGACCAAAAAGTCGCTATTAAAGGAAAAGCTGTTCTTTTTTCAAAAGGAGAAATCTATCTACCGTGATAGATACTTCTCCTCATCCAGCAAAACTTTATATATTTTCACCAATGAGATAAAAAAAGTTGTAATTGCAGGACCTATAATTACCCCCCAGAATCCAAACGTCGTCAACCCTGCAATAATAGAAAAGAAAATAACTAATGGATTTATTTTGGATGGTGTTTCAATCAAAAGATGATTAATCTCACTGATGATAATTGGTTTGATAAATGTATCTGCTACTATAGAAATAACCACAATTGAATAAAGAGCAATAATCCAGGCTCCTGTTACATCTCCCAGAGAAAACTGATATAGACTAAGTGGAACCCACATTAATGCCCCTCCAACAATAGGAATTAAAGAAGCGAAACCATACAAAATACCAAAAAGTAGCGCATCATACCCATACAAAGCAGTAATAATTGCAAAAAGTGCCCCTTCAAAAATAGCAGTTGCCAATGTTGAATAAAAAACAATATTCATGACATTGGATATCTCCTGAAAAAAAGCACTGTTTTCGTCAAAGGGCAAAATACCTTTTAAAAAACTAACAAGACTTTTACCATAATAGTTGGCAAAAAAGTAAAATATCAAAATCATTACCATATCTTTTAAAAAACCAGCACTGTTTTTAAGAATAATAGTCATATATTTAACAATACTTTTAGTAATTTCCTGAGCATCAATACTGTCTAGAAACTGCTGTATCTGAGGCTTCACCGCACCTAAAAGATCAGGAATTTCCAGGTGGTTTTTTACATTAACCATTTTATTAATAATAGAAGCATCAAAATGCTGCATAATTACAGAAAGAGAATTTAACGCATATACTATAGGTGCGAAAAAAAGCAATCCCAAAATCAATGTCAACACAATAGATTTGGTCAACTGGTGTTTAAAGTATTTATCTAAAATAATATTTAGATTACTGGTCGCCATTGCCAGCAAAGAAGCGATAAAAAGAGGCATCCAAAAAGGTCGATACAAATACCAAACCCAATATAGAACAAAAAGAAAAAGTCCAAGCAAAAAATACTTTCTATTCAAATTTTACCTTTTTCTATTAAATTATTTTAATAATTTATCATATTTTTAATCAAAAAGAGTAGGCTTTTGCATATTTTCAAGTGGTGTCAACCTGAATAGTTCATATGTCTTGGGAGTAGCAATTCTTCCCCTTGCCGTTTTTTCAATAAAACCGTTAGCAATCAAATAAGGCTCTATAACATCTTCAATAGTACCTTCATCCTCACTCAAAGTTGCAGCAATTGTTCCGAGTCCCAAAGGTCTACCTTTTGCCTGAATCAATAATTCCAAAAATTTAATATCCATATCATCAAATCCACGCTCATCAACACCTAACTCATCAAGTGCAAATCGTGATCTTTCCAATGAAATTTCACTTTCATCTTCTACCTCAGCATAATCACGAATACGTTTGAGTAATCTTAATGCAATTCTTGGTGTGCCTCTACTTCGTCTTGCTGTTTCTATACATGCCTCTTCCTGCGCTAAACAACCAAGTTTTACAGAAGCTTTTTTGACAATCTTTGCCAGTTCAGGTGTATTGTAAAACTGTAACCTGAAATGCATACCAAAACGATCTCGCAAAGGAGAAGAGATCATACCCGCACGTGTAGTTGCACCAATCAACGTAAAACGAGGAAGGTCAAGTTTAATAGTTTGTGCAGCAGGACCACTGCCTATAATGATATCCAGACGAAAATCTTCCATTGCAGGATAAAGTATCTCTTCTATTGCAGGAGAGAGTCTATGAATTTCGTCTATAAATAAAATATCACCCTCTTCCAGATTAGTAAGTATCGCTGCTAAATCTCCACTCTTCTCAATCATAGGTGCTGCTGTAGTTTTAATATTGGCATGCATTTCACTGGCAATAATATTTGCCAGCGTCGTTTTTCCAAGACCAGGAGGACCAAAAAAGAGTACATGATCAAGTGCCTCTCCCCGTTTTTGGGCAGCTTTAATAAAAACCTGGAGATTTTTCTTTATCTTCTCCTGTCCAATATATTCATCCCAGTTTGAAGGACGAAGACTTACTTCAAACTCACTTTCAAAATTCAGTTTTTCAACTTCTACTATACGTTCCATTTAATATGTATGCTCTTCATCTGGGAATTGTCTGTTTTTTACTTCATACACATATTGTCCAAGGGCGTCACGAATAAGTTTTGCACCAGGCATATACTCTTTCGCAAATTTAGGTTTAAAATCTTCAAAAAAACCAAACATATCACTCCATACCAATACTTGCCCATCTGTCTCCACTCCCGCACCAATACCAATAGTAGGAATAGAAACGGCATCAGTGATAGCTCTGGCAGCTTCACTTTTCACACCTTCCACTACCAGGGCAAATGCACCTGCTTCTTCAATTGCTTTAGCATCTTCAATCAATGCTTTTATGTTGTCTGTATCTTTTCCCTTGACTTTATAGCCGCCTTCACTTCTGACAAATTGTGGCATCAGCCCAATATGCCCCATCACTGCGATAGAGTTATCAGTCAAAATTTGAATAATCTTTGCCCGCTCTTTGCCACCTTCAATCTTTACTGCCTGAGCCTCAGTCTCACGATATACCCTGGTAGCATTTTTTAGTGCCCTATCCTTGGTTGTGTAGGAACCAAATGGCATATCAAAAACAATCAACGGTAACTTTGCACCATTGCAAACTGCCTTCGTATGATAAATCATCATCTCCATATTTGCAGAGAGCGTATCCGGTTTTCCGGAAAAACTCATATTTAAGCTATCTCCAACAAGAAGCATCTCTACACTTCCATCAAAGAGTTTAGCAAATAATGCATCATACGCAGTTACCATAGTAATAGGTTCTATCGATTTCATTTTGCGAATTGTGGAAACTGTTATCTTTTTTTCAATCTTTGGTGTATGAATACTCATGATATCCCCTCATTATCACATCCCTTATATATACTTCTACGATTTTACCCAAAATTTAGTTTAATTACAATTTTATGACATTTTGAAATATAAGGGGATATCTGTTATTTAATAATATTTGATATTAAGACCTACTGTAATACTGATTTGATTATGCTGTACTGACGATATACTGGTTACCTTACCAAGGTTTTGTGAAACTGCAACAGGCATATTCTTACCCCCTGCCATATTTGCTGTTTGCGCCTGTGCGAGAGCAGAAGTATCAAAATTTTTACTTACTTGTGGCGAGTATACAACGGCAAAATCAAATGATGTATGCTGACTGATCCTTTTACCGCCACCAAATGTAAAATGATGCTCAGGTGTTGCAGGAAATCCTGCAAGATTAAAATAATTTAAAACAGCATTTTTGTAATTTTTATAATTGAAACCATTTTGATCAAATGCCGGACCTGTTTTTAATTCTCGAATAGGACTCTGTGCATAATTATATCCCATTCTCCAAGTCCACTGCCATCCTGTCTTTTCAAAACCAAATGCGAATACACTCTGGTTCTCCCATCCAAAATCTTCATATCCATCTGCACTACCCCATAAAATATATTTGTAATCAAATAAAATAGTTTTATCTTTAGAGAGTTTATATGCCATTCCTAAGCCAATTTCACCTGGTTGAGAGAGTTTATCACTAAATCCCTCTAAACCAAAAGCTCGTGTTGCATCAGACAACTGATGTGAATACTCCATCCTAATAGGTGTTTTTATTACTAACCCGAGAGCAAGATGTTGTACCTGTACTTCTTTAATTTCAAAATCCGGAACATCATAACCTACACCAAGTTGAAAACCTATTCCCAAATCTTCTGAAGAGCCTGTACCTGTACTGACATTGTGGTATTCTCCATTTCCTTTATTCTGATATGCACCACTATTAAATGACATTGATAAAGCACCATATTGTAATACCGGCACAATACCAATACGCAATTTCTCATTAATCCGCTTGGCATAAGGTATGGCAAATGACATGATCTGTAAACTGGTTGTTAATTGATTTGTACCATTTTTTGTACCTATATACTCATTTTGCGGGGTTGTTTCACTAGGACGATGACCAACAAAAGGATTACCATAAAAAGGTTTATCATTATAATAATCAACACCCATTCCTGCAATACCAAACATACCAATACCCCATGCAGTATTTTTATCTAGCTGATAAGAAATAGCCACCTCAGGGATAAGAGAACTGTCTTTACCATTCTTCTGGAAAGAAGGATTTGAATTTGCTCCACCTATAGCAGTAGTATCTACACTGTTTTTAAACTCAACGCTAGGAGAAAAATAACTTCCTCCAAACATAACTCTTTTCCCTTCAATCAATGAAGGATTAACTAGCGCTGACTCTGCACCAAGAGAGTAGGCAATACCTGCACCACCCATTGCTCTGGATTTTGGTCCAAGTCCTATTAAATAGTCACCATTTGTTGCGAAAAGTATAGATGTATAACATACTATACTGACTGCGGAAATAAATTTAACTTTTTTCATAAAGTACTCCTTTTAAAAAATAAAGCCTGATCATATAATAAAAGTTATGACTAAAATCTATAATTCTTATATTAATATTGCTAGTTAAATAACTTTTGCTATAATCAGTTTAAAGAATATGGAGTCAACTTGAAAAAACTTGTAGCTTATATCACCACCGGTTATCCGGATATAGATTTTACGGAAGACGCTGCCCTGGCACTCAAAGAAGCAGGAGTTGATACATTGGAATTGGGGGTTCCTTTTTCTGATCCTGTAGCAGATGGACCTGTCATAGAGAAAGCCAATCTAAAGTCCTTGCAAAATGGATTTAAAATGCAACATTTACTGGATGTTTCTGAGAAAATAGCCCAACAAATAGATACATTATGGATGGGTTATTTTAATCCTTTTTATCATCGTGGTATAGAACAAATTACAAATGAAGCAAACAAATTAAATATCAGCGGTTTTATTATTCCTGATCTACCTCATGAAGAAGCACTTGCTTATAAAGAACTATTTAAGTCAAAAAATCTTGTAATGATTGATTTTGTAGCCCCAACAGATTCAAAAGAACGCATTAGCAATATTGTCACTGATGCAGAAAAATTTATTTACCTGGTAGCATATGCAGGTATTACAGGGGCTGGGAAAAGTGAAGATTTACGTAAAGTTATCTCCGATATCAGAGAGACTACTACAACAGATATTTACATTGGTTTTGGAGTAAATGAACAAACTGCCAGACAAAAAGCTGAAGGTGTAGATGGTGTTATTGTAGGGAGTGCATTTGTTTCTATAATGCTGGATGATACTATATCCTACGCTGAAAAGATTACTAAAATGCAACATATGGCGAAAAATATCAAAGATATGATCAACAGTTAACAAAAATATCTATTTTGTCGATCTATAAAATATACATCAGTAGATCTGGCAAAATAGAGGTATTATGACATTAGAAAACCTGCTAACAAGTGGTTTTGATTTTTCAAAAAAAGAATCACTCTTAAAATTTCGCTATAAACTTATCAATGCTATGTTTTTAGTAGGAATTACTATAGCCACTCTTGCTGCAGGTATCCGTTTTAGTGTAGGAAATACTATTGTAGCATATACAGACCTCACATTAGCACTTACTTTTATAGCAGGATTTTTATATTTACGAACGGACAAATCTGTTTTTCCTCTTGTCACAACCATTCAATTAACACTGGTATTTGTCCTTTTTAGTATCGTTGTCCTTGCACTGCCGGAAAATCATGTAAAGCTATTATGGTATGCACTTTTAATTATTGTCAGCTATATGGTAAAAGGTATTAAAGGTGGTTTGATCTCATATGCAACAAGCATATCAGCACTAGCACTGTTTTATATTATACCTCATACCTTTCCACAAACACAACCATATATAGATTTGCATCTGGATTTTTCAGAAGTAGTTATGGCAATGCTATCTTATAGTACTCTTGCACTATTTCAAACTTTTGTCACTTTGCATCAACAAAAAAGTATTGACAACTTACAAAAAGCAAATAAAAAAATACGAAAACAGCAAAACCAACTTTATCAACAGTTACGTTCGTTCCCTACAACAAAACTTCCAAATTCATTGGCGTTAAATGAGAAACTCAAAAGTCTTGATCCAAACAAACCTGCTGCACTTCTCACTCTCGCAATTGATGATTTTATCATCCTCGCTGATGAATTTGGTGCAGAATATGCACATAAAATTGTAGAAAAAACAACAAAAATTCTAAAGCACTTCACAAATAAAAATATTTCACTTTATCATGTAGCACCCTATCAGTTCTCTTTTCTGATTGAAAATAATAGAGACAACCAAGAAACCATACTGGCAAAAAAAATTAAAAAACATTTTGAACAAATACGCCTTAAAATAGATAAAATCGAAATCTCTATTTCATTTTCTATAGGTATTGCAAAAGAAAACCAGTCAACTCTTGTCACTCATGCAAATACAGCACTACATGAAGCACAACGTATGGGTATTAACAATTATAAACTTTTTACGGAAGATGCAAAACGTGCCCAGGAGCAAAAGAACAATATCTACTGGAACAATAAAATCAAAGAAGTTATATACCAGCATAAATTAAAACTTTATTATCAGCCTATCATCAATAACCATACACAAAAAGCAGAAAAATATGAATGCCTTATCCGGGCAATTGATCAAAATAAAGTGATTTCACCCTTCCTATTCTTACAGGCGGCAAAAACCAGAGGCTTACTGCCAGAAATTACCAAGTTTGTAATAGAAGAGAGTTTCCGTAAATTTTCAGAAAATGATTTACATTTCAGTATCAATATTACAGAAGATGATCTGCGCAACAACTATTTAGTCGATTTTCTAAATAAAAAAAGCAATGAATTCAATATCTCTCCTGACCGCGTATATCTGGAGGTATTGGAAAATATCACAACCACACATACAGAGATTATTCAAGCACAGTTTAAAACACTCAAAAATCTTGGATTTGGTATTGCTATCGACGATTTTGGTGCGGAAGCATCTAACCTGAGTCGACTTCTGACTTATCAGGCAGATCTTATTAAAATAGATGGTATTTTTATTAAAAATCTTGATACGGATATTAACAGTATCAAAATTGTTGAAACAATTGTTTCACTGGCACAAAAACTCGGTGCAAAAACTGTAGCAGAGTTTGTACACAATGAAACTATCTATAAAATTGTCAGAGATTTAGGCGTTGATTATTCTCAAGGATACTTTTTTAGTGCTCCTATGCCTGATACTCTTTATGAAAAAGAATTACTGTCAGCATAGTTTTTCCCTTCATTTTTTCTTATTAATGCCGATTTAAAAGCATGGGTATCTCTACAAAACCCCCTTCCAAAAATAGAGTTTTTTAGAGGTTCCCCACCAATAATTTGCACAAATAAAAGGATATAGTATATGAATCAAAAATACAGATTAGTCACGCGAAGTGACATGGACGGCTTAGTATGTGCAGTACTTTTAAAACATCTGGATATTATCGATGAAATAAAATTTGTACACCCAAAAGATATGCAAGATGGAAAAATTGAAATTACCAACCGAGATATTTGCACCAACGTTCCTTATGTTCCTGAAGCGCATATTGTATTTGATCATCATTTGAGTGAAACTATCAGGAATGACCTTGCAGATAATCATATAATAGATCCTGAAGCACCTTCTGCAGCTGAAGTTGTTTACCAATATTATGGAGGAGAAGATATTTTTCCTGAAAAATTTAAACCTATGATGGAAGCTGCAAATAAAGCAGATAGTGCACAATTTTCAAAAGGTGATATTATTGATCCTCAGGGATGGGATTTACTTAGTTTTCTGATGGATTCCAGAACAGGTCTTGGAAGATTTAGAAATTTTCGTATCTCAAACTATCAACTCATGATGGATCTGATTGACTATTGTAAAGATCATACAATTGATGAGATTCTGGAACTTCCAGATATTAAGGAAAGAGTGGAACTTTATAACAGATATAGAGAAGAATTTGTTACGCAGCTGAAAAAATGCTCCACTGTTTATGATAATGTAGTAGTACTGGATCTGACAAAAGAAGAGATAATCTATCCGGGTAATCGTTTCATGATCTATGCACTTTACCCAAAAACAAATGTATCAATTCACAAAATATGGGGACTAAAAAAACAAAATACAGTTTTTGCTGTCGGTAAATCTATCGTCAATAGAAGTTCTAAAGCAAATATAGGTGAAATTATGTATAAATACAATGGTGGTGGACATATGGCAGCCGGTACATGCCAGGTACCACACGAACTGGCAGATGTTGTACTTGAAGATATTATCGAGACTTTAAGAGAACCTGCTCTTTGTGAAGCTTAAATAAATCTTGACAAATAAAAAAAATTGTGCTATATTAATCTAGTATTGAAAAGCACATTTTCTCTACGTATGAGTTTTTTTCACATAAAAAACTCATCGTAAGAGACTCTTTGGGAGTGACCTGGCTTTCGACAGGAGCAGGTTGGAACTGATGGCATGTAGTCTTTGAAAGACTTAAAACTATCTCGTTAAATATAAACGCAAACAATACAAACTATAGACCTGCGCTCGCTGTAGCGTAAGAGACACAAGTCCGGTCAGTTATACGCATCACCCTTGGCTACACAGGGCGCGTATAGCTTCATATAAAAAAAAGCTGTAGCTTTGAAGGAGTGGTTGCCTAGCCGCTTCTTCGAGATCTTTAGGCTTGGATAAAGCTAGCCGGTGGGCGAAGGGTAGGCTTTATCGACAACTTCACTTCGCTACTAAGCATGTAGAAGTCAGTTCTGGAACCTGCTTGTGGACAGGGGTTCGATTCCCCTCACTTCCACCAATTTTTTACTAACAAACAGGTGTTCTTTTGTTTCCTTTTCTCCTATCATTAATATTTTCCATACTTTTTACATCTTGTAACTCATCACAAACAACAGAAGACAATCCCTTTTCTAATCCTCCATCATCACAAGAAGAACAAATCACAAATTCTCAAAACTATTTTATTCCCAAGCCACTTACTTCATTCAGTATTGTACTAGGAGATGAATTACCTGAAAATTTCACTGCAGAAGTTATTGATTTGGATGCATTCAACACTACAAAAGAAGAGATTGAAACTTTACATAAAGCAGGGAAAAAAGTTTTTGCCTATATTTCTGTAGGTTCATGGGAACCCTACAGAAATGACAGTCAGGATTTTCCTCATGAAATTATAGGAAACATTTACCCGGGATGGGAAGATGAAAAGTTTCTCAATATCAAAGCAATTGAAAAACTTTCTCCAATCATACAACAAAGGTTCGATATGATTCAAAGTAAAGGGTTTGACGGTATAGAACCTGATAATATAGACATATACACTGTAGATATGGATCAAAACGATGGAACAGGATTTCATATTACTCTTGAAGATACTAAAAAATATGTAGATTTCCTTATTAAAGAGGCACACAAAAGAAATCTGAGTATTGGACAAAAAAATGCACCGGAACTAACAGAACAATATGGAGACCTATTTGATTGGGCACTTTTGGAAGATCCATTTTATGAAGAGTATGCAGATACATTTACCCTCTATCCTTCCCACAACAAAGCTGTTTTTGCTTTATCTTACCTAGACAACACATCCAAAGAAATATTTTTACAATCTATATGCTCTCAAGCCCAAAAACTTTATTTTACAGCAATACTCAAAGAAAGAAATTTATCAAAATTTGAGACAAAATGTCCACAATAGAATATACGATTGATCGTTCTTTTTCCAGAAAACACACATATATTACAATTCAGAAAGATGGTTCAGTCTTAGTCAAAACAAATCCATTCACCTCTACCAGAACAATAGAAAATTTCATCAGCCAAAAAGAAAAATGGATACACCAAAAACAGAATGCAATATATCTTGCAATGAAAGAAATTGAAAATCACTTCTACCTCTTTGGAAAATTACAAGCACGTAACAACTATACACAAAAAGATATAGATATACTTTATCTGCAGAAAAGCAAAGAGATTATTCCTCCTCTTGTAAAACAATACAGTGAACTCATGCAACTCTACCCAAACCGTATTTCATTTCGCAAAAATAAAACAAGATGGGGAAGTTGCAGCAGTAAAAATAATCTTTCATTCAATACTATGTTAATGCAAACACCACTTACTTTTATTGAATATGTCATTGTTCATGAACTTGCACACATCAAATATAAAAATCATTCACAAAATTTTTGGAATTTAGTTGCAGAGATAATACCTGATTATCAACAACGGCGCAAAAGTATTAAAGAACACTATATTTTATAATATCTCTTTGAGAATATCTTCATGCCCCTTTAAAAGTGCCGCATTATATTCTGTTATAGGACTCAAAGAAGGTGTATAGTACGCTTCTCTGATACGATCTTTAACCCATTGATACTCTGCCCAGTTACCGCCATTAGCTTTAACAACTTTTAACTCCAGTGTTGCCATATTTGAAATATCTTTCAATCCGTTAAAAAAGTCACTAATAGAAAAATTATCGGATTTCTCTTTTTTTTCATACTTTTCTTTTAGTTTTGAGGCTTGTTCCTGTTCAACTTTTTTCACTTTTTGTGCAAGTATCAAAAACTGTTCAACCTGTTCTTTTCGCAATTTTCCATCTTCAGGTGGCGTAAAAGTATCCTGTGCTGTTGCTTCCACTACCTCTTTATTGTAATCTCCCTTTGTCATAGACTTGACATAGTCTTCCAAAGGGTTTTCCGGTTTTACAATTTTCTTTTCTGATATTTTATGCTCTACTACTGGCGTATTTACTTCTTTAACAATATCCGGCTGTATATTTTGTATCATATTTTCAGAGGTAAATAACCTACCAAGACTCATATTCAGCAATACAGAAACCACAAATGCACCAATCATAAAGAGAATAAAATGCTTCACCCTCTCCTCTAACGGTACATTTAAAAAGAGAGGAATTGCTTTATAGAGTAGCACTAGAGAATAAAGTCCCAACCCAAGTGCAATAATCCATCCAACATAAGGCAGTGTACCCAAAACTTGTCCGGCAAGAGAAGGAATAGATATCCAAAACACCATAGCAAGAGCTTTACCCATATCATTTTTACCACCAAATATACCTGCCAAATACCCTGCAATCCAGCCTAAGATAACTATAGAAATAATATAAAGAATGACTGTTCCGATGATTTGCATCACCATATCACTCCAACTCGGGTAGATTACACCAATCACAGGAATATGATATCCCAATATTTTTGTAAAGACACCACTAACTACTGAAACTACAGCAATTACAGGAAGAACCATAGTTTGTAAAAAACTTTTAATATCAATATCTTTCGCAGCTTTATCCACCCAAAGACTTTCCGGCTGCAAAATAGCTTTTTGCATATCTGTTAATATATTTTTCCAAAGCATTTTATCTTCCTTTCAACTTTTTCTTTATATCTGTATTATAGTCAAAATTAATCTCATATTAATATTAATTACATAAAATACATTCTTAATATAAACACAAGGTAACATATTGGATATTTTTCAGGCAATCATATTGGGTATCGTCGAAGGAATGACTGAATTTCTTCCAATCAGCTCCACTGGACATCTTATTGTAGTCGCAGACTGGCTTGGTATGCAACAAAACGAAGCAAATACTGCATTTGAAGTTATTATTCAACTAGCAGCTATTTTGGCAGTTGTATTCAACTATAAAGAAAAATTCACTTTTCAAAAAATTGATCTCTGGACAAAGGTTTTTATCGCCTTTTTACCTATCGCAATTATTGGATTTATCTTCAGTCATCAAATCAAAGCACTTTTTTCCGTTCCTGTTGTGGCAACCATGTTTATTGTCGGCGGTATCGTATTTTTAATCCTGGAACATTATTACAAAGAAGAAAACCATACCACAACAGATGTTGAAGATGTTACATTCAAACAGGCTGCATGGATTGGTATAGCACAGGTTTTCGCACTCATTCCGGGTACAAGCCGTGCAGGATCGACTATTGTGGGAGCTTTACTGGTCGGACTTTCAAGAAAAGCTGCCGCTGAATTTTCATTTCTACTGGCAATCCCTGTTATGGTTGCAACCAGCGGATATGATTTACTCAAACATTATCAGGATTTTTCAGGAGCGAACTTTATTGCTCTGGGAATTGGTTTTGTAACTGCTTTTATCGTTGCTTATCTGACAATGATGTTTTTTATTAAATTTTTAGAGAAGTTTACCTTTGTCGCTTTTGGTATTTACCGAATTTTATTTGGTTTACTTCTTTTTGCATTAATGTAAAAAGAAATCGAGATGTTGGCAGATATAATTAAATTTATTGTTGATACTGTTGCTGAATGGGGCTATATTGGAATCTTTGTCATGATGTTCCTGGAGAGCTCTTTTTTCCCTTTTCCAAGTGAAGTTGCGATGATTCCGGCAGGCTATCTCGCTTCGGCTGGAAAAATGAATCTTTTTATAGCAATTGCTACAGGTACTGCAGGATCTCTTGCGGGTGCACTTTTTAATTATTTTTTGGCAATAAAATATGGAAGAAGTTTTCTTATCAAATTCGGAAAATACTTTTTTATTACAGAAGAAACAATCGATAAAGTTGAGCAATTTTTTAAAGATCATGGACATATCTCTACATTTTCAGGACGACTGATTCCTGCAGTAAGACAATATATCTCTTTTCCTGCCGGACTTGCCCGTATGAATATTAAAGAGTTTTCGCTCTATACTGTACTCGGTGCAGGTATATGGACTACTATCTTGGTTTTACTGGGCTATTTTGTGGGGAAAAATGAAGATCTTATTCACCAATACACTAAAGAAATCACAATACTAGTCCTCATTGTTTTATCTATCGGTATAGGATTTTATATATATAGACAT
>VAPK010566716.1_pt1 | contig 13342 bp, 4 predicted proteins | sample 3395031 | NCBI WGS metagenome assembly VAPK01 (sample SAMN08290443, study PRJNA428436) | hydrothermal vent metagenome | isolation source: Deep-sea hydrothermal vent chimney 1 | place: Pacific Ocean: Juan De Fuca Ridge | reverse complement strand
TGTAGCAAGGGCGTCCCGCTTGTACGCCACGTATCGCAGGGAATGTATGGCAATAGCCGGTATCGTTCATTGGAATAATTCGTCAAACCGGGAAGTTAATTTCATTATCCATGGAAGTTATTTCAATGTCAATAATGACTTCCATCTTAACGAGGGGAGAGGGCATTGGGACTCAAGAATGCTTTAAGTGTTTTATCAAAATCATCACCTTATTCGGTCTCAACTCTTCGAAAAGAAGGTGATTCTGATGCTCAGCAAAAATTGAAGGACTATTTGTATGTGACCCCCCTCATACAAAGTGAGTTTGAAACGGCGTTATTAGAGGCAGGTGTAGACGATATTATCTGCCTATGTGGAAGTTCAGGAGATGGTAAGTCTGAAATTTTAACTCAACTATATAAAAAGTATAGCTGTAGAGTTGATTTTCACTTGGATGCTACGCATAGCAAAAGCCAACATCAATCTGCGGTTGATTGTCTTAATGGGGAGCTTGATAAGTTTAAGTCTAGCTCTAAGCCGTTAGCCATCGGCATCAATATAGGGATGCTTCAAAAGTTTATGAAATTGGGCGACGAGCGCCATAATAATATTAAAGCGTCTTTTGGAGAGTATTTCAAAAACCGTCACACAAAAGGCTTTAAATCTGGAAATATTAGTTTTTATGATTTTGAATGTTACCCAAGACTGGAGTACACAAACAATAAAATAACTTCAATTTTTGTTTCAAAATTTCTTCAGAAGTTAACGTGTAATAGCGATGAAAATCCTTTTTGGCAATATTATTTGGATGATGTTCAATCCTCGGCAGGCATGATAAATAAGAATTTTGAAATATTATCTTTGAAAGAATTTCAAAATAAATTAATAGAGATGCTTGGTTTGGCAAGATTGCAGGAAGAGCAATTTCTAACACCAAGAAGTTTTGTTGATTTTGTTTATCAGATTTTAACAAGGGAGCATTCAGAAGGGATTGTTGGTAACTTGTTCGGCGATTTTGATAGTGAATATTGTCAAATTTTTAAAAAGTTTGATCCGAATAAATTCCGTAGTTCAGAGTTAGACACATTTTACTTGGAGTATTCAACAAATACTTTAAACCAAGAGCTCCAAAAGGAGCTGCAAACATTAAGCTCAAGGACAGGGGTTGAGCTGTCGCCTCAAGGGATAGTTAGATGTGCCTACATGCTTGGAGGAGCTGGAGAGATTTTTTCAATAGAAAATTTAACGAAGAACTCTTGTTTGCAGCAGGCTCTGAAATATTATTTGTGCCTGATTGATATATACAGCAAAGATAAACTTACTTGTGAAGATGAGGAGAACTATTTTAATTTTGTTGAGGACTTATTAATTACCTCGGCTTTTGAGTATGCCAATAGAGCATTGCCCATTAAGTCCAATGATTATATTGTTAGTCGAAGGATTGAAAGCTATTCAATCTGTAATAAAGTTAGTGCCCAGGTTGATATAGATTGGGTTGTGAATCATAAACTTATTTCAAGTGATTCACTTCCTATTCCATTAGTAATAAATAGTAAAAATACGTTTGTATTTTTACTAGACATAAAAACAATTTTTCAAGCAATACAAATATCCAATGGATATAAACCAAACAGACAAAACCTAGAAGTAATTGCAAAGTTTGATGAGCTGGTTAGCCACATGGTTAGTCGAACTGTTGATGCAGAGTCTATGAAGGTCATTAGCAGTGACAAGGTTGCTGTAATAAATATAAATAGAAAACGATTTTCTGTAGAGGTGTTGGTATGAGCCAATACAGAACTATCGAAGAATCAATATATTTAATTCAGAAATGCATTGATAATGATAATGAATCTAGTTATAAAAATATCGCAGATAGCTATTTGCCTATTGGTCCTCAATCAGAACAAAACTTAAATTGGAATATAGTTAATAAGAAGGTAATTGAAAGCTTATATCAGCTAACTATAACAGAAAGTGATTGGCGAAATTTGAGAGAAAAGATAAAGTCAAATTTCATAGAAAATAGAAATACTAGAGAGCTTGCTGAGTTAGTTGATGAGCTATATTTATCTGGAAGTATGCTTAGCAAAATCACCCCACTGGCTTACCTCATACAGGATAGTGAAAAGCCTGCGGCTCGAACTAGAACGATGGTTGATATATTTCAAGGTTTAATTCTTAAACCTATGGACTCAGGGCTAGAGTCACCTGGAAGTAATCCTTTAGCACCTGGAAGTAATCCTTTAGAGTGTTTGCTGATAGAACAATTAGTCAATTTGTCTTCGCCACCTAATGTAGTGTCTAGCGAGAAAATGGCATATTTACCTTTTTTGTCTCAAACATTTACAGCAGATATTCATAGCCTCTCAAAATCACCTAGTTATTTCCTTGAAGAGTTTGAAAATTTACTCCGCTTATATGCTTTCCTCTATATGGTTCAGTTAACTATAAATTTATGTACTCCACGCTATAGATATAGCGAGCCAAAAGCTCGACCACTATATTTTATTCTTGAAACAGAAACAGCTAGTAAAGAAAGACATGAGTGCAATCAACATGGATTTGATTATATTTTTGGAAAATCTAGAGGCCTCGCAAATCAGGTATTTCCATATTTAGGTTATTTTCAGAGAGTGATGACTACGCCTTGCTGGAAGAGGCCGTATGAGAGTCAATCTTTCTTAGATAAAGTGAATGAATTTAATAGTAAATTAGCGCTACTGTTTGACGAGCAATATCAACGGTCTGATTCTATTACTACAGCACTGAATGAAGGTGCTAGCTTTCATAAACAAATGTTTGAGGAAAGGCTAAAAAAAGCAAAGAAAAATTCACGAAAAGGACGCAATAAAAATATTGTAGATACATTTGAAAAAGTTTTTGGGGCTGGATTTGTAACAGAGCGAAAAAGGGCGGGTAAATATTTTGTATTGAATTCTAGTATGTTGTTGCTATTAACGAATTTGATTATAGGAGATGAAGATAGATTTCTCATAGATGATGTAATTGATGGCTTTAATCAAAGAGGGATATGGCTGGATATAAAATCTAAAAAAGCACTATTGAAATTTTACGAAAATGTTGGGAATGTTGAAAAAATGAGTGATAGCGGAGATGCTGTGTATGTCAAACGTACCATTTGAGGAGTTTTTAGCAAGGTTGTTTTGCCAATTTGTCGCAACCGCTAGCTCAATAGATACAAAGTACCATTTTATAAGTTCAAATCCTAATCAATCGACGCAGCTGTATAATGGGTTTAAGAAAGTGGGTTTTAAATCTCTAATTGTTGAAGGCACTAGTTTAAAATATGTAGAAACGGATAGCGGTAAAAGAATTATTGTTATGCTCCATTATTTTGGGGAGCAAACAAAACTATCATTCCATGAAGACTTCATTGCAAGTATTAGAGATGCACTCAACACTTTAGACAATACGATACTATTTGTTATTCATAACAGTTCTTTAGATACGATACTTTCAACTTGTACTGATATTAGTGTTAAAGGAGGCGTTTACACTCCATCATATGTTAATAACTCTCTATTAGAGGCGTGTTCAGAACACCCTAATAACCTTATAATAAAAAAACTTATTTTTACAAAAGAGCGGGATATTAATGAGCAAAATTTAAGTATATTTGGTTACGAATCACTATATGGATCGATACAGGGTGAAAAGATAGATCTAAAAAAACAGGGGCTACTTCATGACCCTCGTTTATTCGATATATTTGATGAAAAAGAGATTAGCAGGGAAGTAGATCGAAATATTTTTTTATCAAGACAAATTCACTCCAAAGTCAACGATTCTGGTGATGAGCCAAAAGAGCTTCAAAGACAGCTCGAAGATATTGGGTTAAGTGAAAAATTTATTCAAGAAAATTTCACAGGAAAGAATGAAAAAGAATGGAAGGATAGGACATTTATTGAATTCGAAAATGAAATTGAAACTAATAGAAATAGAAGTTTAGATTTAGTTGATATTGAACTGAATGATGAAAAAATTGATTTATGGAAACGACTCTCTGAAACAGGAGCGTTACGAAAAAATATATCTATTGTTGGTGAGATTGAACCTGGGATTATAGATCTCAAAATCAGAATGACACGAGGGGAACCCGCTTTAGAAAAAGATCAGGTAGTTATTAGTGGCGATTTGAAAGAGAATGAGGTTCAAAAGGAGGCTCCCAAAAACTATGGTAAACACTCCATACTAAACGTTAAAATCCCTTTTGACGGATCTCCCCTATTCATCCAATTAAAACTACACCGGGCATCACAAAGAGAAAGATTTCAGTTTAATTGCTTATTTGTTGTAAACAATAATTTCTTTATAAAAAACTATTTTGAGAAAGTTGAAGTAGAAATTAAAAGAAATAGAGGTGTCCTTGTTCTTGAGAATATAAAGGGCGTAATCCCTTTGGATGAAGAAAGCTCAAATATTCAATATATAAACAGCCCAAATGAAATAATTAGTTGTGGCGACTGTAAAAGTATCGATTTTTCTCAACGGTCAGATGATGAAGTTCTTGGTGATTTTAAGTTATCGTCAAGATCGGGTGTTTTACCTATCACGATCACAGGATCAAAACTTCTAGAAAGTATAAAACTTCCAAGTTTGTTTGATACAAATAGGCTGATGGATGTTTTTAAAAAAGAGAGAATACCCCAATATAAATATTCTACTTCCCGTGTCATTCTTAATGGACGAGAGAAAGAGCTATCGGTAAAAGCAAGAGAACTATGCGCGGATGAATACAGGCTCATAAATGAGGGAATTATATATTTTAATGAAATTGATTCAGAAGTACTGACTTTAGATGATATTAGGGAATGCTTTCCCGAAATATCGATTGCTTATAGAGACCTATACGCTTGGCTGGGTGAGCATCGTACTCTACTGTCAATAACTAATTGGCCAATTGAGCTTTTTAAGCTTATAGAAAACATACTAACTTCAATTCAGCATGAATTAGAGTCAATTCCTGAGGAGGCTATAAGTGAATCACATCATAAATTACTTAAAATAGGTACTATCAAAAAGGAAAATCAAGAACTTTTTACGCCGTTACATCCTATTTGTTTAGCTTATTGTTTGGAATTTGCACAGTTAAGAAAGGATGATTTATCTAATTCCTTTTCCCAAATCCCTCCAACAACGGTAAATAAGTTCCATGCAGGTGGGTTGCTCCCTATCCTATTTGATGAGAATGAGAATTATGTTAGCACACAGGCTATTAGCCACAATAGGCTTTGGCTTGAAGTGGTTTCTCAAAAAAAATCCGGGAGCGGTTATGTCGCGACATTAGTCCATGAAAAGATACATGACTTTACTTCATGTTTTGAGATGTTGTTTAAACAACACGCTGACTCACCTCTTATCATAAACTCCATAAACAACCAAAGTAACGAACATGTGTTTAAAGGGTTACTCAAATATTATAAAAAATCAAAAAACAGAGCTAAACCAATACAAGTAAATATTTATGATGAGAAGTTTTATGAGACTGTATTTGATCAGTTCTCAGAATCTAGAAAAATTGACCAGTTACGAGAGCTGGTTCGGTTAGCAAGCACTGATAAGGAGGCTGCATTAGACGATTTGATTTTCAAAATTAGAAAAAATGTAACTTTTTATAAGCCAAGAAATTTTGATTTATATGACTACGCACATTTGAGCTTTTTTAAAAATAACGAAGAAGTCTCATTGAGGGCAACAAATGTCGATAGTGCAAAGTCTGGAATTGTTTGCCAAGGTATACTTTCAGGAGAGGCCTCATATCTTGAAAATGGTAGTTTTTATACTGGGTTCGGCCAGAAAAATATTGGCATTAAAAACAAGGTTATAGATTTATCCTCTCTCTACAATCAACTACTTCTTGCTTCTCGGGATAAATCTGCCAGATACATTCGCGGCAATGTCCCCGTGTTAGCTGTAAAAGACACATTTCGAGATAAATTGTCCAAATCCTATGACACAAGCATATGGACATGCATTATTGACCCTAAAGTAACGCTAGAGTTTTTTGATACTAAAGAGACCATCCTCATTCACTATGCTGATCAATATACTAACTCTGTTGCATATGATGCTATTACCGTTTCTTCAAGGGTAGGGCTATATAAAGATTTGTTACAAAGTAACTCTGATCAATTGATAAATTCTTTTAATGCGCTAAATGGGCAGTGGTTGTTAAGTATAGTTAAAGAAACGGGAAAGAAGAAAACGGCGAACACTCAAAAGCAAGTGAAAGAAAAGCAGGGAATAATTGCAGCATACAAATTCCTATCTAGCTTATTACTTAAAAGTGATATCACATGGGTACCTCTATCTGTTGGGGAAATGTTGAGGGTTACTGGTAATTTGGGCTTGGAAATCAGAGATAATGATTTTTCAGCACGTCTTCATAATAAGTCAAAAGGTGCATTATCTGATGATATTCTTTTTGTTGGAATAAAGAACGAGAAATTAGTATTACTACCATTAGAAGTAAAAACAAGAGAAAAAGGGACTGATTTTTCTAAGGCAATAAAACAAGCTAAAGCCTTAGCCGAACATATGAAATGTTTGTTGGGGCCTGATACGTTTAAGGGGAAGGTATACCGAGCATTATTTGTTCAGCAAATATTATCTCAAATTGACAAGTTTGAATTATATGAAATATTCCCTAAAGAGTATTTTAAAACTTTACGTGATAACTCGGAATCGTTGCTGCAAGGTAGTTACTCAATTTGCGATCTGGTTAACTATCCTGATGGGGTTGCTCTTGCTGTCAATGAAGGTATGGAGCGTTCAAGAATAGAAAATGAATTTGATGAAAGTTCAAATGTTCTGACATTGCGTTTGCCGCAGGGATTAGTTAAAAATCTGCACGAGAAATCTATTGAAGACCTATCAAATAAGTTTCTTGATAAGGCAGTCTATTCTGAGCTTGCTAATTTGGCATTGCTAGAGGGGGAATTAACCGAGTTTGTGGCTACAGAAAAACCAGAAGCGGGTGAAGATTTTTTAGACATCACCCACAAAGACACTAAAGACGAAAATGAAACTTTAGATGAGAGTCCGGCAGCTGGAGGTGTGAAGTCGTGGACGACTGATTTTGACTACCCTAATAGCTTTAATCCCTTTGTTAGCCAGTTACTTGAGTATTTCAAAAGAGATATTAATAAGTTTGATGTTGTCTCCTTAACTGAAAGTGATTTAAGTTGTATTGGTGAATTTGAGCCACAGGACATATTGACATTTTATCGATTTAAAGAATTTTTGGTATCAAGTGAAGAAGTTGATTTTGAAAAAAACTTGGACAGATTGACGCAAGAAGATACCGTGAAGAAGTTTATTAAATTGAATGATTTGAATGTAACCCAAGAATTTAATGTTTTAGTGAAAACCTTACTAAAGTTTTTTGGTGAAGATATAACAGTTAGTCAGGCACTTAAAATAGATGCTACTAGCTTGTTGAATATAGATGGGTTTGGCAAGGGTAAGCTCAAGAAATTCAATGATTTTTCGGTGTTGTTAAGAGAGGATTCATTTTCAATAAACACATCTAAAAGCACTGCAGTGAAAGTTGAAGACTTCGATTTACCTCTTGATGATCTTGAAAATCATCTTATCGAAAATGTTACTGATTATTTTGTCAATAATACTGGCAGGGATGTTGATGTTTTATCTAAACGATTAGGGCTAAATTGTGAAAGTAAAACATTGGAAGAAATTGGTGGTGATTATGGTATTACTAGGGAAAGAATAAGACAAATTGAGTCAAGATCGAAAAGTGATTTTATTGCAAAATTAAGTGTTTCGCCAAAGGTTATTTGGTCTATTACAAAGAGTAATTTAAGTGAGCTTCGTTCACCATTATTTCCACGCTTAAGAAAATATTTTGATACTGACAAAAGTTTTTATTCATTTTTGGAGGTATGTTGTGGGCTAAAAGAAAATGAAATAAAACAAGTGACTGCTCCAAAACTGAGCAGGTCAGTGTTTGAGGAATTCTGGATTTGGAATAGATCACCTACAAATATTGAAGATCTCTCTTGGTATTTGCATGAAAATATGAATATTGAGTTGGCTGTTGCTGAAAATCAGATTGCCCTATGGTGCAGTCAAGGAATGTTGGAGCGAAAAGGAGAAGAAGTCAGTCCAACGCAATTATCTAAGGTTCCTGGAATTACTAATGCTTTGCTTGATATTCCAAGTGGTTCAACTTGGCAGAAAATCCAGCAGCATGCAAATGACAAAGGGATTGTTTCTGGTGGTTTTTTTCTCGATAGATTAGAACCAAACCTAATGCGTGCAGTTGACAAAGAATATGTATATCAAAGTGGTAGAGGAACATATCGGCATTTGTCATATTTGTATATCAACGAGAGTGACAAACAACGTATTTTAGAGGCGGTTCATTCTAAACTGAATGAATACCAGCACGAAGGTCGAGAATCAGTCAATTTATCGGTCGATATATATCGGAGCCTTGATTTGTCCGATGACTATTATTTGGTTAGGCATGTAATTAGAGCTTTTGGTGAATCAATAGGTATTTATTTCAATGGGAAATCTGGTGCTGATACTGTTAGCTTAGTTAGTGAGTTCAATATAGTATCGCAAAAAGCAGTATTAATTGACCTGTTTAAAAGCTCATTAAAACCATTTTCTAAAAAAGATGTGGCTTCAAAAATAAGAAGTCAAACGATGGGGCATGCTGCATTCTATTTGGATAAGCTTTTGATTGAAGGTGAAATTGTTCGCGTTGACGAAACCCACTATGCCCATATAGACAATGCATTTGACGATATTGATATCGAACCAGTTCTTAAAACTGCTTTCAAGTATATCGATGGTGAACAACGAATTATTGAGGGAGAGAAATTACAAACCTATCTTAATAGAAATTTTGAGAATGAGTTTAATAAATACTTCTACCTATCATTGCTAAAAGGTTTTGCAGCCCAATATGGTCGTAAGTATTACTTTGTTCAAAATTTGGTATCGAAGGAACCGATAAAATATTCTGGATTAGCTGGTCTTTGCCGCGAAGCACTTGAAAAGTCTACCTCAAAGGCGGATGCAATTGAGCTGATAGGAACAAAGGTTTGTATTCATGAACATGTCTTAAAGAGATGCATTCATCAGGTATCTTTGAATAATGAAGAAGCCGGAGTGGGAAGTACTGAAAAACTGGATGAAACGGTTGTTTCGAATATACAAAATGTTCATCAATTAGAGCTCGAAAAAGAAGATAGTAATAAGAATATTGTAAATTGTAGGGTTTTGGTAGGCCAGTCTGTTGATAATCATCAAGATATCTATTGGGAGTACGGGCATGGTGATTTGGCAAATCGACATTTGATTCTATTTGGTAGATCAGGACAAGGAAAGACTTATTGCATCCAAGCTCTATTAATGGAAATGGCCAAGGCATCGTGTAACTCATTGGTGATTGATTACACTAATGGCTTTTTACCGAATCATTTAGAGCCTGAGTTTAAAAATTTTGTAAAACCACAGTCTCATTTTTTGGCTCAAAAACCCCTTGGTATCTCACCGTTCAGGAAACAAAAACAAGATTTTGGTGGGGTTGTTTTAGAAGAGCAAGATCATATAGTTGCGGGAAGAATATCTTCAATCTTCAATCAAGTTTATTCATCTATAGGCGAACAACAAATAGCCACACTCATGAATGCTCTCGAGGATGGAGTTAGATGCCACGGTAATAAATATGACTTTAACCGCATGTTAGATGACTTACGTGAGGAAGGAAAAACAGGAGAATCACTGGCCAATAAATTGGCACCTATGGTGAAATCTAGATTATTCGACAGTTCTACCGATCAAAGTTGGAAGGCCATTTTTAGTGATAAAAACTCCCAGACTAACATAATTCAATTGGCCTCCCTATCTAGAGATATAATGCAATTAGCTACTGAGTTTACACTATGGGATCTATATTCCTTTGCTTGTAGTTATGGCGATAAATCTCATCCCCTACCAATTGTTTTGGATGAAGTTCAAAATCTAGACCATAGACTAGAAAGTCCACTTGGTAAGATGCTAACAGAGGGGAGGAAATATGGCATCTCACTCATACTAGCAACTCAAACATTAAGTGTTTTGGCTAAAGATCAGCAAGATAGATTGTTTCAAGCGGCCCATAAACTTTTTTTTGCTCCAGCGGAAACTGAAATACAGAGCTATGCGAAATTATTAGAACAAGCAGTCACGGGTACAAATCGTAAAGCTTGGTTAGATGAATTAGCGAAGTTAAAGAAAGGTGAGTGTATATCTGTTGGCTTGCATATGAATTCACTTGGTGCATTAGAGCAAGGTGCTAAGGTTGTGAAAGTAACATCTTTGAGTGAAAGGCTATTATGATAAATCTACAGAATATTACCGAATCACTCGTATGATTTTTTCTTGGTTACGTAGGGAGAGGTAGTCGGTGTGGCTCTTGGTAAGAAGATTGCGCTACGAACCTACTTGCACATAAGTGCAATTGATGTTGCCGAAGAGGAATACTATCAAGCACTCAATTTGGCTGAGGTTATTAGTAACACTTCGCGAGAGAGTGATTTCAATGTAATGCGGTTTGAACTTGCGTTGAATCGAATAGCATTACTAAATTATCCAACGTTCTTTGATGAAGCATTTCCTGCGTTGCAAGAGAGCTGGAACATTGATCTAAACGCCAGTGAATATTCTCGACGAACGTATACCGATTCTCTTAACCCCCCGATTCTCCATCGCAAAGAATTACTCCTTTCTGTAAGCCATCCTCATAGAGCGGAATTCGAAGCTTTGACTCGATCAGCCGAGGATATCGGTCTATTTGATGACTCATCCCGAATTGGGTATCAACGACAGTGGCAACACTTGGTTCGGGAAAGCGGTTATCAAGTTGTTGATCATCAGCTTATTCCCTATGGGAACGATGAGTGTGGTGAAGAAAGTACTCAGTTACTCCACGAGGGTTGGCAGGCAGCACGACAGCTTACTGCGTTGGTGCGTTATGGTTTTTCAGCACCTTTTCAAACTTTGGCTCGCCATGGCTTTTTGGATGGGCGTTATAAAATTTTTGACTATGGTTGTGGCCGTGGTGATGATTTACGTGGCTTGCTTGAAAATGGCTTGGAGGTGGCTGGCTGGGACCCTTTTTATGCCGCTGATAACAGCATCTACTCAGCAGATTTAGTTAACCTTGGGTTTGTCATAAATGTCATCGAAGATTTTGATGAGCGTGTAGAGGCCCTGGCAAGGGCTTTTTCGCTAGCTGAACGGCTTTTGGTTGTTTCAGTTATGTTAAGGAATAACAACAGTAGTGCTGGCAAGATGTTTTCTGATGGGGTAATGACAACGCGGGGTACTTTTCAAAAGTACTATACGCAGGGTGAGATCAAGGCTTTTATCGAGGCAGTGACAGATGAAGAACCTATACCTGTAGCTCCAGGTGTGTTCTATCTGTTTCGAGATAAAGACCTTGAGCAGCGTTTTCTAGTGGGCCGATACCGGAGGAGGCGAAACCGGCTTCGTGATCCTTCGGTTCACCAGAAGAAGCCAGAGAATCGACGGCGTGATCGAGCTGCGGAAAAGTATGAGAAGTTTCGTGAGCCTTTGGAGAGGCTTTGGGCAACGTGGTTAACTCTTGGTAGAAAGCCCCATGAATCTGAGGTGGAGAACATCTCGCCGTTGCTTGAAGATTTTGGTTCGCTAACTCGCGCTCTTCATTTTTTGAGTGGCCAAAAAGGATCTGACCTGCTTGAATCCGCTCAAGCGTCGCGTATGGAAGACATTGAGGTCTACTTAGCGTTAAATCTGTTTGAAAGTCGCAAGCCCTATAAACACATGGAGAAATCACTTCAGCGGGATATTAAGTTTTTCTTCGCTACTATAACGCAAGCTAAAAAAGTTGCTAGAGAGCTGCTATTTCAGATTGCAGATGTGCAAACTATTGATGCTGCTTGCATCACGGCTGTTGAGCGAGGTCTTGGGTTCTATGTGCCGAGTGAATCTCTTGAACTTCACTCCAGCCTAATCGATCAACTTCCACCGGTCTTACGAGTTTACGTGGGATGCGCCGTGGCGCTTTATGGGGATTACCGTAATGCCGATTTGGTTAAAATCCATGTGACATCGGGCAAGGTGAGTCTCATGCGCTACGATGATTTCGAGGGCAGGGTGCTGCCGAGGATGATCGAGCGAACCAAAATCAAACTCCGGGAGCAGGACATTGATTACTTTGCTTATGGGGATGAATTTGAGCCGCCGTTCTTGTACCAAAAGTCACGTTATATCAACGAGGAATTTCCTAACTACCCTGAACAACTTGCATTTGAAGAGGCATTGGAGGGGCTGGGAATGTTTGATTTCTCAGGTTATGGGCCAACTCCGACCGATTTTCAAGAGACACTGACAAGGCACCGCTGGGCTGTTAGTGGGTTTGAGTTGGTGCGAACCTCAATGGTTCCAGACCTGGATTCCCATTGCGGCCAGTATCTTAATTTCCGTCAACTTATTGAGTGTGGGGAAACTCAGGCGCAGACTGGCTTGGCGAACCTTCCGAAATGTCCCGAGAGCTACAATGCGCTATATGACCTCGCGGTGAAAGTGCTCGATCCTGTGATTGACTACTTCGGGATGATCGATCTTACCTATGGATTTTGCTCGCCAGAGTTAGCAAAGGAGGTTCCCGGTCGCATCGATCCTAAGCGAGATCAGCATGCCTCGCATGAGTTAAACCGGAGAGGCAAACCCATTTGTGAACGGCTTGGAGCTGCGGTGGATTTTTTTGTCGAAGATGAGTGTATGTTGGAAGTGGCGCAGTGGATAGCTACCAATACGCCTTTTGACAGGCTTTATTTCTATGGTGTTGATAAACCGGTCCATGTGAGTTTCGGGCCGAATCACGATGAGCAAATTGTCCGCATGATTCTTTCGAAGTCAAGTAGGCTGATGCCACGGGTTATATCTTCAGGGGCTTTTTTGAAATTATAGTGAGTACGAATGATGCGGTGTCCAATTGGTGGTTGTGGTGATCAGAGAATATTGGAGTCCAGCATCATTTTAGTGCCAGGGTTGTTGTCTTCGGCCAAAAAAATATGCTCCTATGTGAATTTTGAGGCTGGTTTACCATTGCAAGCTTTGTTAAAAATGACTCCCCACATGAAATGTTTTTCCAAAATTCATAAATCGGAGTTTTCCTATACCCCCTTAACGCTCCGCATAACCGGACTACTGTAGTGCTGTTTGAATAGTGCTACCGAAGCGAAGGTGGGTCTGAGTTTATGCGATTTATTAGCCTAATATTTCTTATAAACTTCTCCTCTTGGCTTGGCGTCGAGAATTAATACTTCCAGCTCTTCAT